>Ga0247831_1008594_pt1 | contig 10682 bp, 9 predicted proteins | sample LaCruzMarch2015__9_FD_192406 | JGI IMG/M metagenome (GOLD analysis project Ga0247831, IMG submission 192406) | Freshwater microbial communities from meromictic Lake La Cruz, Castile-La Mancha, Spain - LaCruzMarch2015_1m | ecosystem: Environmental > Aquatic > Freshwater > Lake | place: Spain...
CGGCCTCGTTACCCGATATCGTTTTCATGTTGTTGTTCTTCTTCATGGTGGTTACTAAATTACGTGATTCAGAATTGATGGTGAAGGTGTCAACCCCTTTCGCTACACAACTTACCAAACTGGAGGACAAATCTTTAGTGAATTATTTGTATATTGGAAGACCCGTAGAAAAGTTTAGATCTACCTACGGCACAAAACCAAGATTACAATTAAGTGATAAATTCGCTAATATTAATGAAATTCCTATCTTTTTGGAGCGTTTTCGTGTGAAAATACCAGAAGGTCAAAGAACCAAAATCACTACCTCCTTAAGAGTAGATGGTCAGGTTACAATGGGTATCGTTCAGGATGTAAAAACTGAACTAAGAAAAGCTAATCAACTTAAAATAAATTACTCAGCTAAGAAAAGACCTGAATAATTTTTACGTTAAAAGTTTTTAAAGCCTTGCATTTTTAATGCAAGGCTTTTTTTATGCTATTTTATGAATTGGGCTAAAGGGTATATTGGGGAAATTTTGCCGCCAGGGGCATGATGGTACATTGTGGAAAATTTTGCCGCCAGGGGCATGATGGTACATTGTGGAAATCATACCGCCAGGGGCATGGTAGCTAGATACATGTGACCCCTCTGGGGTCAGGCAAATATAAATGACCCCAGAGGGGTCACACATTTTAGAAAGTCTCTTTTTTTACCTTAATCTATTTGATTCCTGCACGGTTCTTTCGTCTTTTCTTATACTGAAAATGGCTAATATAGTCGCTACCAGACCAACAAAAAAACTGATAATCAGAGGTGTATTATCATTTTTTTCAGCATATTGGTCTTTATTTATAAATAGAATAATGATTATTCCTGTAATATATAATGGTATAACCAACCAGGTAGATAGACTTATTTGAAGTTTTCGTTTTTTGTACATGAAAATGATGATTAGACTGACCAAAGCTGCTATGGCAAACGCAAAGTGTTCCCATATTCCTAATAGATTCATTGATATAAAACCTGCCGATATTGCACCCAACAGCAAAAAAAGGGTCTGAATTCTTTGTATCATCTTACAAATAATTTAAAGATTAATAAATGACTTTGTTTTTTGAACCCATAGATAGTTCGAGTATAAAGGTAATAGGTTTGTTTTATTCTCTTTGCCTATGTTTAGATTTAATTTGTTTCTTCCTTTGGTTTTTATTTGTAAATTGTTGCTCAGAGAATTCTTCAAAAGTATATTTGCTACTTATTTAAAATAAATGGTTTTTAACATAGCATTTTTTAAGAATGGTGAAAGGTATCATTGGATACTCATCGCTTTTGTGTGGTTAACATCTGTTTTGTCACCTCTTTATAGTCAAAGTACCCCCACTTCTGCCGAGGACAAAAGAGTAAAAGTCCTTTTTGCAAAAGATTTTCTTATCTCCCAGGAGGGTGAAAATAGTATTCAAAAACTAGTCGGTGAGGTTGAGCTCAAGCAAAAGAATATTCGAATGTATTGTGACTCAGCCATCATAGAAAATGAAACCTTTGTTTGGGCTTACGGCAATGTTGTTTTCTGGGAAGGGGACTCTATTAAAGTGTTTTCAAATGCCATGGAATTTAATAGCGATTCGAGTATTGCTAAATTAATAGGTAATATTCAACTTAATAAAAATAAATCAAAGCTTTTTACAGATACCTTGCTCTATGATTTGAATAGAAAATTGGCTACCTATAAAGATGGGGGGATTTTCTATTCCGGCGATACTCAGCTGAGTAGTAAACAGGGTTCTTATAATACGGAAACTTATTTTGCCGCTTTTAAGGATAGTGTCGTTGTCATAGATTCCGATTTTGCTCTACGTTCTGATACCTTAACTTTTGATACAGATAAGGAAATTATTTATTTTAATGCTCCCACCAGGCTTAAAACAGATAGTGCAGAAATCTATACTGAAAGTGGTTTCTATGAGACCATTTCAGGAAAAGCAGATTTCATACAAAAGGCACAATACAAAAAAGGGGATGAAACTGCTACTGCGGATACCATTAGACTGTTGGAAGACCAGAAAAAATATTTGCTCCTCGGACAAGCTAATTTATCAGATTCCTTGCATGAAGCAACTGGTGATGTAATTATTTTTTCAGAAATCTCTGATCAGCTGGATGTTTACGGAACAGCTCATTATATTGATTATGAGAAAGACCAAAATATTAAGGCCGATTCCATTCGGTACAATAAAAAAGAAGGTACTTATACCACCCGGGGAAGGTCCTTAATTATTGATCCTCCTCAATTTTTGGAAGCTGACCAAGTGGATTATCAGGAATCTACAGGTTTCGGTTTGGCCTTTGGAAATATTATATGGAGAGATACTTCAGAAAATATTACGCTCTTTTGCGATTCTTTACTATATCAAAAAAGTAAAGAATACTTTAAAGCTTTTAATAAAGTTAATGAAAGACCTCTGATGATGGTTTTACTTGATAATGATTCTCTTTTTCTTAGTGCTAAAACTCTTTCTTCTATCAGACCCGATACAACGGGAATGGATTCTACCCGCATCTTTTTAGCTGATCAAGAGGTTAGAGTGTTTAAATCCGATTTGCAGGCTGTCTGCGATTCCCTGTCTTATAATCCTACAGATAGCTTGATTTCCATGTTCAAAAACCCGGTAGCCTGGACGGATACCAGTCAATTTTCGGCAGATACGCTTATTTTAACTAATGGTAAACAAGGCATTAAAGAAATTAATCTTACAGGGAATAGTATTATTGTCAATGAGTTAGATAGTATTTTTTATAACCAGATTCAAGGTAGAACCATCGACGCATTTTTTGTTGATAAAAATCTTGATCTTATGTCAGCAAAGGGAAATGCCGAGGTAGTTTACTACATAAAAGACGAAGATGACGCTTATGTGGGCGTAGATAAAACATCGTGTGGGATGATGAATATTATTTTTGGAGATAATGAAGTGGAAAAAATTGTATTTTATGTAAAGCCTAAAACCCAGGTTTTACCCATGCTTAAAGCAGATCATTTGAAAATAAGATTGAGTGGGTTTAGTTGGAATGTGGAAGCTAAACCAAAGTTTCCATTAGATGTTTTAAACGTTAGACAGCTTATTAGGGCAACTAATCCACAGCCCGATGTAGAATTTCAAAACATAAGAATAAATGAAAATTAAATTTATATTTTTTTTAATGTATTCCTTTTTTATACAGGTTTTTTTGACTCCAAAGCTGTTTGCAAACCAGGTTCCATCTAAAAATGAAATAGCAAAAGTTAATCAACTTGTGGAAAACAAGAATTTTTCAGAAGCTATAGACATCTATCGCGATTGGGTAGCGTTGGGATTTAAAAGTAAATGGATATTTTATAATCTTGGTTTATTGCATGAAAAAGTGGGTGATGTTGGTTATGCGATGTATTACCTGAAAAAAGCAGAGAAAGCAGCTCCTGACGATGTTCTGATTAACAATAGAATTGTTTTTTTGCAAGAAAAAATAAAGGACAAGTTTATGATACCTATTGAAAATAATAGATTCATAGATGTGTTTTTGAAGCCTTGGAATTATTGGAGTTTAAAAGAAGCGGGTCTATTTATTATCATAAGTTTTTGGATATTTTCCTTGTATTTTCTACTTTTTAAGGTGTTTTATTTGTTTGGGAGATTTAAATTTTACAAACCTGTTCTTTTCATTCAAGTTGGATTAATATTTTTTCTACTAATTCAAGGTATGAGAATGATAGATTTTAATAATAATAGAGAGGCTATAATTTTGGGCGATATTGTAGAGATACACGAGGGCGCTGATAAATTAAGCCCTAAAATTCAAACAGTACACGCTGGATTGCCTGTACTGTTTGAAGATAAAATAGGAGATTGGATTAAAGTAAGATTATATAACGGCCAGATTGGATGGTTGAAAAAGAACCAACTGTCTGCTATAATCTAAACATTAGCTTAATCTTCTTTAGCAGCTTTAGGTTTCTTAGCAGCTTTTGGCTTTGCTGCAACTTCTGCAACAACAGCATCAGCTATAGGAGCAGATTTTGCAGCCTTTGCTTCAGGCGCTGATTTGCTTTTACCCTTTGGTACTTCTAAAATGGGTGCTTTAGGATCCAAGATACTAACATACGTTCTGTTATCTTTTTTACGGCGAAATACTACCGTACCATCGATATCAGCATGTAAAGTATAGTCTTTCGACAAGTAAACATTATCACCTGGGTGAAAACGAGTACCGCGCTGTCTCACTAAAATATTACCCGCTCTGGCATATTCACCACCGAATAATTTAACGCCTAATCTTTTACTTTTGCTATCCCGTCCATTATCTGAACTACCCGCACCTTTCTTATGTGCCATTTTTTCGTAAATTTAAAGGATGAATAATTACTTTGAAGAAATACCTGTGATCTCAATTTTAGTAAAACACTGGCGGTGACCATTTTTTACTTTGAAACCTTTTCTTCTTTTCTTGCGAAATACAATTACCTTATCTCCTTTTTGTCTGTTTAAGACCGTTGCACTCACTGATGCTCCAGGAAGGGTAGGTTTACCCAATGAAACGGTGCCGTTGTCATCAACCAGGTGTACCTGGTCAAAACTAACAACATCACCATTTTCGTTACTTAGCTGGTGGACATAGATCTTTTGACCTACCTCGACTTTGAATTGTTGACCAGCTATGGTTACAATTGCGAACATGTTATTTCGATTTAGATAATAAAACGCAAATATACAAGTAATTTTATAGAATCAAAGAATTAAAGAGGAATTTTACGGTTCTGAAGGAGAATTAAATGATTTCTTCTAATTGTAATTCGAATTCAATGAATTGATTATCTCTCTGAATCATTATTCTCATTTTCTTACCTATTGATCCCCTGAATTTGTTATTTATCATGTCTAAAGAAAGTATTCCAGTGGATAAGCCATTAATTTTTTTTATCCTATCACCTATTTGTAGTCCACTTTTGAATGCAGGCGTATTTTCAATGATTCTTAAAATGGTAAAAATATTCAAGTTATCCCCTGATGCTCCAATGATGAGGCCACTGCGGTCGTATGGGCGTTGTTTTACTTTTTTAGGATTTTTGCTAACAATGATTTTCGATGTATTATAGTCAAATATGACTTTTGAAAAGGCCGATAAAATGTTGTTTCCAATAATTCCGTCTCGGGGTGTTATCATCAGAGAATCGAAAAATATGGGTTTTTGTTGAAATTTTGTAATTAGTTCAGGAAAGGATTTTGATGCGAATTGAAAGTTTTTTATTCTTCCCACATATCCTTCCAATTTACCACCAAGCCCCAATCCTAAGGGACTATTAAGCATTTTCACCTGCGCATTTTTCAAGGAGTCAATGGAGGTATATAATAACAGGGATAAACCAGCTCCTGTATCAATTAAATAGTTCAACGTATTGATTTCCTCACCGTATAAATGAGTAGTACAACGAATATATGGCTTGCTTTTTATTAAGGTAAACGGTAATAAATCAACATTGTCTTTGTTGATTTTAACTTTATTTTTGAAATATACGGGGCTAAAAAAAGTGACCATTTGTTTTTGGTAGTCTATTTGCAAGGTAAACCGCTTAAGAAAATCGGCACCTAATATACCGTGAATCTGTAAGCCACTATATTCTTCAAAACGGAAGTAATCTTCTTCTAAAACTAAAATAGAACGATGAGTAGCCTGCAAATCGCCCATTTGTAAAGAAATATTTTTTGACAAATAGGCATATAACTCTTCCTGCATGTCGGCCCCGTAAAGTGTATATCTTTTCTGATAATCTATATTTAAAAAATCGGCAATTTCCTTTTTGGTAAGTATGGAGTACTCTGCCCCTGTATCTAAAATGAAAGTGAGCGGTAGCAGATTATTGAAAAGAACAGAAATGAGTATGAAGTTTCCTTCAAATCGAAAGGGCACCTCCTCTTTTGTAAATGTCCTGTGTTGAGCTAAATCAAATACCTGTCCTGCAACCTTATTCGAAAATAACCCCAGGAAAATTCCAATCAATATAGAATGCTTCGTCAAAAAAAAGCTATTTAATTTGCTTAAAAGCATACCTTGTTTTTGTTCATTTTAAACAATTTATTTACAAAAAAGATGATATTAGGCAATGGTATTTTTTATTTTCCTGATGTGTTAAAGATTTACCCATTTAAGGTTTGATTTTGTAGATTTGCTAAAGAATAGATTTTAATACATGAACATGAATGGAATTAACTATATTATTACAATTTTAGGGACAATAAGTTGTTTGTTATCCTGCGAGGTAGACGAATCTCTGTATCTCGAAAAGGCATCTAATCCGGCACACCTGCACAAAGCACAAAAAATGCTAACGGATGTTATGGTGCATGATATTTTTTCACCTCCCGTAGCCAGTAGAATTTATGTTTATTCCAGTATTGCCGCTTATGAAACCATGGTTTCAGGTAATCCCGATTTCATTTCATTAGCCGGACAATTAACGGCCTTAGATAAAATTCCATTGCCCAATAAAGACCATCAGATTTGTTTTCCAGTTGCTGCCGTTCATGCTTATGTAACGGTAGGTACCAGGCTTATTTTTTCAGAAGATAAAATGGACGATTTTATATCGGAAATGCACAAAACCTATAAAGAGGCAGGAGTTCCTCAAGGTGTTTTAAATCAATCTAAAAAATATGGTGAAGAAGTGGCCAACCACATCATAGCGTGGGCTGATAAAGATAATTATAAGCAGACCAGGACTTTCCCCAAATATTCAATAGACGAGGATCCCACTCGCTGGCAGCCCACACCACCTGCTTATATGGACGCTGTAGAGCCAAGCTGGAATAAAATTCGCCCATTTATCATGGAAAGGGCTGATCAATTTGCTCCTCCTCCACCTACGCCGTTCAGCTCAGATGTAAACAGTCAGTTTTACAAAGAAGCTATGGAGGTTTATAAATTAGGTAATGATTCAATTTCGGTGGAGGAAAAAAAGGACATAGCCAGCTTTTGGGATTGTAATCCATTCGTAAGTCATTTTTCTGGTCATGTCATGTTCGCGACAAAGAAAATTTCACCAGGTGGACATTGGATTGGCATTACGAAATTAGCTGCCGTAAAAGCAAAATTAGATTTTATGAAAACGGCGGAGGCTTATGCCTGGGTTTCAATAGGATTGGCCGATGCTTTTATTTCTTGTTGGGATGAGAAATACAGATCAGAACTCATCAGACCTGAAACATACATAAATAAGTATATTGACGATAAATGGATGCCCACCCTTCAAACGCCTCCATTTCCTGAATATACCAGTGGTCATAGTGTAGCTTCTGCCACTAGTGCGGAAATTTTAACTCATTTATTTGGAGAAAATTTTGATTATGAAGATACGGTAGAAAAGGAGTTTGGCTTGCCGACTAGGAAGTATCAATCCTTTAAACAAGCGGCCTCAGAAGCAGCCATGAGTCGATTATGGGGCGGTATCCATTACATGCCAGCTATAGTAAATGGTTCAAAGCAAGGGAGTAACCTGGGTTCATTTATTGTTAAAACCCTAAAAACCCAAAAGTAATGGAATTATTGAAAAAATATATTTGGGTACTTCTGGGTCCAGTTTCATTTCTAATAATGAGTTTCCTGCCCGTGCCAAAAGGAATCACTCCAGAGGCATGGAAGGTGCTGGCGATGGCCTCTTTAATGTTGATTTGGTGGATTTCGGAGGCGGTACCCATTGCGGTTACCTCTCTTTTACCTTTAGTTTTGCTCCCTTCTATGGGGGTCGCTAAATTAGAGGCAGCTGCAGCACCCTATGCCAATCCGGTAGTATATCTTTTCATGGGTGGATTCGTTATCGCACTTGCCATGGAAAAATGGGAACTGCATAAACGTATTGCGCTTTTTATAGTGAACCTGTCAGGTACCCATGCTAATGGAATTATTGGTGGATTTATGATTGCTACAGCCTCCATAAGTATGTGGATCAGTAACACCGCCACGGCGATCATGATGTTACCCATAGGATTGTCGATTATCACCTTAATGCAAAATCAAGTTGTTGCCAATAAGGAAAATGAAAAGGGGCTTCGAAATTTTTCTATCGCCATGATGTTAGCTATTGCCTATGGGGCAAATATTGGTGGTACGGCAACCATCATTGGAACGCCACCCAATGTCGTTTTTGCAGGGTATATGAGGGAAAATTTTAATCTGGAAGTCACTTTTTTAACCTGGATGATGATTGGTACGCCGTTCGCTATCATTTTATTGATTATTACCTATTTTGTCATTGTTAAATTTTTATTTCCAAATAATCTGGGAGATTTTGGTGGAGCTAAAGAAATAATTAGTAACGAAATTAAAAGTTTGGGTCCCATGACAGCGGGTGAAAAATTAACCTTATTTGTGTTCGTTTCCACCGCTTTATCCTGGATATTCAGATTGCAATTAGATGCCATTTTCCCCGCTCTGAAGTTGTCCGACACCACAATTGCACTTATTGCGGCTATTTTACTTTTTATTATTCCTGTAAGTGTAAAAAAGAAGGAGTTCCTTCTCAATTGGTCTGATACGGAGAAAATGCCGTGGGGTATTTTATTGCTTTTTGGAGGAGGTCTCAGTCTTGCCGATGCTTTGGCTAGTACAGGCATTATCAATGTTATTGGGGAACAATTTAATGGATTGGATACTGCCGGATGGGTTTTTATTTTAGGGCTAAGCACCGTATCTTTATTTCTCACTGAAGTGATGTCAAACGTTGCTTTAGTGACTATATTCCTTCCTGTTGTCGGTGCAATCGCTGTTGGTGCTGGCATTCCACCCATACAACTATGTATTCCGGTAACTATTGCTGCCAGTTGTGCTTTTATGTTTCCTATGTCAACGCCACCTAATGCCATCGTTTTTGCCAGTGGTCGCATAAGCATTGGTCAAATGGCAAAGGCAGGTTTTATTTTGAATTTATTGACCATTTTAGTTATTGCTTTTTTAGTCAAATTTCTTTTCCCTTTCGTTCTTGGAAATTAAAATAATTGAATATGGATATTTCCATAAAGGAAGTCAAACAAGTTGTTAAGGAGGTAATAGCTGAAATTCAAGCTATTAGAAATCACCTACATCAATATCCCGAACCTTCTTTTAAAGAGTTTAATACCGCTGCTTTTATTAAAGAGAAATTAAGTTCATGGGGTATTTCTCCCGTAACGGGTATGGCTACAACAGGCCTTGTGGTGGTGATAGAGGGAAATAATCCTTCCCTTCGCACCGTTGCTTTGAGAGCTGATATGGATGCTTTACCTATAAATGAATTGAATGATGTTCCGTATAAATCTGTAAATGAAGGATTTATGCACGCATGTGGACATGACGTTCATACTGCCTGCTTACTTGGTGCGGTTAAAGTGCTTCATCAACTCAGACATACATTTAATGGTTCAGTAAAAGCTATTTTTCAACCTGGAGAAGAGCTTTTACCAGGAGGAGCCTCCTTGATGATTGCCGCTGGTGCGTTGAAAAATCCTGAGGTTAATGTTATCTTCGGTCAACATGTTTTCCCTGATCTTCCTGTAGGAAAAGTTGGCTTTAGATCGGGTCAATATATGGCTTCTTGTGATGAGATTTATATGACAATAAAAGGGGTAGGAGGTCACGGAGCCATGCCTCATCGCTGTGTTGATCCAATTTTAATAAGTGCTCACCTTATTATTGCCTTGCAACAGGTGGTGAGTAGAACGATGAATCCGATTATTCCGGCAGTACTTACCATTGGGAAAATTGAATCCGTCGGTGGAGCAACCAATGTTATTCCTGATCAGGTTTTGTTAAAAGGTACTTTCCGCACCTTAGATGAAAGAGAAAGATTTGCCGCCCATGAAAAAATCAGGAAAATTGCCTTCGCTGTCGTTGAAGGAATGGGTGGGGAACTAGATCTGAGGTTAGAAGTGGGTTATCCTGCATTGGTTAATGATACTGAAGTGACAGATTTGGCAAAAAGATCAGCCATAGCTTTTTTGGGCGCTGAAAATGTGGTCGATATTCCTATTCGAATGACCGCAGAAGATTTTTCTTACTATAGTCAGGTCGTTCCCAGCTGTTTTTATCGATTAGGTACTTCCTCGCCCGATGGAAAATTTAAGTATCCAGTTCATACGCCTTATTTCGATATTGATAAAGATGCATTGGAAATAGGTGTCGGTCTTTTCGTTTGGATTGCTTTGAACAATCTTGACCAACCTTTGAAAATGAATGATAATTAACGGGTCGCAAGTTTTCAACCCCACAGAGCTATTTATTCGACAATTAAAGGTTTTTTATCCATCATGATTTTCTCGATAGGGGACATAAAATCCGTGTCATTCCCATCATTTACTATCAGTGTGAATGGAAATGCTTTCAAGCTGGTGTCTGATATACTTAATCTAACAAAAGGACCAAAGCCATAAAATGATATTTACTTATAACATATTTAATAAAAATGTAATATGTTTAATATATTATATATATTTGTAATATGAATAAATAATATATAAATTATCGAAAGCTATGGCAACTATACTACTAATTGACGACGAGGCAAGTATTCGCAGGACATTAAAAGAAATTTTGGAATTTGAAAAATATCAGGTTCTTGAGGCTCCCGATGGATTTTCTGCCATAGATATTTTTAAAAAATCAGCTATTGACATAGTTCTTTTAGACATTAAAATGCCTAAAA
>Ga0247831_1008596_pt1 | contig 10680 bp, 12 predicted proteins | sample LaCruzMarch2015__9_FD_192406 | JGI IMG/M metagenome (GOLD analysis project Ga0247831, IMG submission 192406) | Freshwater microbial communities from meromictic Lake La Cruz, Castile-La Mancha, Spain - LaCruzMarch2015_1m | ecosystem: Environmental > Aquatic > Freshwater > Lake | place: Spain...
TTTATCTCCTCATTCTTTGCTGCTGCATTATGTGCCCTAATAACAACTAATGGAATTTTGCATTCATTGTCATACTTAACAACTTCTCTATCGATATATTTAATAACGTCGGCACCCTTTTGTTTGACAACTTTGGTTTCAGTTACTAATTTTTCGACAATTTTAACATTTTCTTGAGATGATTGTTCTTCAGCAATTTTAATTCTAATCTCCAATTCTTCAATCTTTTGTTTAGTTGATTTTTCTTGCATTAGTGAACCAGAAAGAAAAGAACCGACAATAATACAAATTGTAGATAAAATTTGAATTGGTAATTTATAAGTCGATATGAGAGGTATGTAAGATAAAACAATACTAATTCCTAAGGAAATTACACCAATATAAAATAATGAGTAGGCAATCCAATCAGGAATAAAATTAAGAAACCACATGATTAACTCCTTAATATGGCAATTGCTTTTGTATAACGAGTAGTACGATCATCTAGGCCATTTTTACCGCCATTGATTAATTTTGTTATTGTTAGTATGTCATTAACATCAGCAAATTTATTCAAGTTTCTGGAATTCCAAAACCAACACGCACAATCCAGTGCATCCTTTGGATTTTTAAAAGATTCTATAGTATCTTCAACACTTTTATTCACATGACTTGCATAGGAAGTATATGACGATTTACCAGTTAATTGAATAATACCCCTACCTCTAAATTTATAGCCATCACCCGAACTTTCAGGACCATTACTCATGCGATTAGCATATACACGATTTGCTATCTTTTCCGGTTTACGAGCGTACCCTGTTGTGCTTGGTATATTTGGAAAATATTTACCGAACACCTTGACTAGTCCTTCACTGGAATAATTTAAATTTTCCTCAAGTACAGTAAAGTCCAATGATTCATGTCCGCATTGTGCTAGGAAATGTGCAATACGTAATTCAGTTGTAATATTATATTTGGGTAGAATTTCAACACATGCTTGGAACCAAATACTGGGATTTTTATTTCCGGATATTATTCTGTAAAACTTATCTTTATTGAAATCAAAACTGAATTGTGTCATTTTGCACCTATTAGTTTGGTGGATTTTTTCTTTTACCCATCGGAAGTATGATTGGGTTTTTGCGAGTGCGAGATACACCAGGTTCTCCACCTTTGCCGCCGGTACCCGCAATTGCGCCGCTACCAACAATATTTGTGGGCCCTGCTACTGCCACGACACCATCTTCTTCAATATAATCTTTAAAAGTCAGCAAATTATAACTTTCTTTTTTTGATTTATTTCCCCAATTTGCGGCACCAACTTTCCTGCATTTAACTAGTGCTCCAGATGCGTAGGCACTTGGCCATACAGAATATCTAGATTTAACTTTAGATGTGCAGGCATCTTCAGTTGTAACATTCTCTGTTGCAACATTTATAGCCTTACCTTTTCTATCGGGATTTGGATCTTTTGCTCGTTTTCTTCTGGCGGCCGCATTTTCTTCTTTGTCAGACATTGCTGCTGCCATTTTAGAACTTCCACACTTAGGTTTTGTTTTTTGACCAGGTTGTTTGGCGCAGGACTTTCCTGCATATTTACCACCCAATTGCACCCAACCAGGTTTACCATCAGAAGATTTACTTTTTGTAAACCAATCATGGAGAGAAGAATCTCCAGATTTATTTTCGGACATGAATTTTTTAAATGATTTCATAGACGCCTTAATATCTCTGCGATATGCATATTTACTTGTATATCAGAAGAATTTATATTAATACCCCTAATACCTCTTACAACATCCGGCATAATATTTAAATATATTAAAAAAGTTTTTAATATATCATAATCTCTAGGATCTACTCTGTAGAATAAAATTCTAGCAGTAGCTTCTGGACCAAAAACATTGTTCAATAAAATTAAATGATTTAATATCAAACGTTCTTTGAGAATCTTTGTGACCTTATATCTCCTGAATAATCTCTTTAGATATTTGGTTCTTTTAATATCTCCTTCAAACTCTGACATTAAACAATTTGGTGATGTATAACATTTTACTGCATACATCACCAAATTTTCATCATTTAAAACATCAAACATTTATGAAAGGATTATAATCCTCTGAATATCTGACCGTCGTGTGTGTTGCCGGATGCAGTCGTCGTGGCGGTTGCGTTGGCGAGACACACCAAAGTTTCCCTTAAATAACGAACTGTGCCGTCGTTATTTGTTTTCTTACTCACATGTACCCAACCTGTATTGAAGGAACCATTGCTAGTTATGCTGGTGTTTACGTTTGCCATGCGAGATGCTGTAACTAAGATAGTATCTGCAAAGGTGTTCGCTAATACTGAGTTAGGATTATTTGCGGTGCTATAGTTGATACTTGTATCGAAACCGACAGTCCGACCGGCTGTAATAATACCAAAAGTGTTATTAGTGAATGTTACATTATTTCCACTAATGCTTTTAACTGTATTATTCGAAGTGAAAAATCCAGCTAGGCCGCCCGAAGCTAAATTAGTAGCATACACATACTGGCCTACTAAAATTCCAACATTGGCGACATTGTTTCCTGCACCGTCATTATAAACGAAGGTGATGACGTTTGCGTCAGCAGCGGTGCTGTTAGCTGTAATTAATTGTTTGACCTCTCGGGTCTGTCTTTCGACCGGGAATCTCGGCTTTGTGCCGGATGCGTCTGTATTACCCCATGTCATTTTTATTCTCCTTATGAAGGTAGTTTATCTTATATTTATCTTATTTCTTTTCTCGCGTCTTATTCGCATCCAATCGAGTTTTCATTGACGGATCAATTTCAACAGTATCACGGGGTTGACCGGTCAAGGTTTTACCTCCAGACAATGTGGCCCGCGCTGTTACCTTATCCGTTTCATTGTTATCTCTTCCATCCGTTTTTGCAAATTTTGGTTTTTTTCCATAAACTTGAGCAGATTTGTTTTCCTTCTCGGTGTCATATAACTCTTCTTTAATTTTAACAGGACGTAATGACTTAAACCTTTTTTTGGATTCCACTTCCATACCAACAGTTTGCGTTGCGGCTTGTGAATCTTGGAATTTATCTTCGGTGGCCAACGTCACCTTAGAGGTTTTTAGAATGCTCTTAACTAAAGGAGCCTTTAACTGTCTGTGTCTAGGAACTGGAATATGTTCTTTGGAATCTTTGTGAGTGAATACGTCATGAGATCCAGTAGTTCTAGTTAAATTCCAACCAGCCTTCTTTAGGTGCTGATGTACTGCTCTGGTGTCCATGTTGGCGCCAGCCATTTCTTCCAAATCTGTTTCTTCCGGAACACAATTTGGTACTTGTTTTCCGCCTTTACTTTTGGAACCGTCCATACGGTAACCTGTCCAGCAAGGATCATCTTTCTTGGACATTTTATTAATTGATTCATTGTAAGAACGATTGCTTTTAGGATCTCTCGTATTTGCAACAGCATCGGTGTGCGGTTCAATCTTCTTAATATCACCGTATATTATTTTACCATGTCCACCCATTTGACGATGTAAGTGTTTTGTCATTTCCGCATGGTCATCACTGGGACCATAAACAGTGTGTTTACCAGTACTTGTGTGGACAGTGTAATTTCCCCAGTCAGGAGAGGATTCTTTGATATTTGCAATTGTGTCATAATCATCCAAATCTGTTTCTTCCCTAAAAGCTTTTCTACTCTTACCGGCAATATAATTATAGTGATCCATACCCAAAACACCACGGCTACGTATATTGATCAGCCGCTCGACTATATGGTGTAGTTCCATATCAGTCTTGACATCTTCTCTAGCGAGTTCGAGCAACCTAATCATCAAGGGAATATTAATAGTAACTGTATCTTTTCTATCAACTGCTTCAGGCAAATTACCGAGTTTCTTTTGTAAGAGTCTTTGTCTTACTAGAGTGTGTGATTCGACTGATTCGACGCGCAGTTTTCTGTCTCTAACCCACTTCTCAAACTCTAGTGTTTTGGAATAAGCAATCAAGGAGTCCGTGGATAATGAACTGGGTTCAATACCTTTAGATAGAATAAACTTATTTAATAAAGAAGTTCTACCTTCCGTGATATTGGATTTTGTCGACCATGGATCCAATGGATTCGTACCGAATGTCGATTTCGGTGCCACTCCTTTACGTACAACATCTTTTAATTTCTTCATTTCTTTTTCTCTTCTGAGGTACCAACTTGACCCAACATTGATTTCTTTTTGATTTTTCTAAATGCTTCAATAGCGAGACTTCTTGCACGGGATTTTGGTGCCTCTATATTTTCATCTTCTAGTGCAACTTTGTAACTAGAGTGTTCGTTATCATCTCCACCCTTTACACGACCAGTAAGTGCGTCTGTAGTCCTTTTTTTAGGATTTAACTTCTCGTCTAGACCTTCAACTGATTCATTCTTTCCGCCACGAAGAATCTTGAAATCGTGTGCATCGAGTTTACCATTTTGGTTTTTATCAAGTTTGTACTGTCCACCCTTTAATCTACTCAATAACTTTTTGCCAGGTGTTGCAGCCTCATCTTTATCCATCTTATCTTTTTGTTTTTCGGCAGCTGCTCTATACTCAGGACTATTAATATTTCTATATGGAGTCTTTTGTTTTTCTTTAGGTCCAGAGCCTTCTTCTAAGCCAAACTCTTCTTTAACATCACCAACACAAGGACTTGGTTTACCGTACTTCTTGTCCAATTTATCTTCAAATTCTTTTGGATTAATTTTATTACCCTTATGATCATCTTCACCCATATTGTTATCGGTGAATGTTTCCTGTGGTTGGTTACCCTTGCTTTCCGCATGACAAGACTTTTTAACCATTTTTTTGATGAGCTTCTTATCTTCAGCCTCATCTTCATGTTTTTCACCCTTTTCAGGTTCAAGGAGAAGTTTTTTATTTTCTTCATCCATAACAGACATAACAGCCTTGGCTACAGAGTCGATTACCATTTTATCTTTAATGTACATTTTATTCTCCTGAATTTAATTGCAATTCCATTTTCTCAAAGCTAATGCTTTTCGAGTAGGTTTTCCGTTTGGTTTGTTCATCGGTCCGGGCATACCACCCATTCTGGCACAAAAACTTTTTCTTCTTTTTGCCGATTTGCTACCAGGCTTTAATTTAGAAGGTGGTGTAGTGACAGCCATGCTTAATTTAGAACCGGGATTTTCTCTTCGATAAGAAGCAATACCTTTTCTATTTAATCCACCCTCTGGATTTTTACCTTCTTTTCTTTTCCACGCAGCAGATTCGGACATAAATTCGGCGAAGGTTTTCATTTTAATTTGTCTTTCTTTTTCTTTATTGTTATTCCAGATATACCAAATTTATCCATAGGTGTCACCATTGGTTCTTTATTACCTGATCCGCCGAGAACACCACCAACACCCATGGCCACCTCACCCGGACTATCGATTGCTTCTTTTTTAAATCTTTTCTTACGAGTTGCCGTATTATCATATTCACTAGAAAGAGGATTCACACTTCCACCAGATGGCATTGCTATGCTTGTTGGACTAGCGTTGCTATACTCTTGACTTTCGCCATATGTTGGATTACCTAATCCTGCACCACCAGTTAGTCCGCCAGTTCCTCTAGAATCATATGTCGAAGACACACCTCCTGGATTACCAACTCTTGCTGCACTTCCACTCATTGAAGTGTCGGGCCTCTTTAGCCTTTTGGTTTTGTCGGCGTCTTTTTGGAAGTTTGGCTCTTTTGGTATGGGGTTGACTCTAAGGATTGGTTTCGATTGTTCGATGAAACTTTTGAACGTTCTGCTCGGATTGCTGCAGGATTCGGAATATGTTCCGGCTGAATAACTTCCGTTTGGGGCAACGTCTCCGTCTTTGACCGAGTCGATTTGACCGGCTTTTCTTGAGAGTTGACAATAGGGACAGTTGTTGTCGGTAAGGAATTTGTGTGTGGTGCAACCTTTTGGTTTCTGGGCTTCAGTTCGAAGAACTTTTTGATTGCTTGTGAAATTTTGTTTAGCATTTTTTTGTCTTTCTGTTAAATTTTTAATAAACCAATTTTCTTTAGATTCATTTATTGTTGTTGAGTCTAAAAAAGATTTCGTGAATTGATAAACATTATCGATATCATCTTCTTTGGTATTTACACTTCCTGAATTTTCAAATATTATTAGTGAATTAAAAATTTTGGAGAAGTTCTCAAGATTCTTGTGAGATTTACTCCATCTATCTTGTCTAACCGATTCCGACATAACCCGTGATAAATGTAAATTTCTCTCTTTACTTACATCATCCGTCGTACCAACAAATACCATTAACGTTTCATAGCCTAATTCTTCCAATTCTTCTTTGATATATTCAATTGATTGTAGATCATCGGCGGGACCATTAATAATCAAAGGACCGCGATTTCGGATCGATTCTCTCCTAAAATCATTTGTCTTTTTATGCAAACTGTGCTTATCACCAAGATAACCGGTGCATTGTGAGAAGTTTAGTTCACAAATTCTAGACTCGGCAATACCTTCTCGGACAATAATGTCTTTACCAGAGCCTGGACCGCCAGTGAGAAATATGGCTTTGAACAATCCCCGATAAACATCTTCATGCAGTCCCATTCCTTTACGCACATCATGCATAAGTGAGTTGGCGTGTGAATCTGAAACGTGTGCAGGAACACCTTGTCTAAATCCGTGCGAGTCATTATTCTTGGCATGTTCCCGCATCTTACTGGCAGACATACCTTCAGTGCCTTCCGCATCAGGATCACGATGACCTGCAGAATGTACTGTTATCTTCTTGAAATTGAATAGAGCAGAAGGATGAGTTCCATTATACCGGTGTAATGTATCTTTCATTTCTTTGACACGGTCAGAACCAACAACTAAATGTAAGTGTGTAACACCTTTTTTGTGCAATTCCGTAGCATGATGTAGGAATGATGGATGTTCTTTCGAGGCCGCTTTGAAATTTGTTCCTGGTGAATAACGTTTGAGGTGCTTCAATTTTTGATCAGCCGACAAAGGATTCTTTTTGGAATCCTGTGTATGTGAAACAACAACCGTATGGTCTGCATTATTCTTCTTTGCCACTTCTTTTACTTTGTCGATCAATTTCAAATGACCAGTGGTCGGAGGATTCATCCGACCAAAAGTCATGACATGATGCTTGTCACCAGAAGCATTTTCTTCTACTAATTCCAGAAATGATTTCATTAGTTTTAGTGTCCCAAGGTTTTCTTAAATTTTTCCATATGTTCATCATTGTCTAAATCGATATGACTTTTGTTTAAACCCTTCACACCATCTGGATGAAAAGCAAGCATTCTAGATTTTTTATTACCTGTCTGCTTTTCCCTTATTCTCCACTGTCCTTTTCCTGAGACCTTAGGCAATCCATGGCCGGTATGGTCTGTTCCACCAACACGATAGGTTCCGTGTCCTCCGACTTGCAACACATGAACATGGTGGTCTTGCAGATATGCATCGGCCGGATCTAAATTTGGATGTTTGATTACGACAGTTTTTGCACGGCCGGAAGCTGTGGTTTCCTGGTGTTTATCTGGATGCATGTGTTTATTCATATGATCAAGAATTCCAGATTTTTCTATGTGCTTTGCGTACTCTGGTCGTTTTTTTCTAGCTTCATCAGGTATATGCCAACCACCTTTTTTAGGATCATGTCGCACGGTTAGTTGCCCCATTGCGGCAGTAGTGCCATTTTTAGTCTCACCATTCAATAAGTTACCTTCAACTTTACCTGCATGTGTTGTTTTTTTCTTTTTGTTTTCAACCGCAAAATCTGTTCCCGCACTTGATCCGGCACCAGTTATATGATGTGGCATAATACCATTTTTTTTCAATCTATCAACAAAAGAAGATTCATATTCATGTCCCCTGTTTTTCGGTTCTTCGCCCGGTTTACGAAGTTTTGACATAGGAACAGAATGATGGCCCCCCTGTTCATCCTCAACGTGTACATGATGTTTACCTTTCTCGTCTTGTGAGACTCCATGTATTCTAACGCGAGATCCGGCCGGCAAATCTTCATGCTCTTTAGCCAAAGTGTGTGTAAATTCCTTTGAACCAATATGCGGTTCAACATACTTCTTTTTATCATAATCGGCGCGAGCTCCCGAACCTGCCATTGCTGCGCGGCCTTCGGATAGAGTCTCTTCTGTAACTAAAAGACCCGCACGCTCTAACCAAATTTTATGTTGTAATGATGTCATTTTCTTACCTTTAATCTATTTTGTTTAGCGAATTCTGCACGGTTGACCAATTTCGTGGGTTCTGTTTGACCTGATGCAGGAGTGTGATGAATTACGAAACCTTCGGGTTTTGACTTTTTACCAGCAATATGGTGAGTGTATCTACCTTCATGAGATTCCAGACTCTTAACCAAGACATTTTTAGCTTGTGCTAGATGGTGATGCATGGTCAATAAATTTTCATAGTGTGATTTATTCTTTTCAATGTGGTCAATGTGATCCTTCGCCTCAGATTCTTTTGCAGCCTTGGCTTTATCAGTCTTCACCTTTGCTGCTTCCTTATTATACACATTCCTAATGTGGTTTTGCAATCCGGCCGCATGGGGAATTTCTCCGGTATCTACAGTCTTATTGATGTATGTAGTTAGATGGGAATGCTCACCTTGATGCTTCTCCGTAGCAGGATACATTTTACCACCATGAGTATCATGTATGTTTTTTGCTGCTGCCATGTGCTTGTGGAACTCGTCCTGAGCATGTTGTGGATAACTAATCTTGCTTGTATCATGTTCGGCGCTGTGCAAGTGTACATCAGGATGCTCTTTAAAGTTGTGCATATCAACATCATGATGTGCCGACAACGAATCGAGGTCTTTGCCGTGATATTTCGTATGAACGACCACACCAACCTTGGAAGCGCCGATCTTTTTAGCCTCATCGCCGTGTGCGGTGTAGGTGATCGTATTTGGAGTAAAAGATACTTTTTTAGTCATGATGGTGTAAATCCTCGGAAGAGTGCATTAAGTCGCCTTGATAGACACCTTTTTTAGGAGTTACCTTAGGTAAATTTTTAAGTGCGATCTTGAGTTTAGATGCAAGACCGGGTGCATGACCGTGATTTCTATCAACATCTGCTTCCGTATAATTGATTTTTGGATTCTTGTTGAATGCAGACTTACTGGCAACAAAGAATTTACCAGTCTCGGGATGGTGACCAAATACGATTGATGGTGATCCGTCATATTTCATTGATAGGTTGCTGCTTTTCGCTTTGGCCTTCATGTGTTCATGAGCTTGCATTAGTGCGGCATGGGCATGTTCAAAACCTTCAGCACCATGCATAAGAGGGCGGTCTTCAGCATGGTGTATATGCTTCAGTTTCGCGCCCTCTGTATCTTCTTTTAAGTAGTATACAAATGATTTCATTATTTCCCCTTAGGTCTGCAACACACTGCGGTTGACAAAAACGAGACTTGTATATTATTTATATAACTTCTGAGTTGATGATTTCCTTATGTAGAATTGTTCGATTAGATATATACGACCCAAATACAACTTATTGAATTCTCAATCCGTGTTTTTTCAGACAATATTGAACTTCTGGATCTTTCAATTTATAAAAACTAGGATTATCCACAGCGGAAACCGGATGATGTCTTGCACAGACTAGAATATCCTTAACTACATTGGGTAATCCAAGTTTCTGTTTAGTGCGATAATAGAACTCACAATCAACAACATAAAGTATTTCCTCATCCATATAAAGACGTTCGGATGAAAGAATAGCAAAATTAGATGGATTACCAATAGAATTCTCACCAATTATAACAGCATCTTGATAAAATGGGATTCTTGTGTTGAAGAATGTCCTTTTATCTTCACTATGAGTGAAGCCATTGACTACCCATTTTGCACCGTTACGGAATTCATTGTCAATTTTACTGAGTGCATCAATGTCAACAAAGAAATCATCTTGATATAAAATCTTAATAATTTCACCTGATGCATATTCCATAGCACGATTGATATTAGCAGCAGCCTTGCCTCGGTTATAGAAATATTTAAAATATTTAATATCCAATAAACTTGAATGCTTTTGACAAACCTCCAAAACTTTATTATCAGTACTTTGGTCCGAAATGACAATCTCAAAATCTTGCATACTCTGCATTTTCAATTCTGTCAATAATTGATCCAAAAAGGTGAAACCGTAACCACCCATTTCATATGTTGCAATACAAATCGAAAATCTTTTCATAATGAATACCTTGTCATATTTTTATATGTTTCCAAATCTTTAGATAAATCTCGGGAAAGACTCATATAATGATTATAATAAGAATTAAACTTTTCCATATCCAATAAATGTCCTGTACCTAGACCTTTTTGCTTATCCGATTCGGGCATTTTATTCTGTATCTGCATCTTGCGTTTAATAACTTGCTCGGTGAGAGGAGACCAACCATACCACAAAACTAATAATTTGTTAGTGGAAAAAGATTCAAAATGTCTACCTAAAGGATAAACAATATCACTCTTTTTATGTATTGCTCTAGCCCGCCTAATTCCAAACGCACCTTCATCATAATGAATTCCATGCATCTTTTGATCGAATAATGGAATATCATTATATGCCGGCACATTAGGTTCATTGTCGACCATCACAACACAAGGCATAGTGTGAATATCTGGTCCAGATTCCAGTATAGAAAGATCACCCAATA
>Ga0247831_1008598_pt1 | contig 10676 bp, 8 predicted proteins | sample LaCruzMarch2015__9_FD_192406 | JGI IMG/M metagenome (GOLD analysis project Ga0247831, IMG submission 192406) | Freshwater microbial communities from meromictic Lake La Cruz, Castile-La Mancha, Spain - LaCruzMarch2015_1m | ecosystem: Environmental > Aquatic > Freshwater > Lake | place: Spain...
TCTTTAATATCAATGATGTGTTGATTCTTTTTTGCTTCTTTGGCTTTCTTTTGTTGTTCGAAGCGATACTTGCCATAATCGAGAATCTTGCAGACTGGAGGTTTCGCCCCAGGTGCGACGCAGAGCAAGTCTAAGCCTGCTTGTTCAGCGAGTTGATTCGCTTGGTAACTATTCATCACCCCAAGTTGTTTGCCGGTTTCATCAATGACGAGCACCTGAGCAAAACGGATTTGGTTATTGACAAGATCACCATTGTTTCGTTTATCTGGTCTGACGGGTACATTCATGTACGCTATGTTGATCACACTCCTTTTAAATAAAAATGGACGCGAGATGCGTCCATCAACAATCATAGAAGGTTTAATTTCTAGCGATTGACCCATTCTGAATCAGAATCAGGTGAGAAGCGGACGCCTCTACTTTCTATTTTTACAATGCTTAATATATCACAAATACACGGCAAGTCAATTACTCAATTCTTAGGTTGGTGATATCGCTCACTTCTTTGGCAACCATCTCAAGAAATGCTTGCATGGTGACCGTGGTTTGCGTCTCTGATCCATACGGACGATAGGTGACCAAGTTGCCATCGCGTTCTTTGTCCCCAATGACGATGGAATAAGGGATTTTTTCCACTTGGGCGTTACGAATACGATAACCAAGTTTTTCATTACTGGCATCGACCTCAGCCCGGAGACCTAATTTTTCAGCAGCCTTTTTGAAGGCGTAACTATAGTCTAAGTGGAAGCTTTGGTTGACGGGTAAGATTTTAATTTGCACGGGTGCTAACCAGGTTGGGAATGCCCCCGCGTAATGTTCGATTAAGATACCTATGAATCGTTCAAGCGATCCATAAACCACTCGGTGGAGCATGACCGGTCTAACTTTTTCATTCTTCTCATTGATATAGGTTAAATCAAAGCGTTCGGGATTATTCATGTCGAGTTGAACCGTACCACATTGCCAAGTTCTCCCCACCGAATCCTTTAACTTAAAGTCAAGTTTAGGCCCATAAAATGCACCATCTCCGGGATTAATTTTATAGGTTTTGCCCATGGCTGTTAAAGCATCGCCTAATGCTTTTTCAGATTTTTCCCAAGTTGCTAAGGTGCCAATATATTTTTTTTCTGGTCGGGTGGATAAATACACATCATAGTCAATATGGAAAACTTTTTTATAGAAGAAATCAAAGAGTTTAACAATCTCTTTCACTTCACTTTCTAGTTGTTCCGGGGTGCAATAAATATGAGCATCATCTTGGGTGAAATTACGAACGCGGAATAATCCAGATAATGCGCCACTGGTTTCATGACGATGGACACTGCCTAATTCACCCATGCGAATCGGTAAGTCTTTATAGGAGTAAAATTCATTTTTATACACCAACATACTTCCAGGACAATTCATTGGTTTAATCGCATATTCTTTGTCGTCGACTTCGGAAACATACATGTTATCGCGGTAGTTGACCCAGTGGCCAGAGGTTTCCCAAAGTTCTTTGGATAACATCGTTGGGGTTTGCACGAGTTGATAGCCTGCAGCCCGGTGAATGTCGATCCAGAAATTTTCTAACGTCTTTCTAAGAATCATCCCTTTATTTAACCAAAAAGGAAATCCAGGGCCGTAGTCAGAAAGCATAAACAAGCCTAGTTCTTTGCCGAGTTTTCTGTGGTCACGTTTTTTTCTTTCTTCAATCATCAAGACGTGCGCGTCTAAATCTTTTTTGGAGAAGAACGCCGTGCCATAAATTCGGGTTAACTGTTTATTTTTACTGTCGCCACGCCAATAAGCACCAGCGGTGGTTAAGAGTTTAAAATTTTGGTTATAACTTGTGTTGACAAAGTGAGGACCCAAACATAAATCGGTGAAGTCACCTTGGGCATAAGTTGAGATGACACCTGTCAATGCTTGAATCATTTCTGTCTTGTAAGGATCATCTTTAAATAATTTCAAGGCATCTTGTTGACTTAATTCTTTTCGTTGAATCGGGAAAGCTTTTTTGGCTAATTCTGCCATCTTTGCTTCAATTTTAGGAAAGTCTTCTTCGCTGATTGGTTGAGGTAAGTCCATGTCATAATAGAACCCTTCATCAATGGCAGGACCAACCCCAAATTTGGTGCCTGGATAAAGAGCAATGATGGCTTGGGCTAACAAGTGAGACGCGTCATGTCTCAGCATCGTCAGTGCTTCAGGATCTTTTTCAGTGATGAGTTTAAATTTTCCATCTTTTGGGATTGGCCAGTATAAATCAAAAAGTTGATCATCAAGCATATAGGCAAGCACTCTTTTTGCTAAAGACGGAGAAATAGAACTGGCAACATCAAAACCAGTGGTCCCCGGATTGACCGTCATCGTTTTGCCGTCTGGTAAGATAATCATCATATTTTTACTCCTTTTAAATAAAAAAACGTCCATCAATAAGGACGCTATTCGCGTGGTACCACCTTAATTTACATGCATTGCATGTACGCTTCGGCCCCTTAACGCGAGGTCACGATTGAGTTTGCTCAATAGCTCAGAAGTGGTCAGGATGTTTTGTAGCGGTTAAGTTTTCATCTCAGCAACTTAACTTTCTATACGCGACAGCAATCATCCAAGCTTCGTCAACGCTATTTTTATTATATAACGAATCAAAAGAAGTGCAATTAGATAAGGGAAAAGGCAAGATTTGCTGCGCCCATTAACCCAGCATCCTGGCCAAAAGTTGCCATCGCTAAGGGGATATGCGGAACCGCAGTTTGTAAAGCATTCCAGAAAAAGGCTTTTGATTTTAAGACGCCACCGGTTAAGATAAATGCTTCCGGAGCATAATAACGATCAACCCATTTGAGGAATTGAGTTAGGTAACCTAACCATTGTTGAAAGATAGGTTGGATGGAAGAATCTTGTTGACTTAGTCTAAGAAAAAAAGTTTTTGCATCAGCGACAGTCACCCCATGGTGTTTAGCTAAGTTGACAATCCCTTGCCCGCTCGCCACTTTTTCAAGTTCTTCATAGCCACCCGCAAAAGGCACAAGCATATGACCAGCTTCTTCGGAGCTATGTTTTAATTGATGATTGGCAATAAATGCTGCACCTATCCCTGTTGAAATGGTGATGAAGTAACTGGATTTTAAAGGTTTACCAAACCCTAAATTTCCTTCGGCAATTGCTGCCATAACCGCATCATTTTTGATGACAACCGGTAATCGATAGGTTGTTTCTAAAAATGATTTTAAAGGAACGTGGCGAATGCCAATGTTTGGCAAGATATCAATGCCTCCCAAGGTATCAACACGTCCGGGAACACCACATGCAATCGCTTTCACTTGAGGATGCTTAATAAGCAATTGTTCAATGATGTTTTTAACTTCTTTTAGGAATTTGTTTACATCGTTTAAAGGTGTCGGTAAAACTTTAACTTCAAGAAATTTGTACTGATCATTAACGACCGCGCCGCGTAAGTTTGTTCCGCCAATATCAAGAGCAATCACCAGGTTCATAATTGTTCTTCTTTGATGTCTTTCAAGGTGAGAATTTTCATAAAGTTGGTGGAACCGACCCCGGTTGGAACCCCGCCTGTTAGAAGAATATTTGCTCCAGGCTTTAGTCCTATTTGTCTTGCCTTTAAAATCGCAAATGCTTCCATGTCTTCGATAAATTGAGGTAAAGCTTTGGCGTAAAATCCATAAACACCCCATACCAAACCTAAGGAAAGAACGGTTTCTCGGCGATCACTAATGGCAAAAATGGGACATACGGGTCTTGCTTTTGCAATTCGACGAGCGGCCCCACCGGTTTCTGTGAAGGTGACAATGGCTTGAGCATTAATTAATAGAGCAGTATTGGCAACGGAGTTTGCAATCGCATCCGAATTAATTTTTTTACTACTATCATAGGCTTGATTAGACATTTTAAGATAATCCAATTCACGTTCCATGGTTTGGGCAATCTTCGATTGCATTTGCACAGATTCCAGCGGATATTTTCCACTGGCAGTTTCTGCTGAAAGCATGACGGCATCGGTGCTTTCTAAAATAGCGTTTGCAACGTCGGACACTTCCGCGCGTGTTGGTCTAGGCATGTTGACCATACTATCTAACATCTGCGTGGCAGTGATGACCGGTTTGCCAACTTTACGGCATAAAGACACAATTCTTTTTTGTACAATCGGAACTTGTTCCGCAGCAATTTCAACCCCTAAATCTCCACGGGCCACCATGATGCCATCGGCTGCATCTAAAATTTCTTCAAGGTTACTGACCCCTTCAGGGTTTTCTATTTTTGCGATGATTTGAATGTTCGGTTTATCATATTTTTCAACAATGGCACGTATGTCTAAAATATCTTGTTTCCTTCTGGTAAAACTTGCGGCGATGTAATTAACATCATGCTCACAACCAAACTTGAAATCAGCCTCGTCTTGAGCGGAAATAAAAGGCATCGATAGACGAGCAAAAGGAGCATTCATTCCTTTTCGATTTTTAATCGTATGGGTGTTCATTGCCTTGCAAACAAGCTGTTTCGTTGTGCGATCTTTTTCGACAATTAATAATGCAAGATTACCATCGTCAATGCGAAGTTGATCACCAACTTTGACATCATCATATAAACCTTCATATGACACGGAAAAGATTTCAGCATTGCCTAATAAAGGCTTCATGCTAACGCGAATCATGCTGTCTTGCTTGATTAAGGCAGCATCACCTACAAACATGCCAACCCGAATCTCTGGTCCACGAGAATCTAACATCACAGGAATAAAAATTCCTTTTTCTTTTTCTAATCTTCGAGCTAATTCAATCTTTTTTAAGTGAGTAGGATAATCGCCATGGGAAAAGTTAACCCGCATGACATTCATGCCTGCATCGACGAGCTCTTGTAGTTTTTCATACGTTTCAGAAGCAGGTCCAATGGTGGCTACAATTTTTGTTTTTTTGTCATAGTTATACATATTATTTCAACCGATCAATCACTTGAACCACACTCGTATGCTTTTCTCTTTGCATCGCGAGTGCTTCATGAATATCGATGTCAACGAGTTGTTGCCCTTTGACCCCAATACAGCGACTTGATTTCCCTTCATTTAAACATTGTACGGCGTATTCGCCCATTCGTGAGGCAAGGATTCGATCAAACGCAGAAGGTGAACCACCACGTTGTATTCTTCCTAAGACTTCCGTTCTGACTTCGAACCCAGTTTCTTGATGAATAAAGCGTGCCAATTCATTGAGATCAAACAATTTCTCAGAGACAATCACCATCGCATGGTTTTTGCTGGTTGCCTTTTGGAACTTCAAACGTTCAACCATGTCTGGTAGTGCCATAAAGTTATCACCCGAAATGGTTAATTCTGCCCCGCATGCTAATCCTGCATAAATGGCCAAATCTCCAGCCCGGTTTCCCATCACTTCAATAATCGAGCATCGTTGATGAGAAAAGGTGGTGTCTCTTAATTTATCCACGGCACTGACTATCGTGTTTAAGCAGGTATCAAAACCAATCGTGTAATCGGTACTGGCGATATCGTTATCAATCGTGCCTGGTAAACCAATACAATTGATGCCCATCGATGATAAATCTTTTGCTCCTCGATAAGTGCCATCCCCACCAATGACCACAAGGGCATTGATGCCAAATTTTTTCAATTGCTCCACACCTGATTCACGAATATTAATATCAACAAATTCTGGTAACCTTGCCGATCGTAAAATGGTGCCACCTTTATTAATAATTTGCGAAACAAAAGAACGATCAACTTTCTCAATTTGTCCAGCAACAAGGCCACGATAACCATTGTAGATGGCATAAACATCATGACCATAACTGATACCTGCACGAACAATCGCACGTATGGCAGCATTCATCCCTGGGGAATCCCCTCCAGAAGTAAGGACGCCAATGCTAAGTTTTTTCACTTCGAATCCTTCCACCAATTTAATGCTTGTTTTGTTTTCTTGGGAATAGAAGTTTTACTTTGTCTTTTTGTTGAACGTGGATCGTGTTTTTCTCCACGTGGAACCACGTGCCAACTATCAAGATTGCCAAATTGTGATAAGAGGTTTTGGATGCTTGAATAGTCAAACATTTTGCAGGAAAAAATGTCAAAGAACATCTGATTGGTTTTTACATTAATGTGGATTGATAAATGGGATTCAGCAATCATCACAATGCTTGATAAGAACTTAGGTTGATCATATCGATCATGAAGACCATAAGCTCGGGTGATGGGGGTCATCCCAATTTTTTGAATTAAACCTTCTAGAAATGTATTGGTTTCAGACAAGGTAAATGTTTTTTGTAATGATAAAGTCGCCATCACATGCGGGCCGAAGACTGCCTTAGGGTCAAATGTTTCCGACTGATTTTTTCCTAAACGATTTGCACTAAACGATCGGCTCTTTTTTGGATCGCTTGGCCAATACGTGTTTAACACCTTTTCAAAACGTTTTTGATCAATCGTTTGTGGGGTGAATAAATCAACAAAAAAACACCCTCTTAAAGGAAAGGTATGAATGGTAAAATGGCCGCCTTCAAGAAAAAGATAACTAGATAACCCTTCATCTAAAGGAATTAGGCCATAATCATATGGCAATAAGTAAGCTGGAGAAATCGGTTTAAGACCAAGGTCAAAAAGAACTAAATTGATGGTTTGGTTGATAAAGGAAGTATCACCCAAAGGAATCTTTGCTTTGACGCCGTAGCCATCGAACATGAAATGGGTCATGATGGTTCTCCCTTTTCCTTCTTAATGCTATCAAAAATAGGGGGTATAATCAATGAAACAAATGCAAAGACAATCCAAGAAATCTTTTCATTCTAATCGGTTATAATTTATAATAACCTTCTATGAAAATCATTAACTCCCAAGATTTCATTCAAATTCGGCTTGAAAGCACCATATCCTCTTTGGATGTAGAGTTTTTAGTAGAATTCTACGGCCCCATTATTGGCACCGATGCGGTTGGTTTGTATTTAGGATTAAAACAACAAGACGCTTTATTAGAAGGAAATTTTATTGATTTGGCCACAGAGTTAACGTATTTACAAACCACCCCACAAGCATTTCATCAAGCAAGACTTTATTTAGAAGCCGTTGGCTTACTACGGACGTATCAACAAACTTCTCAACAAACTCAACAATTCACTTTCTCTTTATACACACCCAAAAACCCACAAGCCTTTATGGATGATCCAATCCTGAAGGGGTTATTAATTCAACGAGCTGGATCAACGTATCTCCAACGTTTATCAACTAAATATGTCTTGCCCTCCATCGACCCTCAAGCAAAAGAAGTATCCGTTTCCTTTGGTGAAGTCTTTCACCCCGATTTAAATCACCCAGCGTTTATGAACCAATCCAATCCTCAATATAAAGGCAAATCATTAGCAGAAATACGTCAACCGTTTGATTCCATTCGATTTGCAGAACAATTAAAAGCCCAATTTTCTATCGACATCAAAAAATTAAACGCGGATGATATGACGCAAATCATTGCCATCGCTACCCTCACGGGTCTTGATGAACTTGCAGCGGCAGATATTGTAGGTACTAATCTTGATATGAATCACCGTCTACTCATGGATAAAGTCATGCAGGCAGCTCGCCAAGAAAAACGTTTACCTTTCGTCAGACAACGGCAACAACAAAAAGTACAATTGCAAGAAACTTCATCGCAAACGATTGCCATTAATCAAATGGAAATGTTAACCCCGATGGCTTTCTTAAGCATGAAACAACAAGGGGCAGAAGTTTCTCCTGCAGATTTTAGTTTACTGTTACGTTTACAAACCCAATATGCTTTACCAAATCCTGTCATTAATGCCTTAATCCACCACGTTCTGACGACTCAAAATAATGTCCTTAGTTCTCGCTACGTAGAAAAACTAGCGGGAAGTGTCAAACGAGAAAATCTTCAACATGCGGTTGATACCATGGATTACTTTTATCAAATCAATCAACCTAGAACAGCAAAAACGTATGCTGGTAAAAAAGAAGAAGTCACCCCGATTGCCGATGTTAGTTTATCGACCTTACCGAAAGAAAGTGAACAAGTGGATGACCATGAATTGGATACATTAGAATCCAACATGAAGGGATTAAAATGAAACCAGTTAATCCAAAACCATTAATCAAAGATGATTTTGAGGATGCCATTGAACAAGCACTTCAAACATTAAAATCTTCAACCTTGATGGCAAAGACCATCAAAAATCTGCAATTAAAAGAACAAGAAATTAGAGAAAATTTAGCGACATTCATCAAGCTTGAAGAAGATGAACAAGCGGTTCATCAATGCCAATTGGCAGGCCAATGTTTAAAACCACAAGGCCACTATGTTTTGCAAGTCAAACGTAATGCCGTTGGTCATCTTGAAAGGCAATTTCAACCTTGCCCCATGCTCGCAGACCAACTTAAGGTTTCTCAATACCTCATTTATGATGATTTTAATCCTCTTTGGAAAGATTCGAAATTATTTGAATCTCTAAAACAACGTGAAGGGCAAAAATCACTTTATGTGTATTTAATGAAAGTCCTACAAAAACAAACCAAAGATGGTCTTGCCCTCATTGGTCCGCATCAATCTGGAAAATCTTATGGGTTAGGTATCTTTGCTTATCGATATGCCTTGAATGAATTAGGGACGATTGGTGTTCTCGATTTTGCCTTACAATCTGCAAGATTAACAAAGCTAAAACGATCAGATTTAGCTTCGTTTCAACGCGAATTAGAACGTCTACAAAATCTTTCCATTTTGATTCTTGATGGTCTAGGTAGTCATCCCATCACCGAAGATATGTTGACTGATTTTTTAATTCCAGTCTTTCTCGCCAGACAAAAACCAACCTTCATCACCATGGTGACAAGCACGGTTGCTATTGCTCAATTGGATGGATTATTCAAAGGTTACAAAGATAAGAGAATGCTCATGACAGAATGGTTAAATCTTGTTCAGTTATTAACCAAACCGATTTATTTTCCTGCGATGATGCCTTTATAAATATTTTAAAAATGGTGTTAAAACTTGCTTCGCTTGTCGTTGCCAAGTGGTAAGGTTACCATCATTGTTGAGGCGAATATCTAGAAAAGATTGAAAGTCATGATAGTGGTTTCGTTCATTTAAAATCCATAGTGGCTCTGCGAGATCACCGACGCGTTGTTGCAAACGACGTTTTTGTATCGATGCCTCCATGTCCACGCCAATGATCACATCACAATAAGCATCAAGATTACCTTGAAATAACAAAGGAACCTCAACAATAACGGCCTTGGATTTTGTTTTCATTAGCTCGTGAAAGATGATGGATTTAACCAAAGGAAATAACCATTGAATAAGTTTTTGATAACCTTTGGGTTGGTCAATCATCGCTTTCAATAATTGGCGACGGTTAATCTTTTTATCAATCACAACGAAGGGAAATAAACGCTTGATCAAAGAGATGGCCTTTTGGGTTTGATAAACGCGGTGAACGATTTGATCAGCATCAATGGTATGAAATCCTAGAGAAGATCCGACACTGACCAAGGTTGACTTTCCAGTGGCAATGGTTCCCGTGACACCAATGACAAATGGTAAATCGGGATGATGTTGGCAACGTGGACAATAGTGAGTTCCCCGTCCACCCACGGTGATCTTATCAAGGCGGTGGTGACAGCGATGGCAAGGTTGACCTTCGCGCCCATAGGCTTGAATTTTTAAGGTGAATTCGCCATCGATGGGACTTCCTGATCGATAAGAGCGAATACGGCTACCACCAGACGCAATCGCAGCCTTCAAGATTTTTTCACTGTGAAGTAAAATTGATTTGGTTTCTTCTAAACTTAATTGAGTTCCTTTTTTAAGAGGGTGAATGTTTGCTGCATAAAGGACTTCATCCGCATAGATATTACCTAAACCCAAAAGAATGCTTTGATCAAGAAGAATACTTTTGATTGGACGGCGAGAAGCGTTGATTTTAGCCAATATCGGATGTGGATCTAAACTCGTTAATGGTTCTTTGCCTAATTTTTTTAATGATGGTAAATCCAGATACGTTTTGGCGGTTGCTAAGGTGAACGTGCCAAATTTACGCATGTCATCATAGACCAGTCTTCGACCATCTTTTAAATGAAAAATAAGATGGGCAAATCGAGTCAATGGATCATGGGGGTTTTTAAGTTCAATGAACTTTCCTTCCATTCGTAAATGGGTGACCACCACCGATTGATTGGAAAAAAAGAAGATAATGAATTTACCAATGCGTTCAATGTTTGTAAAGGTTTGTCCTTTGAGTTTTTGTTCAAAGATGGATGGGGAAGGATGAATCATTTTCGAGTAACGAAACGTCATCACATCAATAGTTGAACCAATCAGGATTGGTCTTAAGTTTCTGACAACGGTTTCTACTTCTGGTAATTCTGGCATAAGGGTTACTTTAAATCATACCAAGTTTCGGCATAATGGCCTTCAACCAGAAGGGGAACGCGAAGAGGAAGCGCATGTTCCATGATGGATTGGATCAGCGGCATGACCTTGGTAATTTCTTCTTTTGGGGTTTTAAAAATTAACTCATCGTGAATGGTTAAAATCAACTGGGTTTTCATGTTGTTGGCAGTTAAGGCTTGATCAACTTGAATCATGGCTAACTTCATCAAGTCAGCTGCTGTGCCTTGAATGGGCGCATTCATGGCAGCTCGTTTGGCAAATTCTCGCGCT
>Ga0247831_1008601_pt1 | contig 10668 bp, 8 predicted proteins | sample LaCruzMarch2015__9_FD_192406 | JGI IMG/M metagenome (GOLD analysis project Ga0247831, IMG submission 192406) | Freshwater microbial communities from meromictic Lake La Cruz, Castile-La Mancha, Spain - LaCruzMarch2015_1m | ecosystem: Environmental > Aquatic > Freshwater > Lake | place: Spain...
CATCCTCGATGAGTTGGATGGTGAGATTGTTTTTGGTGATCGGGAAGTCTGCATTCAGGGCCGGGGCGGTCCTACGGCGACGATCCTCGTTTCTCGCGCTCTACTCCGTCGGGTCAGAAAAGGCGTTTGCGGAATGACGGAGCCAGAGCTGAGCGCAGCGATCAACCGGGCAAAAAATCGAGTTTCGAAGCAGGGTCTGACCAGCGTGTCGTCGGATCAGTTCGCACGAGAAATCGAGAGAGCCATCGTTGCAGGGCGAGAGGAGATGTCTCGTCAGTTGTCAGCTGAGGACCGGCCATGACCTTCGGCGACTAGCTCCTCGACCTCCCGCCGGCCGGCGACAGCCTGCTGGCCACCACTCCTTGCTCGCCGCTGTCGACCGGCTCGGTCTCGAGGACGTGCTGGCGATCTACGATTTGTAAGAGCAGCGGCGGGTGCCGGTGCTCGCGTCTGAAGCCTACTGAACACCAACCAGGAGAACTCACATGACAACGACTACCGACGACCAAACCACCACGTTCAAGATTGAGGACGGCCTGGTCGTGATCACTGCGCCGGTCACTTTCGCCATCGACCCGGACAACCACGCTGGCGTGCTCGAGGGCGACGACGACGCGCTCGTCGAGAGCTTGGTCCACGACGCCTGCGAGTACCTTCGCAACCAGCTCGCAGACTTCTTCACGGACGACGTGATCGCCGCGTTGCGCAAGCTCGAGAAGGAGCGCGAGGCGGCGTGATCCAGCGCCTGCGCACGTAGGAATGTTCGTCGCGCTGACCTGGAGAAGCTGGTCGCCGTCATCGAGGGCAGCATTGCCGCGCATGTTACCGAGGCCGCGTAGCGAGGCCTAGAAAATCGAAACCCCCGACCGGCGCCAACCGATCGGGGGATCAAATTGAAAGGACCCAGTGAACCTTCGCGGGAAACATGGGACCGACCACAACGCGATGGGGATCGCGATGCGCAAAAACGTTGCTACAGCTGATTTGCCCGGGCTTCAAGATCAGTCGGATCAGTTCGATCCGTTCGGCCCGCTTTGCACGTCTAATCCGGATATCGCACGCGCTCAGTTCCACGAGCGCGTAAATCGCCTGCACGCGGCGGGGCTCGCGCTGCTGCCGTCGACTGGCAAGCGGCCGAAGTTCGGCTACCGGGCCCTCAAGCGGCGGCCGAGTCCGGCTGCGATCATCGCGCAGGCTGAGCGGGCGGGCGTCACCGACCTCGTCATCGTCCCCGGCCTGTCGAAGTGGAAGATCGAGGGCCAGTGGCACAGCCTGTTGGTAGTCGACTGCGACGACCATGAGGCCGTGACGTGGGCCGTCTGCATGTTCGGATGGACGCCGTTCCAGGTGGCCACTCGGCGCGGCCAGCATCTCTACTATCGGGTGCCCTGCTGGACCCGTATCCCGACGTCGCTGACGAACCTCAGGAACCTCGAGGGCGTCAACGAGAACATCGACCTGAAGCACGGGTACCGGGGCGCGGTCGTGGTGGCGCCGGGGAGCCAGCACCCGGACGCGACGGATTTCATCTACTCCATGTCGGGTTGCAGTCTCGATGACATGCGCAATCTGCCGGTGTTTCCGGTGCAGGTGTTGGAGCGGGTGACTGGAACCGACATGACGCGGCACGCGGGGCCACTTGCGGCAACTGCAACCATCGGAAATAGCGCCGGAAATAGCCCATGGGTCTCTAGAGACCCACAATGGAGCGAAGCGAGCCGCGCGCCTGCCGCCGCCCCCCACTCCCACGGCAGCCGTTGGGGCGGTCCCGCGCAGGAGCTTCGTGGCAGTCGAAAGCTGGGTCTCAATCAGTACCTGTGCGGCATGCACGCCAGCGGCGACGTGACGTTCGCCTCCGAGGAGCAGGTGCTGGATGAAGCACGCCGGCTGAATGCCACCAGCTTCGCCAGTCACCCCGGTGGTGAGCTTCCCGATGCGGCAGTCGGCCGGGTCGCGCGCGAGGTCTGGGAGGGGGTGACCAGCGGGCGCGTTGGCGCGCGGCGTGGCAATCGCATCCGCACGATGCGGTTCGGCTCGACCCGGGAAGCGGTGCCGGTCCTCGGTGCTGAGTGGGACCTGCTCAACGCGCATGGTCAGCTTGGTCGGCTGGCGTATTTTATGCTGCACAAGTTCTATGTCGAGCATCACGCGCGCCAGCTTCGCGGTGAGACCTTCGCCATCGCCTGTCACGCCATGGTGGAGGCGGGGACGATTTTGGAGGTCAACGTCAAGTCGCTGCGGGCGGCACGGGACCTCCTCCTCGACTTGGGCCTGATCGAGCGGGTGAGTGCAGCCACCAATTCAAGATTGGGGCGCGCCGCTGCCCAGTACAGCATCGCGGCTGCGGGCTCGGTTGTGATGGTCCATGCAACCGTTGAGACGGTGACCGTCGACGGCGAGGTCGTCGAGAGCAAACTCCCGGTGACGACCAGATATCTCGCCAAGCATGGTGGCGAGAACGGCGTTCTCGTCAGGCAAGCAAAGGGCTCGAAGCCGACCACCTCGAAGCCGGCCAGCACCAAGCCGAAGGCGGCCTCGAGGTCGAGGCCGATGTCAGACGCCGCGCAGGCCAAGCTGTTCGGCGCCCGCGTCGGTGCAGTCCGTGCGGCCAACCGCCAGACCGGCGCCCGGCAGTGCGGCGTGCGCGAGGGCGAGGCCATCTTCGCGACCCTCCACCCGAGCCTCCAGAAAGCGATCTGCAACTATTGCAAGTCGATCGGCGCCGCCTTCGGTCTCGATCCAGAAGATGCCCGCCGGCTCATCGGCAGGATCGTCGCCGGGCAGTTCCCGTGGGCGATCGACCGTCATCTGAGCAGCGGACTCTTCGCCTTCGTGAAGGCAGCTGAGGGACCTGCCGGGCTCGACCACAAGAGCCTCGACGTGCTCCCCGGCTTCCTGAGAGCGACATGCACGTCGAGACGACCAGAGCCGATCGTCGTCGATCTTGGTCACGCGCCCACCCACCCCAAGCAATCAGACTTGCGCGATGAGAGCGTCCCCATGACCCCCGAGAAGCTTGCCGCCCGCCGCGCTGAAGTCGACGCGATGATCGCGCACCCGGGCCTTCCCGCTGTCTTGCAGCCCTTCCTGCTCGACCGCCGCGACCACTTCGCCCGGTACACGACGGCCCTCCGCAACCTGTTGGCTGAAGTCGACGAAGCCGTGGTGCTCGGGGCCGAGCCGACGCAGGTCGCTGACGCCATCTCGCGCGCCATCTTCTCGGCGGCCTCCAAATTCGAGGGGACCGGCGCCGACGGCCGCTCGATCTTCACCGGTCGTGACCTCGATGCTGAGGGCGTCGGCAAGTTTTTGGGGCGCGTGCGGACCAAGATGTCGCTCGGCCTCGGCCAGCACCCGACGAACCCGGTCAGGCTCGAACGCTACGCCAAGGACCTCGCGGCCATCGAGAAGGTCCGCCGCTACAGCGCCCGTCAGCCGATGATGCCCCACCGGTCCACCTACCAGCCGACCATCAACGCCTACGCTCGCGCCAAGGGCGGCGAGTGACCGACAGCGATCAACCGACGATCAAGGACATACAACTCATGAGCGACATCACCACCCAGAAGCGGGTCGAGGTCTTGGCCCCCACGATCGTCAACCACGCGGCGCTGGCCGTGCCCGAGAGCAAGACGGACATCCGCCCCTGGATCGCCGCCGACGTGCTGCCGCCCGAGGCTGCCGATGCCGTCAAGGAGGCCTCGTTCCGGGGTGAGCGGACGGCCATCCAAGGTATCGCGACCGCCCTTTACGGCTTGCACGCCCTCCGCGAGGCCGGCCTCAGCCAGTTCGATGCGCGCCGCATCCTGGGGGAGGCACACGAGGCCAGCCGCTCGCGTCTGCGGGGTCAGCTGCTGCGGTTCCTCGGCCCGAGGGGGCTTGAGGCGATGCCCGACAAGCTGCCGGCCATCGACTACGTGATGTTCTACTCGGTCGAGCTGAATAAGCGCGTGAGCTGGACACTGCAGAAATTGCAGCAGACTGGCGTCGTCTACGCGCAGGTGACGGCTGACCAGCTCGCAGCGCGCGGCTTACAGGTGGCCACCAGTCTCGCGCAATCGGGTCGCACCGTGACCGGCGCGCCCGCTGCCCCTGCACCCGCCCCCGACCGCTTCGATGAGGGCGAAGTCCTGGCCAACCGTTACGGCCCGAAGCTCACAGGCCGGGACGGCAACAAGTGGATTGCCGAGCTTGGAGCGACGGTCGATGAGGTGCGCGCCACCGTGCGCCGTATGGACGACGGCGAGCGCCCGCTCGCGAAGGTCGAGAATTTGGTGAAGCGAGCACTCACCGACCTCGTCGCCGACCGCAACAAGGCGCGGCTGGAAGCGCTGGCCGGTGGCACTGCCGCCAAGATCGGCCTGACGATCCTAGTGTCTGCGAGGGCCATCATCACCGTCGCCCAGATCAACGCCCTGTTCGACAAGTTCGGTGAAGTCGGTGGATTGATCACCGTCGGCCGCGCCAAGCTCGCCGACCAGATCGACAAAATCGGCAGCTCCGTCTTCCGTCATCCGAGGACGGCCACCATCGCAGAGACTTGGGCCAACGCCTGCGCCGCCATCAAGCCGGAGCATTCGGACGAGGAGGCGCTCCGCGTGGCCTACGAGGCCTTCGAGGCCGCAGTCGCCAAGATCGCCGAGGAGGTCGCTGCGCTCGAAGCGCAGGTGCTGGCCGACCGCCTGGAAGGGGAGGCGCGTCGCCGCAGTTTCATTGAGGCCCACAAGCGGGTGATGGGCGGCTGAGCACGAAGGAAGGCATCATCGGGGTGCCCTCTCCCGCCAGCCTCGCAATATTCGCGACCGCATCGACCACGGTAAGCGCCCCACCAAGCAGCTCGGCCTTACCGACTTGAAGCTCGCTTCCTCCAAGGATCTGACCAAATGAAACCCAATCCTGAAATTGTTCACCTCGAGATCGAGGGCCTCGACTTCGCGTCGACCGGCCGCCGCTATCGGGTGCTCCACAACGGGGCCGTCCTGCTCGAGCGCTGCCGCGACCCCCTGCACGAGGCAGCCCGCGCCTTGCTCGCCCTCGGCATCGTCGGCAAGGCGGCGACTTATGCCGTCGGTGGCACCGTCCCCCGCATGACGTTCGATATTGAGGCTGCTGCAACTCGGACGACCGTCGACGGCGAGACGCGGGGACCGGTTACCGCCAAGTGGACCCCGCCGCGCCAGGATGCTGCCGAAGCTACCGGCGCAGCCCGTGTAGCGGTAAACGAGGAGTGGGAGCTACCCCAGTGGCCCCCGACCAAGTCACCCGCCCTGGAGCGTCACGCAGCAGCACTTGCGGAGGAGACCATTCAGGACCTGTTCTGACAAGATCGAGCGCCGTACTCGCGATTTTCCTAAGGTGCCTGCAAACTGAAGATCGGCCTCGAAAACGGCCTGTCGTGCGCTGACACGGCGATCCGACGTTGTCCCCCCGGAGATTGATCATGCTGGCACTCGTGCCAGCATCGACCAACACGGGCAAGAGCCCGTAGTCAAGGATCTGCTCGTTGCCGGACGCAGCTTTGGCCCGTCGCCTAGGATGACGATCGTCGAGGCAGTTAACGCGAGGCGGAGAATGCCGACATTGACGGGTGGCGCCGCCACCGTCTACCGTTGACTGAACGTCATGGCAGAGGCTCAGCCGGAAGTCGCCGTAGGGGGGAGGGGAGTTCGGCTTGGGGTCTAAGCGACCGAACAGAGACACGGACGATCAGACTGCGTGCGCTCTCTCTGCAAATTAATTTAGTGGCCTGCGCGAGAAAAATCGCACCGGCGCATCACGCTCGTGCAACCGGCCATTGCATTGGGCGCCAGCCAAACCGAGACAAAGGGCTACATCGGCGAACGCCACGACGAGGAACCTCTACCTGAACGCGCGCTTCTACGATGCCGAACTCGGCCGCTTCATCTCGCCCGACTGGTGGGACCCGAACTGCGACCAGAATGCGCTCGCGTATCGAGGTTGGCCAGCAAGTCACGGCAAATTTGCGCTATGACTCTGCTTAGAGGCCGTCGATGAACCAGATGGTCGCCCCGCGATTGAATGTTTGAGGTCAGTGATGGATGTCTATTACTTCGACCGGCAGTTGCCTCGGTCAGCGCTGGCGAGTTGGATCGGACCCTGTGAATTGTATGCTCAGTTCGCGGTTGGTGAGCCTTGCTCTGCGCCGAAATCCGCCCTAACAGTTAAGTTTGGCACTCGCGGCTTCGAAATTGCCAAGCGATATGACTTTATTTCAGCAATCGAGCCAGGTCCGATTATCGCGAGCTCGAAGTTCAGAGCGCTTGTGAGCGATTTGTGTCCGGCATCTGCGCAATGGTTTCAAATTGATGTTTTGGCTGGCGAGACAAGGGTTGCCGAGCATGGCTTCCACGCACTTAATGTTGTGCACAAGGCATCAATCATAGATCTGAAAAAGAGTATGTACGAGTCAACCAGATTTGGGATTTCATTCTTCACCGAAGTCGTCTTGAAAAATCGGTCTGAATTTCCACCTCCCTACCTATTCCGAGAGGAATGCTATCCAAGCTTCCTTCTCGCCAATAATGTCTTCAAGAGCGCGGCAAGGCGAGCCAAGCTAAATGTCAAATTTTTCCGAACCGTTGAAGATATGGGGTGGATAAAAAGTACGAATTGATTGTGCTGTCTATTCAACTGATCGGCGCCCGGTTCGGCCCGAAGCCCGTAGGAAGGGTTAGCGCGGCCACCGAAGCTAGTGATTAAAATGTCACGACTGAACCGCGCGTAACCCAACATTTCGGCCTCACCCGTGGCGTTGGGTTGCGCGCGGGATTGAAGCTGCGGCTTTGATTTCGAATGTCGAGGGCCGCGCTAACCCAACCTACATGTTCTACTGAGAAGGATGCAAAATCGGACGTTGATAGCTCTGCAAGTGGCGCTGCGACGGGTTCGGGAGCGGGTAGCAATGAATTAAATATCGCACGTTGAGACAATGGTCATCGCCCTGTATGGGTGGCCGGAGGAGGCCCCACCCCTCGCGTTCTACAATTTGTACAGGCGCATTGCTGCAAGGGCCGGGCTCAAGCTAAGTGGCTGTGATTACCGTCTTAAGCATTCGGAGGAGTTCTCGAAATGCAGGCCGAGCAAACTCGAAGAGTTGATCCGCCTCGGCGAAGCGAGCCCCGTTGCAGATTTCTCATTGTGGCCAGGAAAGGCTAGCGCCACGAGGACCGGCCATTGGGTGGCGAGCTTTTCCGTCCAAACTGCAGTAAGTTCCATCAATGCGTGGCCTAAAATGGTTTCATTTGGCATAAGCAAAAAGTTGGCGGTTCAGCTTGATCTATCGATCGACGAACTAATTCGTGATTTTTGTGGTCTGGTGACACCATCTTACGGTTTTGGAACAATAATTCAGTCGGCGTTTGGCGGTGAGGGGTTTGCCAGTTGCTTCACGCCGGCAGGTGATAGCTGGTCTATCCGGCAGGGCATAAAATTCGAGCACAACTGGGCCGCCGCCCTAAACGGCAAGCATAGAGATGCCTTTGTTGCAAGTGTACTGAATGATTGTCATCTAGCCGAGAGATTTGGTTCGCATACCGTCGGAGAGGAAATTCGCATTCGGCCATGGGGATCCCTTGCCCACATTCGACCAAATTTATGGCTTTGGCGCCTTCCCGAGGCAGAACTCAACGAAGCGCGAGATGCGCTGGCTAAGGCCAGTCTGCTCGTTTGACGATGACTGAACCCGCTTCTCGCGGATCGACGCTACACCGTCCAGCACGCCCGCGATGCCGGCGGTTTCCACATCTGGTCGTGGTATTCGGACGGCGACCAGCCCGTAGGTTGGGTTAGCGCGGCCACCGCCCGTTGCGGGTCAAATGAAACGGTCGATCCGCGCGTAACCCAACAATCCGGTCTCGCCCGTTGCGTTGGGTTACGCGCGGGATTGAAGCTACGGCTTTGATTGCGAAAGTCGAGGGCCGCGCTAACCCAACCTACATCGCGACTACATCGCGACGCGTGGTTGCGCGGCTTCTCGGTCTACCTTCGGGAGCGGACATGAACAGCCCGCGTTGTGCCGAGACAACGTAAGCCGGCCCGATGTCCGCTCCTGTATAAAAGCGCCTTCCCCCGTTGCGGTCGGCAGCGCGGAGCCGCCGGAGGTCGAGTGGCTGCCGCGAATTGCGGTAGAGCTTGGCGCCACGGCGCTGCGGACGCGCATCGAGCGCAGGTGGGTGTCGTGCTTCGAGGTCGGCCGCGATCGAGGGGTCCGCACTGTCAGCCTCTGCTACGACGGCGGCGGCGAGCTGAACGTCTGGCTTCTGCAGAACTGCCACGCCGGCTCGCCACGAAATCGCAAGCACCGTGAAGAGCGGTTCGAGAAGATCATCGCCGAGCGCACCTGCAACCCGAAACCCTGCTGCTCAGCAGCTCAAAGTACGCGCCCGATGCCCATGCGGGCTCGGTGCCACCTGCGCCTTCAGCTCGCCACACCGACTGCACCGGAGCCTGCGGGCGATCGAAAGCAGCGGCTCGTCGAGGGCGGCGCCGGTCATCGCGGCGAACGCGCTGGGCGTCAGCACGCGGTCATGCTGGCACGCGTTGCAGAACACCCAGATATCCCGACCGATCGCCTCGGCGTGCGCGATGGTGACCTGCTTCCAGGCATCGTCGGCGGGCTCGCGGTGGAAGGTCATGTGCCTTTGGTGACACTGTCGGCGGTCATCGGCAACGGGCTGCCCCACTTGCCCGACATGCAGCCCGTTGCAATCGACACGATAGAACCCGCGCCGTTGCCGAAGTGGCGAAGACTGAGCTTGTGCTGTGCAGCCGGGTCCGCTTAAGCTCAACGCGTCAGAGGGAGGTGCGGGGGCAATGGGCCAACATCTGCCGTCGCTGCAATGGCGTCCTCGACGCAGCGGATTGCCTGGTCGTTTAAGGTGCGGACGGTCGCTGACACGGGGGTCGTCGAAGCCATTCGCGGATTTGTCTTGATTCCATTGGGCGAGGTGCCCGAATTTCGTTGAGTACTGACTTGTCGTTCGCTCGGGAGTGCGGCAGATGCGTCGAGTTTCGATGTCGGTTTTGGCCGGTATTGTCTGCATGGTGTTTCAAGGCATATCCGGTCCGGCTATGAGCCAGACCCGTCGTGTTTACGACTTGCCTGGCGATCAATGCCCTGGGTACTTTAAGGCGTTGGGTAAATTTCATGCGGACAATCTTATGTTAATTGTCGGTAGCTCCGGATCTATCTGCGCAAATCAGGGCGCCACGGTGATCGAGTCCTTGAACAATGTATTGCGGTACACAAGAAATCGGAATTGTTACTCACTTGAATATTGGTTTTCTTCGACTCAATCGGAGTGGCGGGACCTTGAAACAAAAACGAGACGAGAGGTAGCAGAAGCAGTGAGGGCGGCTTGTAACCGAGTTAGGGAAGATCGGGTTCGGAAAGAAAGCGCGGATAGTGCAGCTAGGAATGCTGCGACGCAGCAACCAGTAACGGATCCAAAGGAGGACACGAACAAGATCCAGCGAGAACAGGCACTTGCAGCAGCAGATAGGGCTGCGGTTCATGCACAGCAAGGTAGGTATCAAAAAGCCGTCGAACTTTATCAGCAAGCTATAGACATACATTTCAAGCTTGGTGACTCGAGGGCTGGAGACGCACTTATTAGTAAGAGGGTAAATGCCCAGTGTCAATTGGATGTAAGTGTCGCTCAAAAAACGATAAACAAAGCCGATACTATTGCAGCGTGGCGAATGGCGGAAAGCTCATGCGAATATGTGCCAACCTCTCTCGCTCTGGTTAAGAGCCAGTTGCGAGCCGCAGGGGATCGCGATCAGATGGATGGATGCGTATTACTCGGCGAGCCAGTTCCAGTCGACTGCAGTGACGAATCTGGTGGCAAGAACTGCAAGTGCCTAAATATTGAAAACAATTGCACTAAAACTATTACTGCCAAGTGGCGCGCGAGTGGTGCGTCGCCGGGTAGCAAAGAAATACCAAAAGGCAAGGCTTTCAGAGGTGCGTGTACCGGAAATCGGTCCCAGTCCATCGAATACCTTGGTCACACCTCGCGCTGAGCGAGTTTCACCACAGGGGCACCCTCGCTATCTTGAGCGATGCTCAATATCGTCGTGACAAGTAGAAAAGGAAGTGCGAGCAGGCTTGATGGATGGCGCAACATCAACAACCTAACGCTTTGCGCGTGCGGGTTTTGTGCCTGAGCACCTACAACGGCCTCGAACGCCGATTTTCCCGTAGACCGCTGCTGCTGGTAGGTGACTTTGGCGCTTTGGTCTCTCTTCGCCCATTGGCCGCTATGTCATGGCAACGGCCGAACATCGGGAGCCGTGTGACTCGAGAGGGTCATGCACGGTTCTGGGAGCAGCCGGAGGTGAAAGTCCTCCGGCTGACTCGACAATCGCAACGCTTGCTGATTGTCAGCCTTCAAGGTGCAGCGGTCGCGCTGTGGTGGGATTTCTCTAGAATCACCTGAGCCCCCTAAGCAGCAGTGCCCAGTTGCGCCGTTCCGCCCGTCGCTCCCCCGTTTCCCATCCATGCCGCCAAGCCCCGTTAGCCTTGCCCTTCGGCGCTCCCGCCCTTGCGCCGTGCATGCGGCACACCCGCTTGCAGCCGCACGTCGTCGAGCACGCGCCGCGCTTGCTCTTTTGTGAGCGACCGGATCTCGTGGTCAAACGGCAGGC
>Ga0247831_1008603_pt1 | contig 10667 bp, 9 predicted proteins | sample LaCruzMarch2015__9_FD_192406 | JGI IMG/M metagenome (GOLD analysis project Ga0247831, IMG submission 192406) | Freshwater microbial communities from meromictic Lake La Cruz, Castile-La Mancha, Spain - LaCruzMarch2015_1m | ecosystem: Environmental > Aquatic > Freshwater > Lake | place: Spain...
GGAGCGGGCTTTGCTCGTCGGCGTTTACACCGAGACCAGCGGACACGCGGACGCCGAGGATCTGCTCGAGGAACTGGAGGAACTCGTCCGCACCCTCGGGGTTCCGGTGGTCGAAAAGATGGTCGTCTACGCCCGCGAGGTGCAGTCCCGGTTTTTCTTGGGCTCGGGGAAAGCTGAGGAAATCTGCGAGCGGATGCGCCAACTCGAGTGCGACGTGGTCATTTTCGACAATGAGCTCACGCCCGCCCAGCAGCGCAATTGGGAGGCGCTGGCCGGGGTTCTGGTCATTGATCGTCAGGAGATCATCCTCGACATCTTCGGGGCCCGCGCCCGGACCCGCGAGGCGCGTATCCAGGTCGATCTCGCCCGCATGGCCTACTCGCTGCCGCGCCTCACGCGGGCCTGGGGTCACCTGGGCAAGCAGGGCGGCGGCATCGGCTCCAAGGGCGAGGGCGAGAGCCAGCTCGAGCAGGATCGCCGCAAGATCCGCGGCCAGATCGACCGGCTCAAGCGCGAGCTGGCCGGGGTGCGCAGCTCACGCGCCACGCAGCGCAAGGACCGCAAGCGCGCCCCCGTGCCGAACGCCGCCATCGTCGGCTACACCAACGTGGGGAAATCCTCCCTCCTCCGCCGGCTCACCGGGGCCGGCGTGCTGGTGGAGGACAAACTTTTCGCCACCCTCGACACGACGACGCGCAAGATCGCGCTGCCCAACAAACAGCTGCTGCTCCTGACCGACACGGTCGGTTTCATCCGCAAGCTGCCCCACGGCTTGATCGAGTCCTTCAACGCCACGCTCGAGGAAGCCGCGCTCTCCGATTTTCTCATCCATGTGCTCGACGCGTCGCATCCGCGCGTGCTCGAGTTTTACGACACCACGATGAAGGTGCTCGAAGGCTTGGGCGCGGATACGAGCAAGGCGCTGGTGGTCTTCAACAAAATGGATTTGGTGCGAGACGAGGCCACCCGCGTGTGCCTGCGGCGGGATTTTCCCGAGGCCGTCTTTATCTCGATCCACCGCGGGGACGGTCTCGACGAATTGGTCGATCGTCTGGGACGCCTCGTGGGCAGCCAAACCGTCTCGGTTGAGTTTTTGCTCCCGCTGTCTCGTGCCGATCTCCTCGCCCGCCTCCACCGCGAGGCCCAGGTGCAATCCATTGCCTATGAGGACACGGCCGCGCGCGTGGTGGCCATCGTCCCTCCACGCCTCCTCGAATCCCTCGCTGATTTCGTTGCCCCCGCTGAGCGTGGCAAGGCGGGACACAGGACAGGAGCCGGCTGACCGCAATTCATACCAACAGCCCCTTACTTTTCGACTTTTGGTCGGCTGGTAGGGCCGGGCCGCCGGACCGGCCGTGTCGAATTCCGAGAAGGTTCCCGGTCGGTCCAGAGGTCCGCCCCTACCCGCGATCGCTGCGGACAAAGTCCAATTGCTTTGGGCCGTTGGTATCAGGCGGGAGTTGGCACGATAAGGCGAAGGAACAACGAATCTGCAGCGAGCCCTCAATGAGGCGGGACGCCCCCGTCCCACGCGTGCAAGCCTCCGCGAAGCGCGCCCGCATGCTTCCAGCCCGCACTCCCGGGCCGGGGGCGCGCGCCTGCTCACGCGATCTTCGGGAGGCGCAAGCCGGCTTTGGCGGCCAGCTTCGATTGCCTCGCATCGGAGGTGACAAACTCGCGGCAACCCAGTTGCAGGGCGCAGGCCACATGGAGGGCATCGAGCGTCCGGCAGCCTGCTTCCGCCGTGTGGGCGGCCGACAGAATCCGGCAGTGCCCCCACGCGGCTTCCCAATCAATTCCCGCCCGCCGCAGCACACCCGACGCCAGATCCGCCTCCACATCCAGAGCCGCCGCAGCCGCATCAGCCGCCGTGCATTCCCCGCAGAAGGCCTTGAGTTGCAGGGCCGACACGCATTCCGACAGATGCAATGACGTGAATAGCAGGGGTTGCCCGCGCCGGACGACGTGCGCCCGCACGGCGTCCGAGGCAGGCTCCTCCGTGTAGAGTTTCAGAAGGACGCCGGTGTCGTAGTAGCGGCTCACCGCGCGCCGCGCGCTTCCTCGAGCAGCGCATCGGCCCCCGCCCCCTTCCATCCGCTTGACCAAGTGCTCCGGGCCCGCGCTTTGAAATCGGGGAAGGTGATTTTCCGCACCGCGGCGGGAGGGACCAGACGGGCGACCGTTTTTTTGCGCCGCGTGATGGCGAGTTCGTGGCCGGCCTCCACCTCCCGGACCCATGCCGCCAGGTTGTGCTGCGCTTCCATGATCGAGATGGTCTTCACAACGCATAAAAATAACGCATATCGTCTGCGCGTCAACGCCGGATATGCCATCCCGCTCTGAACCATCCGTGAACTTCGTGTGGTTGAAATGCCATGCTGTTCACTTGCCAAAGTTCTATCCGCAGATTAACACAGATTGTCGCAGATAAACACACAGTCTACTGATTAAAGGCCTGTTCCAGGCTCCCCCGCGCGGCCATCCGCGCCGGTGGTCGTGAGGTTCGTGGTTTAAAAAAACGCCGGGGGCTAAGCGCGGGTTAAGTCTCGCTGCTCGATGAAGCCCGTCGTTGCGGCGATGGCGGTCAGGAGGGCGGGTGACAGGGCGACGGTGTCCCGATAGATTTCCGCCAGGTTTTCCGTTATGTATTCGTGAGCGATGGTGTTGCGCAGATCCCGGATGGCGGTCAGATCGTCGGCCGATGGAAGGATGGACAGTTTTTCGGCGAGATTGGCCCGGTCGATAAAGGTTGGGGCATCTTCGCGCAGGAGGAGGACCAGCGATTTCAGCACCTTCTGGCAGTAGATGTCAGCGATGCGCGAGAACTTCGAGGTCAGGGCATCAAAACACTCCTCCTCCTCGAAACCCAGTTGTTCCTTCGCCGGAATCAGGGCGCATTTTTCCAGGGACCTTTCAAAGGATGGCAGTGCGCGATTGAGCGTCTCGACATTGGCGGCCAGCAGGCGGCGGAGGTTCGCGTCTTTCATAGCCTGACCGCTGACTCCAAGGCCACCGCCTTGAAGGGATGGCGGCTCGACCGGGCCAAATTGACGATGTCGATTTTTTGCTCCCCGATCTCCTCAAGGATGGCCCGGCGGAGCTTGCGGATCATCGCAAGCGGCACCTTGGCCGGGGTCAGCACCAACAAATCAATGTCGCCGCCCCGCGCCGAGTCATCGGCCCGCGAGCCGAAGACATAGGACTCGGCTTCGGGGCCGAGCTTTTGCAGATGCTTGCGGATGGCGGATTGCTCCGACGCTTTGAGTCTCATGGCAACATTTTCCACTCTGCGGTGGTGGTTGACAAGAGATTGCTCCTTGCCCGGACAAAGGCAAATCCCTCGGCCACGGATAACGGCACGCCGTCGGTGTGGGGTAGTGGCGATAACATGAACTTGCCAACCTGGCCACGGTGCTGCCAAATCGAATCCCCCATCCCCAAGAGGCTGCGAAAGACATGCCAGGGCGGGGTTGGACTCGGGAGTGCACACTGTGATACTCTGGAGGGCACCCCCGATGTTCAACTTGGCACCCTGTGAAAACTCGCCTTTTCAATTTGCGCCAACTCATTGCGCTAACCGCTTGGTGTGCGTTCTCTCTCCTCGCAGCCGAGGCTGTCCTGCGCTTGTTCGGATATGGTCATCCCTCGTCGTTCTTTCTCGACGCGCCCGACGGCACCACGCGTTCGAATCATTGTTTTGGGCGCCTTTTTTACCCCCCAGAGTTGCTGCGCGGTGCCTATCCATCGCGATTTGTCACAAAAAAACCGCCCGGCACGCGGCGTATTTTCGTCCTCGGTGAATCGGCTGCCGCCGGCTACCCCGAGCCTTCGTTCTCATTCACGCGGGTTCTTGAGGCGATGCTCCGCCGAGCGTGCCCCGACACCTCATGGGAAATCATCAACACGGGCGTCACGGCGTTGAATTCGCATGCTATCCGGCTCATCGCGGCGGAATGCGCCGACTACGGACCCGATGCGGTCCTCATCTACATGGGAAACAACGAGGTCGTCGGGCCTTACGGTCCGGGGTCGCTGCTCGGAGGTGATGCCGTTCCGTTGCCACTTATCCGCGCCGTCACATGGTTGCGCTCGACGCGCACCGGCCAGGCCTTGCAGTCGGCCGCCGATACCGTTCTCCGCGGCACCCGTCCTGAGACATGGTCGGGCATGGACATGTTCCAACAGTCAAGAGTCGCTCAGGAGGATCCTTCGCTGGAGCGTGTCCAGCGCAACTTCGAGGAGAACCTTCGGGATATCGTGCGCGTCCTGCACCACCGCGGCGTGCCCGTCATCCTCTCGACCGTAGCCTCCAACCTCACCGACTGCCCGCCACTCGGCAGTTCTCCCTGGCGTCCGGATGCGGCGCTGGCTGCCTACGACGAGGGCCAAGCGCTGCTGGCCGCGGGGCGGTTGCCGGCGGCCGCCGCCTCCCTGCGCCACGCCCGCGATCTCGACGAGCTTCGCTTCCGCGCCGACTCCGGCGTGAACGCCGCCATCCGCGAGATTGCCGAGAAGGAGCAGGTGCCACTCATCGAGGCCGAGGAGGACTTCCTGCAAATGCAGTTGGCCGCGCCGCCCAAGGCCGTGCCGCTCTTCTACGAGCACGTCCACTTCACCTTCGAGGGCAACCTTGCCCTCGCCTCCGCCTTCACCAGCGCGCTTGCCGATCTGTGGGGAGGGGAGTTGCCCTGTCTCAAGCCTGACTTCTTTGCCTCGATCACGAGGGACGACCTTGCCATGGACCTCGGCTACAGCCCGCTCGCCGAGGGCTACTCCGTCGGTGCCATCTTGGCCATGAAGCAAAAGCCGCCCTTCCTCACCCAGTCCGGCAATGCCGCGCGCGTCGAGCGCTGGAACAAAAAACTCCGCAGCATCGATCAGGCCCTCGCCACCACGGGCCTCTCCGAGCCCATCCGCCGCCTCGAACAAGCCGCCGAGCAGTGTCCGCGCGACGGTGTTCTTTGGTATTGGCTTGGACGTCATTATGAGGATGTCGGTAAGCCCGACGCCGCAATTGAGGCCTACCGCCGGTCCATCGACGCCCTGCCGGGAAATACCGCGGTCCTCGCCCATCTGGGCGACCTGTATCGTGCGCAGCTTCGCCATGCCGAGGCGGTTGCGGCCTACGAGCAATTTCTCGCGATCATTCCTTCACATCCCGACTATCGTCGCAAGCTGAACGAAGAGCGCCTAAACAAACAGCCCGCTGCAGCCTCCTCGGATCATGCCCTCCAACCGTGAAAAGGTGGCGCCTTGGAATACCAGGGCCGGACTCCGCTTTCTCACGACGACATATGGATGGCCAACGCCCGAGCGGGACAGTCGCAGAAACTGCCCGGGGCGCGGAGAAGGGAAGGGAAGGCCTGTAGCGAGGGACCTGTGGCAATTGCCGTGGGGTGGGTGTCCTTGCCCTCACAAATGCGCGTGAAGAACAGAAATTTTACAGAAATTTTTCTTGCCAACACGGAAAATTCTGGCAATATGCGTGATGGGTTGCCAATTCCAACGCAGCCTTCCAAATCCCACACCACAACCCCAATCCCCAAGCCAACCATGTTCGTCTCACACAAATCCACCGCGTTTATGACAAAATCCCCTGGGTGCTTCCGCGCTCTAGCGTTGTTTGCGGTCTTCGCGACTTTATTCAGCATCACTACACAGCCTGTCCTTGCGCAGACCGATCGCAATTGGACCGGTGGCGGTGGCAACGGCAACTGGAATTGGAACAATAACTGGACCAACGGCTCAGGTGGTGAAGGTCAACCGCAAAACGGCGATCGCGTCTATATCAACAACAACACCCAGACAACGATGACCAACAATTCCGGGGTCAATATCGGTCAAGCTTTTTTCCAAAGCGGTGCCACTACCGGTCGCACCATTAGCAGCGGCATCAGTCTAACCGATTGGAACTTTGGCGCGCAACTGGGGAAGATCCAAAACGACTCATCCGGCAGCCACACCATCAACGGCGCTGTCGGGCTCAACGGAGGGAACACTGTTTACGAAATCAACCCCGTGAATGCCAGCGGCACACTAACGCTCGCGGGCGGGATCACGGGCTTCAACAATGCCAGCAAAGAACTACGGTTCTTCGGAGCAGGCACGGCGGTGATCGCCGGAATCAATGGCGGTGGAAGCGGCAGCGTGGTTCTCAGAAGTGACTCCGGCGCCGCCACCGTGGTGATCAACGGATCGAGCGCTTACACCGGCACCACCGTGATCCAGCGTGGAACCCTCATCCTATCCAACAATAGCGCTCTCGGAACATCCTCCCAAGTCAACCTCGGGGCCAACAGTGTCAATGCCGCCACGCTGCGCATCGGTCAAGACATCACCAACAGCCGCAATATCAATGTGGAGTTTGGCTCTGGAACCCGAACGCTGTCTTACCAAGCGACCAGTGGCACAGGTGCCCAAACGGGTAACATCACGCTCAACAATAGCAGCCTCGCCTTCAACATTTCGAGTGGTGGAACGCTCCTGTTCGGCGGCGGGTTGACAGCGAACGGAACGGCAGGAAGCGATACCAACCGCCTTGCCATCGACGGTGGCGGCACGCTCATCGTGACCAACAACGGAACTGGCATCTCGTCCAACGACCGCTATCAAGTCCGTATCGGCAGCGGCACGCTCATTATCGGCTCAGGGACCATCATCAGCCGCACCAATTTTCCATCCGGCCCGATCGGCCATGCCTTGGACCTTGGCGTGGACCTCGACGGCAACATTGTCAACGCCACATCCTCCCTCCGCGCCAGCAATAGCGTCACCATCAGCAACTCGATCTACGTCAGCACGACGAACAGCCAAGCCCGCAACATCGGAGCCGCCGGTGCCGGTTCGTCTGTGACCTACAGCGGCCGCATTGACCTCGCCAGCTCCGCCCTGACGATCGATTCGACGAACGAGCAGAGCGTGAATGTGAGCGGCGTGATCGCCGACACGGGCTCGGTTACCAAGACAGGCACGGGAACGGCGACCTTCTCCGGAAGCGCCGCCAACACCTACAGCGGAACAACGACGGTGAGCGCAGGCACCCTGCAGTTGAACAAGACAGCCGGGGTTAACGCCATCGCCACCAACGTGGTTGTGACCAACTCTGGCAGCGTGCTGCTCATTTCCGCCAACAACCAGGTTGCTGACGGCGCGGCCATCACGCTTTCCGGCGGCACAATCCAGCGGGGCAGCGGGGTGACCGAGACATTCGGCAATCTGAACCTGACGGCAGCTTCGTTCATTGACTTCGGCACCGGCACGACCAACTCGCTGAACTTCGGCACTTACACAGGTGGCGGGTTCAAACTGAACGTGACGAACTTCTTGGCCGGCAACATCCTGACCTTCAAGACGGACCTGACGACGACGATCAGCAACACCACTCTGTTTGGCTTTGACAACGGGTTCAACTCGGGTTGGAACATCGGCACCAGCACGTTCACTATCACGGCGATTCCGGAGCCCTCGACGGTGGCTGCGGCCGTTGGTCTCGCCGCTGTCTTCCTCTGGCCCGCCCGCCGCCGCCTCGTGCGCGATGCGCGGAGCATCCTCGGCCTGCGCGCCCCGATGCGCGATCGCCTGGCCTCGCGTCACGACCACGCTTAGGCCCGCGATCAAGGCAAAGCCCAATCACCCACCAGAACGCCGGCCTGCGGGTCGGCGTTTTGCTTGGGGTGGCACAGAGTTCGGTGTCGGGGGCGCCAAGGCGGTTGTTTCTCGCGCGGGGGGGGATCAAGATGTTATCCGCAGATTGGCGCAGATGCTCACAGATTGAAGAACACGGAACAGACCTCTACGCAGCAGATTCTGTGTTTTTTACGAAAATCTGCGTGCATCTGCGGATTACCCCGTCCGTCCTAAATGCATGGTATTGGGTTTCATTGCATGGTTCCGGATGCGGCTAAAATAACACCAATCGCCCCTTGCTTCTCGACTTTTGGTCCGGTGGTAGGGCTGGGCCTCCGGACCGGCCGTGTCCAATTCCGAGAAAGGCTCCCGGTCGGTCCGGAGGAGTTGTGTGCGTCCGGAGGCCCAACCCTACCCGCGATCGCTGCGGGCAAAGTCCAATTGCTTTGGGTGCACCGGGCAACGATCACGGTAGAGCCTTGGAGGGCGGACGGCCCCGTCCGCCGTGGGCATGGCACGTTCCGAACCGACGTCGGCCGCGCCAGCAGCGTCGCTGTGGCGCGTCACCACAAGGCCCAAGGCTCGCGGGGACTCTCGCCCTCCAGAATCGGCATCGTCTTCACCCCCGCACGGCCCAGCGGAGTTTGGCCGAGGTCGAGCGGGGGTTGGCGCGGCGTTCTTCCGGGCCCGGGCGCATCACGTCGCGGGCGATTTCCCGGTAGAGGCCGGCCTGGTGCGCGGCGCGGAAGGCGTGCTTCACCCGCCGGTCCTCGCCGGAATGGAAGGTCAGGATGGCCACGCGGCCGCCGGGGTTGAGGCAGGAGGGCAGGACGCGGAGGAAGGCGTCGAGGGCGGAAAACTCCTCGTTCACCGCGATGCGCAGGGCCTGGAAGACGCGGCGGACGGACTGGTCTGTTTCCTCGGCCGGCCGGTGGCGCAGGGCGTCGCGAATGGCCGTGGCGAGGTCGGTGGTGAGGGCGAATGATTTTCCCGCGAGGGCATCGGCGAGTGTGGTGGCATGGGGTTCGTCCGCATGGTTGGCCAGGACGCCGGCGAGTTTTTGCGGCGAAACCTTTTCCAGCCATTGTGAGGCGGTCGCGCCGCGCCCGGGGTTCATGCGCATGTCGAGCGGCCCGGCGAACTTTGTGGAGAAGCCGCGCGCCGGTTGGTCGAGTTGCATGGAGGAAACGCCGAGGTCGGCAAGGATGAGGTCGGCGCCGGAGTGTCCGTGCCCGGCGAGGACCGAGGGCAGGCCGGCGAAGTTGCACTGGTGGGTCGTGAGGACGTCCGGGCCAAAGCCCTCGCGGCGAAGAAGTGCTTCGGTGCGCGGCCGCTCCAGCGGATCCACGTCGAGCCCGAGCAGGTGTCCGCCAGGGCTGATCTGTCCGAGCAGGGCGCGGGCGTGTCCGCCGTGGCCGAGCGTGCAATCCACCGCGATCGCGCCCGGGTGCGGGCGCAGGACTTCGAGGATTTCCGCCACCATGATGGGCACATGCGAGCCGGCGGGGGTTTTGCCGGCGGCGAGAACCTTGGCGACCGTCTCGGGGTGCGCCGCGGGGGCGAGTTCCTTGTATTTGTGTTCGAAGCGGCGCGGATTCTTCCCGGGGTAGCGCGGACGGCGTCGGTGCGGAACCGGTTCGTCCATGGGCTGGGCGGCCGTCAGATCGGCAGGTCGGCCTGCCGGATTTCGGGCGCGATGTCTTCGAGGGCCATGTAGCAGGTGCGCTCCTGCAGCGTGCCGAGAATGTCGGGATCGAGTTCGTCGAAGCGGCCGATGTTCAGCTCGGCGGCGAGGAGGCCACCCTTGTCCACGATGATCGAGCGGGCGTGGATTTCGCCCTTGAGGAAGCCCCGCTTGAGCACGCGCAGGGTGCCGTTGCAGTAGACGCGCGCGGTCAGCTTGCCCTGCACAACCATGTCATGGACGCGGATCGGATGCGCGACGATGACGTCGGCGCCTTTTTCCACCCGGACGCGGCGGGAGCCGATCTCGCAGTTGAGGCGTCCGGTCGTGCGGATGCGGGTTTCGCCATCGCAGAAAATTTTCCCGGCGGCCCCCCCGGCGATGTCGGCCGAGCCGCAGATCGAAACCTGGTTGTTGAGGTAGCCGAATTTTTTGATCACGAGCGATCCGCGGGTGCGGACGAGCCGGTTGATGCGTTTGTCGACGATGAGGTTGTAGAGGTCAATGTGGGTGTGGCAGTTCGGGCAGGCGGTCGAGGCGGCGAGACGCGGGACTTCGTGGATGCGGCCGCATTCCTGGCATCGCACGCGGCGGAATTCCGGCGGACGGTAACGCTCGATGAATTCGCGCAGTTTGTTGATCTGCGGCTCGTAGCGCAGAAGCCAGGGCTCGGCCGCGGCGCGGGCTCGCTGTTTCCACGGCTCCAGCCGTGCGGTCACCGCAGAGAGGTGGGTGCGCCAGCTCGGTTGGCCCTGGCCCGTTTCGGCCAGTTCAAAATGTTTGCCGCAGGAGCGGCAGAACGTGCTGATGGCGCCGGGCGGCTCGTCTTGCGACTGGCCGCAACGGGGACAGTGGACCGCCTTTTTCGCGATGGGCGGCGGCATGGAGACGCCCGTTTAGAGAAGTCCCTTTTTGGGGGTCTGATCGGCTCCGGGAGTTCCAGCGGGACGGGCGATGTCGGTGCGGGGCAGACCGGATTTGTTCGGGCTGACTTCGGATTTGCCGACAAACGTGGCGCCGTCCTCGATGATGATGCGGCCGGCGCGCAGGTCGCCGATGAGTTGGGCGGTGGCCTTGAGCTCCACGCGTTCCGCGACATCGATGTTGCCCTGGACCGAGCCGTGGATGATGACGGACTTGGATTTCACTTCGCCCTGCACGTGGGCGCTCTTGCCGACGGTGAGGGTGGCGTTGGAAATGATCTCGCCTTCGATTTTGCCGTCGAAAACGAGGTCATTCTGGAATTTGAGTGTGCCTTTGATTTCCACGTCGCTGGAGAGATGGTTGCGGTTGCCGCTTCCGGTTGATGGTTCGCTCATGGGATTTACTAGGTTGGTGAGATTCATCTTGGGTGAAT
>Ga0247831_1008604_pt1 | contig 10666 bp, 4 predicted proteins | sample LaCruzMarch2015__9_FD_192406 | JGI IMG/M metagenome (GOLD analysis project Ga0247831, IMG submission 192406) | Freshwater microbial communities from meromictic Lake La Cruz, Castile-La Mancha, Spain - LaCruzMarch2015_1m | ecosystem: Environmental > Aquatic > Freshwater > Lake | place: Spain...
CTCGAGATGAGACGGAGTTATCAATTGATAGTGTCCTAGGCAGGAAACTACTCTAAGAACTACACATCGATTCAGTAGAATGAATCGATGATGATAATGACAAAAATACACGAGAGTAAAATTGTGGGTTATTTTAAGCTACAAAATGAGTGTCGAATGCACGTGCGTATCTTCACGCGCATGCATCGGCACGAATGAGAAGGCGCGCATATCCTAAACATTTGGTATGCCAACAAATCTTTATCCGTCCGATCAGTACACACGACGATACGAGGATTCACATCGTCGTCGCAACGCTTGACGAATAATCGAGCGCGCCACTCTTGGGACAATTTTATCAGGAAGAAGTCCTTTCGAATAACGAGAAGATTCTCTACTCTTCTCCATAACGTTTGGTGCACTACCTAGTTATGTACATCACATCATAGCATACGTATCGTCCTACTATCGCGTACGTAAATATATACGATACCATGGCGCTATGTCCTATCAACTCACACCAAACTTGGCCAAGCTATTGTGACGATAGTTGAGTAAGGACACACTCATATGACTGCCCACCTCATAAAGTATGTCAAGCGCTTTATATAGGTATGAAGTAGATCTGGTATGAGTATTAAGTGGATGAGAGGATCCTATCATTACATAACAGTATGATACATGTCAAAAATCTACACACTCACCTCCAAACAAGGCTATTGTATTGTGATGACAGTAGAGTAAGGACACAGTCATATGACTGCCCACCACATATAAAGTATGTCAAACACCTTTTATATGTATGAAGATGAAGTGGATCTGGTATGAGTATGCAGGGGATGGGAGGTCCCAATCATATCCTACAGCATGACCCCAATGAGAACCCCACTCAAAATCCTACGACTGGCCCAACCCCTTTTGGAGTGATGGTATGGTATGGTGTTGCACCCTTAAGGCCACCCACCACATATAAAGCATGACAAACACTTTCTATAAGTGTGAAGTGGATCTGGTGTGAGTATGAAGTGGATGGGGGGTCCCAATCATATCCTACAGCATGACCCCAGTGAGAACCCCACTCAAAATCCTACGACTGGCCCAACCCCTTTTAGAGTGATGGTATGGTATGGTGTTGTGGTATTATGGCTGCCAGCCATGGTTGAAGGCTTTTAAACACTTTCTATAGGTATGAATTGAATCTGGTATGAGTATGAAGTGGATCCTAGCCTTAACTTTGTCGTGGTGGTGTGATTTGTACCCAGATAGGGGCACCAGGCCAGGACATGGCGGTGACGTACTATGGACAGATAATACCCATAGGCCTATTCACTGCAATAGAATGTGATTGAATACCTTCTATATATCTAATATAGGTGTGAGAGTGTTTCTGAAGTGGTCCAAGGCCACTACCACAGCATACTCACACCATTTGTCCCAGCTGGGGCTGGGATTTAGGTACAACTCACCCAAAAACAGTGTATATATGTCAATATTATGGCTTTACCTCAATGACAATGTTATTTTATTGACTAATCATACTTAATAACATTATATTAATGATTGATACTGATCAAAGTACCATTATTCAGGCACCAGAGGTATATAAGTCCACTACAACTCACTTCCCGAGTAAAAACCAACGACGAAATTTACCGGGGAAAAAAATGTCGACTTTGACACCTTTGATGGACATGTTATGGTCAATTATATTGAACCAAACTTGCAGGAAATCATATTTGGACCTATTAGAGTAGGTTTGATCACTCAGAAACAATTTTGGGACCATTTAAAAAATTGACATTCCTGGGGCCAGACGGGGTGGAGTATCACGAACCAGCAGGAGGCCTATTGAGGGGATATTATGGTAAGTGTCGTCTCAAATCTTAGCGCTGAAGAGGACAGTGATAATTTGGCTGAGAAGGGAGGGGGAAGAGGTACTATGGCGCTACCCCAATCTGAATTAACGGTGAGAGTAGAGAAGATCAAGCTCTGCCCCGTCAATGGAAGGGAGGAAAGGATTTGAAGGGAGGAGGATCTGAAGGGATAAGGATTTGAAGGGAGGAGAATTTGAAGTGAGGAGGAGTACATGGTATTATTTAGCCTGAAACTTTTCAACAAAAGCCAAAATAATACCAATCCATCAGTACACATCTTGCCGGCGTTCATAAGGACGAGTCATTAGAGGTTTAGTTTACGCTCTATCTCAGTAATATATATCTACAGGATGATCTCACCTCGGACTTGATTCATAATAAACACACATGCAGCATGCAGCCCAATAATTTCTAAAAAACATTTATATGCCCTACATTATTCACTAGCAATAGAAAGTACTCAACGCACTAAGCCTTCGTGGCAGCGTATGACTTAACTAACTAACTAACTAACTAACTAACAACTAACTAACTAACTAACTAACTGACTGACTGACTGACTAACTAACTGAAGGCGTTTGATACTTTACATTACATGCTGCTCACTGTCATAAACTGCTCCTACTACATAGTTTACGCTCTATCTCAGTAATATATATCTACAGGATAATCTCGGGGCTTGATTCATAATAAACACACATGCAGCCCAATAATTTCTAAAAAAACATTTATATGCCCTACATCATCCCACTTGTTGCTCAGTGAGAGAAGAATTCTCAGCCGCTAATGCCTCACATGCTGTTCTCAATTTAACAATATCGGCACTCAAGTCATTGATAATTTTCTTCTTTGCCTCATTATCTTCCTCCAATGCGGACATTTGCTTGATACGGTCTACCCAAATTTCGAGTTCCTTGTTCCTAGCCATGACAAGCTCCAAACGAGCATTCAGGTCAGCAATGTCTGCATTGCTAGATACCGTTAATTGATGGATTTGTTCTTTCTTGTCGGCGATTAATGATTTGATCTCTAGCCGGTGAGCTTCATTATTGGTCTTGTAAAGCTGAAGTCTCTCAGCTAGGTACACAACCTCCTTGTTGCTATCGACCAATATTCTATTTTCGGCATCAAGTTCCTCGTTCTGTATAATGGTGAGTCGAAGTTGCTCGGCAAGATGGGCAATTTCAGCTGACTTTTCTTCTAACGATAAAATCTTGGTATTGATATCCACAGTCAATTCATCAATTGCGGCATTTTTCATCGTCATTTCCTCCTCGAGCACAGATATCCGTGTAATGTTTTCAGAATTCAGATCACGCAGCTCATTTAGTTGCTCAGTGAGATTGGCAACATCAACAGTCTTGCTGTTATGATCCACTGCTATCGCATCAATCGCTATTTTTGTGACTACAAGCTCTTCTTCCAATGCACTAATTTTACTGGCATTTTCAGAATTGTCGTATTTCAGCTTATCATATTGCTCAGTGAGAGTAACAATATCAACGCTCATGTCTTCAATAATGTGATTCTTATCTTCAATTGCTGCCTTGGTTACAGTAAGTTCATCTTCCAGAGCAGTTATTTGGACGACATTCTTAGTGTTGATATCATCCAGCTTCTCAAGACTCAAGGTAAGATTGACAATCTCAGCGCTCATTTTGTCAATCATTATCTGTTTTGCTTCATTATCATCTTCTAGCATGGCCATTTGCTCTATACTTTCTTTGATACTGGTTGCTGCGACTTGTACTTTTGAGTCTAATTCTTCGTTATTTGCCATGATACGCGCCAAACGCTCATTCAGATAAGCGATCTCCTTGTCGCTTGCAACTTTTAATTGATGCATTTGTTCTTTCTTGTCGGCGACCATATTTGTAACCTCTCGTCGCTGGTCTTCATACTGTTTCATGTAGAACTGAAGTCGCTCGGTGATGTGTACAATATCCTTGTTACTATCGACCAAAATTCTATTCTCTGAATCTAGTTCCTCGTTCTTGACTTGTACAAGATGCAGTTTCTCAGTGAGATCAGCAACCTCGGCTATCTTTTCTTGCAATGATATGTTCTTGTTGAAGATGTCCGTGGACATCTCATTATGTGAAGCCCTTGCGACACTCAATTCATTTTCAAGAGACTTAATCCGACGGGTATTCCTATTGGTAACGTCATCGTGCTTATCAAGCCGCTCAGCGAGGTGAATAATATCAGTTGTTTTCTCTTCTAATTGTTTGCACTTGAGTTGGATCTCCACAGTCATCCCCTCAATCACTATATTCTTTGCTGCCAAATTCTCTTCTAGCGCAGACATTTGCTGGAAGGTCTCCTTATTGCTCGCAACTGAAGATTCGATCTCCGCTTTCAGCCCAACATTCTCTGTCTTGGACCGCTCAAGTTGCTTAATAAGTGAATCAATTTCAGTCGCCATACTGCTGCACGATGCGCTCCATTTTGTTATCTCCGCGCTGATCTCGTCATTTAAGCTCATTGCTGCCGCCAACTCTTCTTCCAGTGTGGTTATACGGCATACTTTGCGTGACAATGACTCTGAAATCTGCTGAGAATTCTCTTTGTTGCAAACGACAAAGGATTTGACCTCTGCCTCAAAAGCATCATTCTTTGCTGTGGATAGCTGAAGACGATTGGTGAGATCGGCAATCTGGGCATTATTCTCCTCTATAGATAGCTTTTTGTTAAATACATCCATAGTCATCTCGTGAACCTGCGACTCAAGCCACTCAATTTGATTCATTGCAATTTGCAACCCCTCTGCGAGTTTGCCAATCTTGGTTGTTTTTCGTTCCAATGATTCTGTTTTATCTTCCAATAGTTTCCTCTGGCTATCAATTTCCTTAGCCATTTCATCCATCGACAAATTCTTTGATGTCAATTCATCTTGTAGCTCGACTACTCGTTGAACGCTTTGTTTTTCATAGTTCATTGATTGAGTCATACGCTCGATAACACCTGATAATTCAACATTCTTATCAACGTTTGCCTTGTTAACCTTGTATAAATCTTCTAGTGTGATATATGCCTGCTTGACCTCTATGTGAAGATTTTCATTCTCTTCGTTCATCTCCTGTAGACGTTCGGCCATTAGCATGTAGCCCTCCAAAGAGGTGGGTGAATTAAGCTTCTCAATTCCTTTGGCCTTCACGAGAACATCAATGGTCGCCTTGAGATCGTTACTTAGGGTAGCATTCTGTGCTATCTTCTTGTCCATCTCCTGGCCCTTATTGCTTGCGATCAGGGCTTGCAACTCAGTCTCGAGATTTTCGTTCCTTGCCTCAAGCTCATCGTTCCTTGTCTCAAGCTCATCGTTTTCGGCCATTGTGAGATCTAGCTGCTCCACAAGTGCTTCAATTTCTGCGGTCATTCTCTCACATGTAGAACGCCATTCATTTGTATTTAAACTCGTGTTGCTCTTTTTGGATGATGCATCAGCATCATCTAGCAAGTTTTCGACCTCCGTCACGAGCTCATTGTTGCTAGCGGCCAAGGATTCTACCTCTATATTTAGCTCATCCTTCAAGGCTTCGACCTCCGACTCGAGCTCCTCGTTCCTGGCGGCCAAGGATTCGACCTTTGTCATTAGCTCATTGATCTCAACCTTGGCAAGCAGAAGATCCGCATAAGCCGTAGGATCACTTTTCTTTTCGTGGCTATCGAAGCTCATCTCGACAAGTGAGCTCGATAGGTTCCTTACTTCTTCTTCCAACGATTCATTTTGAGCTGACACATTGGCCAATTGTTCCGTTACACTTTTGAGACATTCCTCTGACTTACGAATGATACCATCCTTCTCCTCTTTTTCAAACGCTAACCTAGCTTCAAGGTCACGAATGATTTCCTTGAGCTGGCTGCATTCGACTTGGGATAATTCAATTTTCTCATCCTGGGCAGCCTTCTCGGCTTCCATCTCCACACACGTTGCGTTACACTTATTGATATATGTGATCATCTCTTCAAACATGCCCTCCTTGCCCACTAAAGTATCTTCAAGCAAGGTTATCTGTTCGACTTTCTCCTTGTTGCTTGTGATTAAGGCATCCACTTTTTTCTTAAGCCTATCACGCTCAGCCTTGGATGCTTTAAGTTCCTTTGTAAGGACATTAATATCTCCGGCCTTCTCTTCCAATGCGAGTCCCTCAGTCTGTGACGACGCATTAGAGAGGCTGGTAATGATTGCTGTCTTCCTTTCTGTTCCTACATCAGAATTTTCCACGACAAGTTCATCTTTTTTGTCATCGTCCTCTGTCTTATTTACTTGATTACTCACTTCTAAAGTGTCCCCGACGTCATGAGATTCATCTAAAGTGTCCACGCCACTATGAGATTCGGCATCCTTGCTTTCATTTTCAATAGACTCTCCTCCTATGTTAACATCTGCCTCACAACGAATACCACCATTTGTCTTATCATTCTTCTTACCCTCATTGTCATCTCGACAATCGAGCCATGACTCAGACCCATCGATTACTGCAATATCCTCAAGTTTGGCATTAAGCCATACCGATAATCGGTCTGAAAATTGCATTGGTGTTTCATGTTCATGATGTCGGGGTGTTGAAGTAAAAAATGCCTGTGCCTGATGAGGAGGGTCTTCGGACTTTGTTGACCCTATTGTTTCTGAAGTCCCTTGATGAGATAATGGTAATAATGACGGTTTGTTCTCCTCCACAGCGTGCTTCTCTTCGTATCCACCGTCTATGCCTTCGGATGATGCTGCCATTGGAGTCTTCGACTCTAATGCCTCAACAAGCTTTGTTAATTCAGTCACATCCATATTCATCAATTTCGTCACTTCCTCTTGCATATTATTTCCGCCACATGAACTTTTCGATGATGCAGCATTATTGATCGTAGTCGATGATGATTCGCCAGGTATTTGTATACGAAGACGGGCAATACGCGTCCGATGAGACTCCTCCTTCTCTTGCTCAGTTTCTTCGGCTATTGCGCTGCTACTGTCACTGCTATTGTTCTGTTTTTTCATCTTCTTCAATGAAACAAGAGAGGAGGCAACAATCTGTCTACTAGTGGGAGATAATGCCATGAGTGATCGACTAGTGGGGGACATCAGTTGAGGTGCCTCATCATACTTCATCTTCGTACTGCTATTGTCGATTACTCGTGGCTGCTCAGAGAATATAAAGCTAAACATAATATTAATTACCCGTCTTCTTCTTCATCGTCCTAGTATTATTCCGTCAAAACAAGTTTGCAACTCGCGTGTGGGAAGTGAAGTGGCGATATTCCTCATTCTTCTTCTACAGAGGAATAGGAGGATATTTATTGCGAGCTTAAGCAATTGAAATTATTTCTTCTTCGGTAGGTTAAGTAGTTTCTACATAAATATAATAAAATTATCACTCGGTGATGATGAGATCTGAGTACATAGGGGGAAGTCGGGCGGCTTCAACGACAACGATGCCATGAAGGCTTAGTGCGTTGAGAGGAGTTTTCTATTGCTAAAAGGTACTCAAAAGTCATTGGGAACGACGACGATGTCATTCCAATTTAGCACAACCACGGCATATAGTGATGAAACCTACCTTGAATCCTACATTGAATCAATCTCCTCCACATTGCCTGCCGAGTTACGTCGTAATTTGGATCATTTGCGTTTTTTAGATAATACAAGTTGTGCATTAATTGAACTGTGGCGAGACACACAAGATAATTGTTTGGTCAACGTTGAGGAATTGGTGTTGGGAGAATTTAAGAATGAGAATAATATTGATGACGATGACAAGAATAATAATACTCGAGTCAAAACAACTGAAAATAATCTGACAAAGGCGGAGGAGGATGCCCATAGTATGGAGAATGTTGCAGAACAAAGAATCATTAACGAGGAGGAGGAGCAACAGCAGTCGAGTAAGAAACGAGGAAGGTCGGCAATTACTGTGTCAGAGTCGGACGACATATCACCACCAACATCCAAGACACGACGAGGACGACAACATGAGTCTCCCTTGCAAAGAGATTCTCCGAGGAATCAACCCCAACAAGGAGCAGGGAGAAGGACAAAAATGTTGTTGTCATCAAGCAGTAGGAGCCCTGCTGAGGAGGAGATAAACCCTGTCACAGTCAAATGTGGAGGACGTTCTCGAAAGAGCCTAGAAGTAAAGAAGATGGAAAGTTTGCAGAGTGACGACGACAATAGCAACAACGACAAAATTGTAGAGGAGGAGGAGGTAGTCGAGGATGGAGATGTCATTGACAATGATGATGATGATGACTTCAACACAACACAAAAGAAGGGCGTGGAACAGCACCTTCCACAAATGTTACTATTATCAAATATTACCCAACGTCGTCCACCCACTATACATGAACGGATACAATTGGCACTATCCCAGTCAAAAGAATATACAACACAACGTACAGACATTACTAATATGTATAACAAATTACAGCAATATAGTAATGAAAAACTTCACACCGCTCAACAAATACGTACTTTGGTCGAAATGGCTTGTGGGAGATTAGATCGTGATTTGGCATTATTTGAACAAGAACTTGGGATTGCATCAACTGCAACGACTACATTATTGAATAATGATTATTTAATCAGTGGTGGTGGATTAACAGGGGCTTTGCTATCGCAGCAGCAGCAGGGGATGACAAATACAAGTGCTATGAATACCATTGGAAGAGGAGCAGGTTCGTCATTTTTGACAAGCAGTGCCGTGGACCATCGATTGTCGGCAACGCCAATGTTGATGATGGCTTCCGCACATCAAGCATCATTTGACACGGTAGCTGCATCAATGTCGCTGTCGAATATTGCACTGAATAATAATGCCCACCGACACTCCACTATTGTATCATCACGATCAGTATTAGAATCATTGTCCCAGCTACCACCAGTGCCACCACCAAACGCATCATCATCATCATCACCTCAGCAGAAATTGCCACTATCCACTAGATTACCCCCACCGTCAAAGGCTATAGTCCCTACCACTCTAGCCGCCATACAGGTTGTGCCAAATTCAGATTGGATCCTAGCCAAGATACTTGCTCATGACAGGGCCACACGGACATATACATTATCCGACGAGGATGTACAAAGTAGTGATCAAATATATGTTATATCCGATCGAGAACGACGTGTTGTGCCACTTCGTAGTACGGAACATAACAAGTGGATCCGTGGAGATGAAGTGTATGCGGTATACCCAGACACAACGTCATTCTATCCTGCCATTGTGAGTACACCTCCATTTAATGGCTACGTTATGGTCCAATTTGCCAATGATGAGGATGGGAATGGTATTACACATGAAAAGGCAGTATTGGCGGTACATGTTATGAAGGTCCCACCAATGAAGGTACCCGCAAAATAAGGAGAGAGGGACCAAAAGTCGAGATAGAAATAGCCAAAATCTTGCTTGAAAGGTGCATTAGGGAAACCTGATATTAGGAATAGTACAGTTTGGTAATTTGTAAGTGCCTCTATACATTAGCAACAAAATCTAGCATTTCTCTGTACAGCGCTATACAATACTTTAATGGCGATCTCGTTCGTCATTATCAACATTTTGCATCGTTTTAGTTCTTTTCGCAATTATAATATTCTCTCACAAACTTTCGAGTCGAGTGCATTGACAACAGCCAAACGATCTGGGTGTGGTCCAGCCTGTTCGATTATCAACACTACATAACGACGAGTCCTCGTCATCAATGCCAATATCAAAGCGAAGTGAATAGATGCCCATTTCCCATAAAGTACTGTGTACAATTTTCTCCACCAACTTTATTGCCATCGATCCGTTCAGTATCGGTCCGCTCAGTATACTGTTACTTGCAGCTTTACTTGCGTCTACAACCCACCTGTCCAGTGAATGCTCAATTCCAGCCCAAAGTTGGTCGACACGTGAATGTACCCTCCAAGCTACCGTCCCACCACTATTATCGTTATCAAGATGATCCTCTGATAATTCGAATGGCAATTCCCATTCACAGACGTTACGTAACATCATCCCTATGCTGTACACATTACTTGTAGTTATGCCATACTTTTCTGATGCAGGTGATGCAAATAATCGTCGTATTACTCCACTAATGAATTGTTGTCCAAAACACCCAAGCGAATGGAGAGGTCGGTCATTGTGTACTGTTCGTCTAATAGGACTGGAATCGGTACTACGTTCATCGCAATCATCATCTGTGATGACGTCGACGACGACCTGTGGACAGGGAACAATCTCTATCGAACATTTTGAGGCATCGCTAGATATAATGTGTTTCATTTGATCGGTGGTAGTCAACGAACGAGGAGACGATGTCGAAGAACGATGGGAGACATCATTGCTAGATATTACCGATTGCGCAGGTATATGCCTCTTTTTCTTTTTCCTGACAATGGTCTTCCTGATAATATGAGGGAATGTTGCAGATACTGTATATTTTCCCATGTCGACCATGTTCCAATCTCGCTTCTCACCGTCCTTTTGTCTGGTCTGTTATGAGTAATAATATTTATGCCGGTAGTTCAGTCGAATAGCCAAAATGGATGGTTTGCCACCAATGATGATGAGTTAGTGCATATCAATCGCGGCGCGGCACAGAAATCCAAGTTTGGAAGGTCGCCGCTTTCTATTTTGAGGAACTTCGACGTGTTCCGCTGGAAGACAAAGGAATCTTCGTATTTGGAAAATAGTACGTAAATAGGTGGCCTCGCCGAATATTTTCGAGTGGTACGTAAATTAATGGGAAATATGAAAACACTTTTGAAAACACATTGTGTTTTCGCTTGACACCGCTCCCCCGCATCTTCGTCAATCCCTACTCCGAGGAGTCTA
>Ga0247831_1008609_pt1 | contig 10662 bp, 8 predicted proteins | sample LaCruzMarch2015__9_FD_192406 | JGI IMG/M metagenome (GOLD analysis project Ga0247831, IMG submission 192406) | Freshwater microbial communities from meromictic Lake La Cruz, Castile-La Mancha, Spain - LaCruzMarch2015_1m | ecosystem: Environmental > Aquatic > Freshwater > Lake | place: Spain...
GTCTCGCCCCGGTTCGGGCCCTCCAGTGCCACCGCGAAGAGGCCGTCGTTGGAATCGAGGGCGTTTCCGTCGGTGGCGATCCAGAGGTTGCCGTGACTGTCGAAGGCCAGGTTGTCTGGGCAGGAGATCGGGCTTACCTTCGACTTGTCGAACCCGCCGTAGTAGGAATCGGCGGCCGCGGGATCGCCGCAGACCAGCAGCAGGTTCCAGCTGAAGGATGTGCCCGCGTGATCGTCGGTGATCTCGAGAACCTGCCCACTCTTGTTGTCGTTGCGGGGGTTGGCCGCGTCGGCACCGGGCTCTTCGGGTGCTCCGCGCTCAGTGTTGTTGGTCAGGGCGACGTAGAGCTTGCCGGTCTTGGGGTTGGCCTCGAAATCCTCGGGGCGGTCCATCTTTGTCGCACCCGCCTTATCGGCGGCAAACCGGGTGAACACTGCGACCTCCTGAGCGGACATCCCGTCGATCAGGGACTCGGCGGTGGCGTTCGGGCCGGATCGCAGCAGCGGGATCCAGGTTCCGGTGCCGCTGAACAGGCCGGTATCGGGCAACCTGCCTGATCCGTCGATCTGGTCGGCTGGAATGTCGCTGGACAGCTTGGCCACGTACAGCGTGCCCTCATCGAGGATGGTCATGTTGGCCGCCATCGCCGCCCCGTCCCGGCCTGGGCGGACTTTCCTGCTGGAGACGAACTTGTACATGTAGTCGAACCGTTCGTCGTCGCCGCTGTAGGTGACGACGGTGCCGTCGGCGGTGACGTGAATATTGGCGCCCTCGTGTTTGAAACGGCCCAGCGCCGTGTGTTTGACCGGTACGGAATCGGGATCCCACGGGTTGAGCTCGAGGACGTACCCGAAGCGATTCACCTCGTTGGGCGCCGCAGTCGGATCGAAGCGGTCCTGGAAGGTTTCCCATCGTCGGGCGCTGGGTTGGAGCTTGATGCCGTAGCGCTTCCAGCGGTCTGCGTCGGCGGGGGTCGGTGCCTGCGCTCCCTGGGCCGAACCGAAATAGACGTTGAAGTTCTCCTCGGCGGACAACACGGTGCCCCAAGGGGTCAGCCCGCCTCCGCAGTTGTTCAGGCTGCCGGCCACGACCACACCGGCGGGGTCCGCGGCGGTCCGAACCAGTTGACTACCGGCGGCGGGCCCGGTCAGCAGAAACGGGCTCTCGGCGGTGAGCCGACGGTTGTAGCGGCCGGTAAGAGGTTTGAGTCCATCGGGGGTGCGTTCCACCTCGACAACCGAAATCCCATGCGCAGCAACCGATGTCTCGAACTGCTCGCGGGTCGGATTGTCCTCATCATAGCCGGGGTACATGAACCGCTCAGTCGTGTATTCGTGGTTCACAACGAGCAGGAACCGGTTGGGGACGCCGTCGATGGGCAGCAGGGCCGCGAAGTCATTGTTGAAGCCGAACTGTTCGCGCTGCGCTGCAGCGCTCTGCCGGCCGACGTCGAAGGCCGGCGCGCCCGGCAGCACGGGGTCGCCCCAACTGATCACCACCGATTGGCGATAGCCGGCAGGGATGACGACGGCATCCTCGATGTTGGGCGACACCGCAGCGAAATTCATGCCCGCCGGGGTTGTCGCAGCAGCGGTCCCCGGCGACCCGGTGGGGCCCGGTTTGCCGACCGAGCAGGCCGCCAGTGCCGACCCCGATCCCGCCGCCAGCACCGTCACACCGAGGGCCTTAAACAGCGAACGCCGAGACATCGCCCGTCGGGCGATGTCGCCGAAGTACTCGTTGTCGCTGGTGTTGGGTGCCGGGTGGGCGCACGCGTCACCGCACCGGTAACGGCAGGTCACCCGTTGGCGGGAGGATTGCCCGTCGTGACCGAAGATGAGGTTGAGGGGGACGAGAGCCATAAGCCGACGCTACGGCCGGACGGGAATCATCCGGCAAGCACGCGGTGAACGCAACGTGAAGGACGCCCCCAGAGCCCGCGACTAGTCACGCTGCACCGAGTGTCCGGCCGCGGGGACGACGATCACTCGCTGGGATCCCGACGCTCTTTCTTAGGACGACAAACGCTCAGTACTTCATAACGCCGCGGTCGATCGAAATCTGCGAACCCGACAACACACTCGAGTTATCCCCCGCGAGCCACACCACCACCTCGGCGGCTTCCTCAGCGGACATGAAGTCATTGCGCTTGGCGCGTGAGCCCTTCGTTGGCGGCTGATACGGCATCGCGGCAAAGCTGTTGAGGTAACTCGGGTGCGCCGACAGGATCGACATCATGGCGTCGTTGGTGATCATCGGCGTGGCGATCGAGTACGGGTGGATGGAGTTCACCCGGATGCTGTACTCCCCCAACTCCAGTGCCAGGGTGTTGGTCAATGAAGTAAGTCCGTGCTTGGACGCCGCGTAGTGGCCGTTACCCGGGGTGGCCTTTAGCCCGCCCGAGGAACTGACGATGATGATCGAGCCTCCGTTGCCGGCCTCGATCATCGCCGGGATGACCGCGCGCAGAGTGCGCCAGGTGCCGGTGAGGTTGACGTCGATGACGCTGTTCCATTGCTCGTCGGTCAGTTCCCAGAGCCTGCCCCAACTGAGCACACCGGCGTTAGCGACCAGGATGTCGAGGCGGCCGAATTGCTCGACGCCGTCGGCGACCAGTGCGTGCACCGCGGCGTCGTCGCGGATATCAACCTGACGCGCCAACACTTTCCGGCCCTCGGCCTCGACCAGGCGCACGGTCTCGGCCAGATCCTCCGGCGTGGCGGCATCATAGGGAACCGTGTCCGAGACCGGGGCGCAGATGTCACTGACGATGACGTCGGCGCCCTCGCGTGCCAGTCGCACCGCGTAGGCGCGGCCCTGGCCGCGGGCGGCTCCGGTGACGAATGCGACTCGTCCCTCAAGATCGCCCATCAACAGTCCTCTCCTCAAGCCCCGCGTCAGGCTAGCAAGAAAACTGGAACGTGTTTCAGTGCCCCGGCATCCACCGGAAACCCGGCACGCTTAGAACGGCATTCCCAGCATCCGGGTGATGCTCGGTGGAGGAAAGAGCGTGCCAAGGATGGCCCCGCCCACTCCAATCGCAATGGCACCGCCCACAAGTCCGCCGACTACGTCCTCGGGCCGCGGCAGCGGTGGCACGCCCGGCGGCGGCGGTAGCCCAGGCAGCGCAATCGGCGGCAGGGCAGGCAGCGCACCGAGGGCGCTGAGCCCGGCCAAGCTTGTGGCGAACTGCTCCGGAGTCGGCAGCGGCGGCAGCGCAGGAGGTGCGGGCACACCGAGTGGCGGGGTGGCGGCGGCTGCGGCGAAAGCAGCAGACAATCCGCTCAAGTCGGGCAGGGCCGGCATCGGCGGCAGATTGGCCATCAGTGCGGTTCCGGCGGCGGCCGCACCGGGCGCTGCGAGTGTGTTCTGCAGGGCCGCGAGCAGAGGCTGCCCGTTGTTCGCGTAGGCCGCGAAAAGGATGAGGTCACCCAGCACTATCGCGGCAGAGTTCGCTAAGCCCACCACGCCGCCAATGATCGGTCCCGCCACATTGGCCGCCTGGGCGTTGGCTTGCGCCGCAACCAACGGCGCTAACAGAGCATTCCAGTCGAAGGCCGGACTTGCCGGAAACGCAGCCGCATCCGGAAGTTGCGCCGATGGCACTGTGGGCAGTGGCGGCAGTGCACTGGGTGCGCCCGGGGTGAACCCGAGTTGAGCGGTGCCGCTCGTGGTGTCTGCCGTGCTGCTCACCGGACTGCCACTGTCAGCCATGCTGCTCATCGCACCGTCGCCGAAACCGAACATTGACAGGTCCGTCTCCCCGGCTACCGATGGGGAAGGCTCCGATTCGATGGGGGCTGAGACAGTCGGTTGGAGTGGCTTCAGCGCGGTAGTGCTCTGCTGAGGTCCGTCGGAGAACAGCAGGGTCAGCGTCCCGCCGACCAGAGAAACCACCAGTGATGCCGCAGTACCGGCAGTGACCACCGCACGACGCCGCGACTTCGTCTCGTTAGATTGCACGGATCCGTCTCCTAGCAGCGGGCTAAAACCTGTGAGTACAGGTGCCGCGCCTTCGACGATTCTACCATGTCAGCAAACCACAGCGGCGCCCGTCTTATCGACGGACGCCGCTTCGTGGCTGCTCAGATCACTTGGTGATCTTGGTAACCCGTCCGGCGCCGACCGTACGGCCGCCCTCGCGGATCGCGAACCGCAGACCCTCGTCCATGGCCACGGGCTGGATGAGCTTCACCGAGATGTCGGTGTTGTCACCCGGCATGACCATTTCCGTGCCCTCCGGCAGCGTGACCACACCGGTCACGTCGGTGGTGCGGAAGTAGAACTGCGGACGGTAGTTATTGAAGAACGGCGTGTGCCGTCCGCCCTCGTCCTTGCTGAGGATGTAGACGCTGCCGTCGAACTCCGTGTGCGGAGTGGTGGTGCCGGGCTTGACAACCACCTGCCCGCGCTCGACGTCCTCGCGCTTGATGCCGCGCACCAGCAAACCGACGTTGTCGCCGGCCTGACCCTGGTCGAGCAGTTTGCGGAACATCTCCACACCGGTGACCGTGGTCTTGGTGGTGGTCGGCTTGATGCCGACGATCTCGACGTCCTCGTTGACGTTGATCACGCCACGCTCGACCCGGCCGGTCACCACGGTGCCGCGGCCGGTGATGGTGAAGACATCCTCGACGGGCATCAGGAACGGCTTGTCGGTCTCGCGAACCGGATCCGGCACGGACTCGTCGACGGCGTCCATCAGTTCCTCGACGCTCTTGACCCACTGCGGATCGCCCTCGAGGGCCTTCAGCGCCGACACCCGGATCACCGGTGCGTCCTCGTCGAACTCCTGGGCGGCCAGCAGCTCGCGGACCTCGAGCTCGACGAGCTCGAGCAGCTCCTCGTCGTCGACCATGTCGGCCTTGTTCAGTGCGACCAAGATGTAGGGCACGCCGACCTGACGCGCCAGCAGCACGTGCTCGCGAGTCTGGGGCATGGGCCCGTCGGTGGCGGCGACCACCAGGATCGCGCCGTCCATCTGGGCGGCGCCGGTGATCATGTTCTTGATGTAGTCCGCGTGACCGGGGGCGTCGACGTGCGCGTAGTGACGCTTCTCGGTCTGGTACTCCACATGCGAGATGTTGATGGTGATACCGCGCTGACGCTCTTCGGGCGCATTGTCGATCTGGTCAAATGCACGCGACTCGTTCAAATCGGGGTACTTGTCGTGCAGAACCTTGGTGATAGCCGCGGTTAGCGTGGTTTTGCCGTGGTCAACGTGACCGATGGTCCCGATGTTGACGTGCGGCTTCGTCCGCTCGAACTTCGCCTTCGCCACTTCTGTGTCCTCCTGGACTCTTGGTGCTTTTGGTTAAAGCAGTGTGTGTTTTTTCAGTTGTGTTGCAACGATCGGGCTAGGCGCCCGTCGCCTTCGCGCTGCCCATTGCTCGACTCCGGGCCACTGAGCTGGCGCTCACTGCCCCGTCGCCTTCGCGATGATCTCCTTGGACACGTTAGCCGGAACCTCGGCATACGAGTCAAACACCATGGAGTAGTTGGCCCGGCCCTGGGTCTTCGACCGGAGGTCGCCGACGTAGCCGAACATTTCCGACAGCGGAACCTGCGCCCTGACGACGCGGGCACCGCTGCGCTCCTCCATAGCCTGGATCTGGCCACGGCGGGAGTTCAGGTCGCCGATCACTTCACCCATGTAGTCCTCGGGCGTCGTGACCTCGACGGCCATGATCGGTTCGAGAATGACCGGCTGCGCTTGTGCCGCAGCCTTTTTCAGCACCTGTGAGCCGGCGATCTTGAAGGCCATCTCCGAAGAGTCGACGTCGTGGTAGGCGCCGTCGAGCAGAATGACCTTCACGTTCACCAGCGGGTAGCCGGCCAGCACGCCGTACTGCATGGCGTCCTGGGCACCGGCGTCCACCGACGGGATGTACTCGCGCGGGATACGACCGCCGGAGACCTTGTTCTCGAACTCGTAGGTCGCGCCGTCCTCGCCGGTGAACGGCTCCAGGGCGATAAGCACCTTCGCGAACTGACCGGATCCACCGGTCTGCTTCTTGTGGGTGAACTCGCACTTCTCGACCGCGCGCTTGATGGTCTCCTTGTAGGCGACCTGCGGCTTACCGACGTTGGCCTCGACCTTGAACTCGCGGCGCATCCGGTCCACCAGGATGTCCAGGTGCAACTCGCCCATGCCGCCGATGATGGTCTGGCCGGTCTCGTGGTCCTGGTTGACCTTGAAGGTCGGGTCTTCCTCAGCGAGTTTCTGGATCGCCAGGGACAGTTTCTCCTGGTCGCTCTTGGTCTTGGGCTCGATCGCGACCTGGATGACCGGGTCCGGGAAGGACATCGACTCCAGCACGACCTGGCTGCTCGGATCGCACAGGGTGTCACCGGTGGTGGTGTCCTTGAGACCGATCACCGCGTAGATGTGGCCCGCCGAGGCCGTCTCCACCGGATTCTCCTTGTTGGAGTGCATCTGGAACAGCTTGCCCAGACGCTCCTTCTTGCCCTTGGTGGCGTTGACGACCTGGGCGCCGGAGTCGACCTTGCCCGAGTACACCCGGACGTAGGTGAGCTTGCCGAAGAACGGGTGGGTGGCGACCTTGAAAGCCAATCCGGAGAACGGTTCGTCGACCGAGGGCTTGCGGATGACCTCGACGTCGTCCTTGCCCGGCGCATGGCCCACGGCCGGCGGCACATCCAGCGGCGAGGGCAGGTAGTCGATGACCGCGTCGAGCATGGGCTGCACGCCCTTGTTCTTGAACGCCGATCCACACAGCACGAGGTAGGCCTCGGAGTTGATGGTCAGCTTGCGCAGCGCGCCCTTGACTTCGGCGATGGACAGTTCCTCGCCACCGAAGTACTTCTCCAGCAGTGTCTCGTCGGTCTCGGCGACGGCCTCGAGCAGTTTGGTGCGGTATTCGGCGGCCTTGTCGGCCAACTCGGCCGGGATGTCGACGACGTCGTACTTCTCGCCGAGTTTGGTCTCGCCGCGCCAGACCTTGGCCTTCATCTCGACAAGGTCGACGATGCCTTCGAAGTCGCCCTCGGAGCCGATCGGCAACTGAATCGGGATCACCCGGGCGCCGAGGCGCTCCTCCATGGTGCGCACTGAAAAGTAGAAGTCGGCGCCGATCTTGTCCATCTTGTTGACGAAGCAGATGCGCGGCACGTCGTACTTGTCGGCCTGGCGCCAAACCTGCTCGGACTGGGGCTCCACGCCCTCCTTGCCGTCGAACACCGCAACGGCACCGTCGAGCACGCGCAGGCTCCGCTCCACCTCGACGGTGAAGTCGACGTGGCCGGGGGTGTCAATGATGTTGATCTGGTTGTCATTCCAGAAACAGGTGGTGGCGGCGGAGGTGATGGTGATGCCGCGTTCCTGCTCTTGCTCCATCCAGTCCATCGTGGCAGCGCCGTCGTGCACCTCGCCGATCTTGTAGCTCATACCGGTGTAGTAGAGGATGCGCTCGGTGGTCGTCGTCTTGCCGGCATCGATGTGCGCCATGATGCCGATGTTGCGGACCTTGTTCAGGTCAGTCAGCACGTCCTGTGCCACAGAAGTCTTCCCAATCTTTCGTAATGCCGTTGTCGATGGGTTTGGGTCTAGCGACCAGCTGTCACCAGCGGTAGTGCGCGAAGGCCCGGTTGGCCTCGGCCATTTTGTGAACGTCCTCGCGCCGCTTGACCGCGGCACCGAGACCGTTGCTGGCGTCGAGAATCTCGTTGGCCAGCCGTTCGACCATGGTCTTCTCCCGACGCGCCTTGGAGAAGCTGACCAGCCAGCGCAGCGCGAGGGTGGTCGAACGTTCCGGGCGAACCTCGACGGGCACCTGGTAGGTGGCGCCACCGACGCGGCGGCTGCGCACCTCCAGTGCCGGCTTGACGTTGTCCAGCGCACGCTTGAGGGTGACGACCGGGTCGGTGCCGGTCTTGTCGCGGGCCTGTTCCAGTGCGCCGTAGACGATGCGCTCGGCCAGCGACTTCTTGCCGCCCGTCAGAATCTTGTTGACCAGCTGGGTCACCAGTTGCGAGCCGTAGACCGGGTCGTTGACCAGCGGACGCTTGGGTGCGGGGCCCTTGCGCGGCATTAGCTCTTCTCCTTCTTCGCGCCGTAGCGGCTGCGGGCCTGCTTGCGGTTCTTGACACCCTGGGTGTCCAACGAACCGCGAATGATCTTGTAGCGCACGCCGGGTAGGTCCTTCACGCGACCACCGCGCACCAGCACCATCGAGTGCTCCTGCAGGTTGTGGCCCTCACCCGGGATGTAGGCGGTGACCTCGACCTGGCTGGTCAGCTTGACGCGCGCGACCTTGCGAAGCGCCGAGTTCGGCTTCTTCGGAGTCGTTGTGTACACGCGAGTGCATACGCCGCGGCGCTGCGGACTGCCCTTGAGTGCCGCGGTCTTGACCTTGGTGACCTTGTCCCGGCGACCCTTGCGGACCAGCTGGTTGATGGTTGGCATATACCGGCTTTCTGTGTTGCGTTTCGTCTTCTTCGGCGTTCTTCGCGTTCGTGTACTGCAGTTTCAGCTCTGTCGCGACCCCCGCGACCGGGCGTGTCGCACGCAGTGGACATCGCGGAAATGTGATCCGTTTCCCGATGCTCACGACATGCGAATCGGCCCGGCGCGCGCGCCTGCTTCGGTGCTTTCATGCAGCCGCATGCGCGCCTGGCGGCCAGGCACGGATTGACAATACCAGCCCGGACAGCACAGGCCAAAACCAGATTGGCAGACCCTTATCCCAGGTCAGGGCGTGCTGGCGCGGTCGTGACGGTGGGCCATCCCGGCCGCCAGTCGCAGCACCATGGCGGTGAACACCGCGTCGGTGTCCACCCGGCCCGCCCCGGAGTCCGACCCCGGGTCCGCGCCGGAATCCCCCGCGGTCTCCCCCGCGGCGATCACCGAGGAGTTCATCATTCCGGTCATCTCCAGCAGAACGAAGCCATGCAGGGCGGCCCAGAACTCCAGCGCCGCGTAGAACGCGTCTTCCCCGGCCAGGCCGTAGGAGGCGAGCACGTCGATGACCGGCGCGGCCGCGGCGCGGGAGGCGGCCGCGTACTCGGGGTCGTCCCCGCCCAGTGGCATCCGGGTGAAGGCCGAGTAGCGGCCGGGGTGATGGTGGGCGTAACTGCGGTAGGCGCTGGCCATCACCATGACCGCGTCATCGCGGGTGCGGCCGGCGCCGACTGTGCTGAGCATTTGCAGGATGTCGTCGATGACCCGCATCCGCACGGTGCGTCGCAGGTCCTCGAGGCTGCTGACATGGTTGTACAGCGATGGGCCCTTGGTTCCGAGTTGAGTCGCCAGGGCGTTGATCGTTAAGGCGTCCCAGCCCTCCCGGTCCAAAAAGGCCAGCGCGGCGTTCACGATCGCGTCGCGGTTGAGCTTGGGCGACTTCGCCGCCGGCCGAGATGTCATGGGGGTCCTTCACCAGTCCGATCAGCACCGAACTCTAATCCCCACGCCGATCATGCATCGAGTCTGCGCACAGATCGGATTTCGGGCCCGAATCACGATCTGCACGCAGAGTCGACGATCACCTCATCGCGGCGCGACGTGAGGAGATCAGCGAATTCGGCGTAGGCGGACCGCACGGCGTCGGCGGGCCACTGTGCCGGGAGGAGTCCGGCGGGCAGGACCGGGTCGGTCAGCAGGTGCCGGACCATGGCGGCGGCGACCGTGAACTGAAGCGGAACACCGCGAGCGGCGTGCATCTCGCGCAGCAGTCGACGGCCGGTCTTCGCCCACCCGGGCAGATCCCAGAGTTGTCGGGCCAACTCTGCGGGGTTGTCGTCGCAGGTGCGCAGTACCCGGACCCGGCCGCGAGCCAGTTCGGGTATGCCGCCATCCAGATTGTCCGGTCGCAGCCAGACCCCTTCGCGGAGTTCGCCGAACCGGCTGTCCTGCAGCGCGGCTCGCAGGGTCGCCCGGGTTCGGGCGTCGGTTCCCACGGCGGTGACGACAGCGGTGATCCAGGTGCCGTCCCAGTCCCGAGTCACCGGGTGCAGCGCCTCGTCCTGGCGACGCTGACGGGCCAGCAGTCGATCGGAGAGTCGGTAGCCGTCATCGGAGCGCACCAGATCGCCGGCACCGACCATCCGGGTCAGCGTCACCCGAAGCGTGGGTTCACGAATGCCGAAATCGGAGGTGAGCCTCAGCAGTTCAGCCGCCGTCGCCCAGGCCGGGTGGGCACCGAGGAGCACCGACAGCACCACCGAACGCCCTGTCAGGGTCTGGCTCACCCCTTCACCAGGGCCCGTTCGATGATGGGCGCCAGGTCCAGTCCGGTGGGCAGGGTGCCGAACGCACCGCCCCAGTCGCGGGCCATCCGGGTGGCCAGGAACGCCTCGGTGACCGCCGGATGGCCGTGGCGCACCAGCAACGAACCCTGCAGTGCCAAGGTGATGTCCTCGGCGACCTTGCGGGCGCGGTATTCGACATTCGTCGGGTCCGCCACGTCGCGGCGAAGCCCGTCGACGTGGGCGTCAAGACGCGCGTCGAGGCCGGCGGTGGTCCCCAACTCGTCGAACAGCACCTCGACGCACTCCGGTCGAGTTGCCATGGCCCGCAACGCATCCAGGGCGCTGACGTTGCCCGAGCCCTCCCAGATGCCCATCAGCGGCGCCTCCCGGTAGAGCCTCGGCATGCCGGAGTCCTCGGCGTATCCGTTACCGCCCAGACATTCCATCGCCTCGGCG
>Ga0247831_1008614_pt1 | contig 10661 bp, 9 predicted proteins | sample LaCruzMarch2015__9_FD_192406 | JGI IMG/M metagenome (GOLD analysis project Ga0247831, IMG submission 192406) | Freshwater microbial communities from meromictic Lake La Cruz, Castile-La Mancha, Spain - LaCruzMarch2015_1m | ecosystem: Environmental > Aquatic > Freshwater > Lake | place: Spain...
CAGCCGGTCGCCCTCCTCGGGAAGTGCTTCGGTCAAGGCCACGGCTTGTCGCTCGGCTCGTCGGCATACGGTACGGACAACCTGGCACATGGCTGAAACCGGATGACCCCCGGACAAGATAAAATTCCGGAGGGGCTGCAGCTCGGCATCCATACGGTCCATTTCCAATTCCATGGCTGGCACCAAATCAACCGGGATGGCCGGAAGTTTCCAGGCCTGGACCTGCTGTGCATTTTCGGCCGCCAAATGCGATCCCAGGGTGAACAAGGCTTCCTGGATTCGGGTCAGGAGGTCACGGTAGGTCTCCATGCCTTCCTGCTCTTTGAGCAGCCCAATCCAGGCATTCAGCTCATCGATGGTGCCGTAAGCCTCGAGCCGGGGGTCCGATTTGGAAACCCGTTGTCCTCCAAGCAAGGAGCTTTGACCAGCATCCCCGGTTTTGGTATAAATTTTCATGCAGGATCGTTCAGGGGCGTTGGTGAAGTCGAACCAACGCGCTGGGGTTTTTGGGTTTGATCGGATTCGACCACCCCGTCTTTGAGGCGGACCATTCGATGGGCGTGCCGTGCGATGTCTTCTTCGTGGGTTACCAAAACGATGGTATTGCCCAGGGCATGAATCGTAGCAAAAAGTTCCATGATCTCGATGGATGTCTTGGAATCCAGGTTACCGGTGGGCTCATCGGCCAAAATCAAGGAAGGTCGATTGACCAATGCACGGGCCACCGCAACGCGCTGCCGTTGGCCCCCGGATAACTCGTTGGGTTTGTGAGATACCCGATCTCCCAGACCCACTTGGTTCAGAACCTCGAGCGCTCTTTCTCGGCGTTGGGCTTCTGAAACCCCGGCATAAATGAGTGGCAGCGCCACGTTATCCAAGGCCGACAAGCGGGGCAGCAGGTTAAATGTTTGAAAGACGAATCCTATTTCTTTGTTACGAATCTGCGCCAATTGATTATCGCTTAAACCAGCAACGTCTTGGCCGTTGAGCCAATAAGAACCGGCGCTGGGAGAATCCAGGCAACCTATCAGATTCATCAAGGTGGACTTCCCCGAACCCGATGGCCCCATCAAGGCCACATACTCGTTGCGTTCGATGCTCAAATCCACCCCACGAAGGGCGTAGATGGTTTCATCCCCCATCCGGTACAATCGTTGGATTCCCTGCAGAGCGATGACCGTGCTTTCCTGAATCATCCGCCGGATTTCTTGAGGACTTTGGGGACCCGGAAATAATCAGAATCCTTGGATGGGGCGTTCATGAGGGCCTCCTCGTGGTTGGTTTCGGCGATGACCCGATCTTCACGGGGCGGCAAGCCGTTTTCATTCATGTAAACCAACGGAGCGACCCCTTCGGTGGGGGCCTGATCCAAAACCCTGGCGTATTCCAGGAAACGATTCATGTCTTCGAGCATGGCATCGGCCCGATCCGGGTCCCATTCCAAACGGGCCAGGTGGGTAATGCGCTCCAGAGTTTCGAGGTTGACCTTCATGTGCTTAGCGTTGTGGGGGCGGTACGATGGGGGCAGTACGGGACAAATCTTCGGCAATGCTATCGAAGCAACGATTGCGCAGACTCCTTTCGTCCGTGTTGAGCTCGGTAACGTTCAAAGGTTCCAACAACCGAACCCGGCATAATCCGGGTCGCAAAAAATGATAGGGACATTCGGGGAGTATTTTCCACGTATCTGGTAAAGATACGGGCAAGATCGTAGCCCCTTGCTGAAGGGCCATCGCAAAGGGAGAAACCCGGAAAGGCGTCATTTGGGGAGCCTGCGCCAAAATCCCTCCCTCCGGAAAGACCACGACGGCGGAACCGCGGGTCCAAAATGCCTCGGCCCGCTTGTAGGCTTTCACCGATCCTTGGGCCGAACCGCGGGGGATGGCAATGTCCATGGTTCGAAAAAAATGTCGAAAAAACGGAATGCGTAGAAGTTCAGACTTCGCGACAAAATGCAAATCCAGCGGGAGTGCGGCGGCCAAAATCGGAATGTCCAAATACGAAAAATGGTTCGCCACCACCAGGAGCCTGCTGGAATCCAAAGGCACCTTGCCTTCCAAACGAATACGTATGCCAAACAAAACGGCAATACTGCGAGCCCAAACGGCGCGCCACTTCAGAGCCCATTTGTAGCGACGACTGTCCACCATGCACCAACGAAAAAAAGGGTACGATAACCCAAAAAAGAGTCCAAAGTAAAATAAACACAGGTAGGCTCTGAACCGGTAGTAACCAAAACGCCACGGGTATTGTCGTATGCTTTGGTATAGTTCGTCGGCGCTTTGGGGAAAGGGGCCTGAAAGGGGCATCACGGGTCAAGATAAGGCGCCCACCCCGTATTTTGCACCATGGAGAATAAGATCAAAGTCGTATCTGGCATTCGTTCAACGGGCCGCCTTCATTTGGGCAATTACCTGGGGGCCCTACGTCAATTTGTTGAGATGCAGGCCCGCCACGACTGTTATTTTTTTATTGCGGATTACCATGCCCTGACAACGCACCCAGAGCCTGGTCTGGCCGGTCAACGGGTCCACACCGTTTTGGCGGAATACTTGGCCGCTGGCTTGGACCCGGAGCAATGCACGTTGTATGTCCAAAGTGATTTGCCCGAAACAGCCGAGCTATACCTTCTGCTCAACATGCATGCCTATGTCGGCGAATTGGAGCGCTGCACCTCGTTCAAAGACAAGGTCCGCACCCAACCCAACAATGTCAACGCGGGCCTGCTGACGTACCCGGTGCTCATGGCTGCGGATATTTTGATCCACCGCGGCCAAAAAGTTCCGGTCGGCAAAGACCAGGAACAAAACCTGGAAATGGCTCGAAATTTTGCCCAGCGGTTCAACCACTTTTACAAGGTGGATTGGTTCCCGGAACCCCAACCCTACCGAACCTCCCAAAACAGCGAACTCATCAAAGTTCCCGGCCTGGATGGTAGCGGCAAAATGGGAAAATCCGAGGGCGAAGGCAATGCCATCTTTTTGGCGGAGGATCCCGCCTCCATTCGCAAGAAAATAATGCGCGCGGTGACCGATACCGGCCCCACCCAACCCAACAGCACGCCCGAAGGGGCCGTTGCGAACCTCTACAGCCTCCTGGGCCTCGTCTCGTCGCCCGATGTGGTTGAAGAGTACCGCGATGCCTACGCACGCTGCACGGTTCGTTACGGCGATCTCAAAAAACAACTGGCCGATGACATGGTCACCTTCCTCGCGCCTTTGAGAGAACGCATTTTGGAATTGGAATCCCAGCACAAAAAAATCGAAGAAATTCGCCAATACGGCGCCGAAAAAGCCAAGCGATCCGCCGTTGAAACCCTCCAAAAAGTGAGGGAAATCATGGGATTTTAGGGTATATTCGTCGACCATGAGCAAGCACATCGCCGTTGCCGGGAATATCGGTTCCGGAAAGACCACCCTCACCGAAATGCTGGCCCGTCATTATGGCTGGGAGCCTCATTTTGAAGAGGTTGACCACAACCCATACCTCAACGACTTTTACGAGGATATGCAGCGATGGTCCTTCAACTTGCAGATCTATTTTTTGAATTCGCGGTACCGCCAAAACCAAGAGATGTCGGCCAAGGCCCATCCCACGGTTCAGGACCGGACGATTTACGAAGACGCTCATATTTTTGCGCCCAACCTGCATGCCATGGGGCTGATGAGTACCCGTGACTTTGACAACTACGGCCGCCTCTTTGAGGCCATGAGTGCCCACCTCAAAGCCCCGGATCTTCTTATCTATTTACGTGCCTCGGTTCCCACCTTGGTTCGTCAAATCCAAAAGAGGGGTCGCGATTTCGAAGACAACATCCGCTTGGACTACCTCAAACGCTTGAACGAACGGTACGAAGCTTGGATTGAAAATTACCAGCAGGGCAAATTGCTTATCATTCCGGTGGATCAAATCAATTTTGCGGACAAGCCCGAAGATTTTGGTGAAATCATTCACAAAATCGAAACCGAATTGGGCGGCCTGTTTTAGGCCATCATCTTTTTTTGGGGCCATTCGGCAAAAAAAACGGGTCTTGCCCCAAGGACAAGACCCGTTCATAACAACGATCGTAACGTTACGGCTTTCTTAGGGCGCAACCGGGGCAACCTGCTCGGCAGCAGGCACCTGCTCGGCAGGTGCCTCGACGCTTTGGACCGTTTCAACAGCGGGAGCTACGGGTGCAACAGCGGACTTGATCTTGTCCTTGTCCACCAAAGCAGGAGCCATGACCAGGGCTACCACCGAAATCAGTTTTAACAATATGTTGAGTGAAGGCCCGGAGGTGTCCTTGAAGGGATCGCCAACGGTATCACCCACGACCGCGGCTTTGTGCGGTTCGGATTTTTTGTAGTAGGTTTTGCCATTGATTTCGACGCCTTCTTCGAACATTTTCTTGGCATTATCCCAAGCACCACCGGCGTTGGATTGGAAGATAGCCATCAAGACCCCTGATACGGTGACACCGGCCAACATGCCGCCCAACGGCTCCGCGCCGAAGGTGAAGCCCACCGCCACGGGAACCGCCACGGCCAATAGGCCGGGCAATACCATTTCGCGGAGGGCCGCTTTGGTCGAAATCTCCACACACTTACCGTATTCGGCTACTCCATCGGCTTGATGAAAAATAGCTTGGTCTTCGGCCGACCAATCTTTGACTTCCTTGTCACCGTTGCGACGCATCGCCTCCAAGGCAGCCTTGAGGGCAGGAATCGAGTTGAACTGGCGACGAACCTCTTCGATCATGGACATGGCTGCACGTCCAACCGCGCCCATCGCCATCGCCGAGAAGACGAATGGCAACATGGCTCCGATGAACAAACAAGCTATCACATTGGCCTTGGAAATATCAATGCTGGCAATACCGGCCGTTGACATGTAGGCACCAAACAAGGCCAAGGCCGTCAAGGCCGCCGAGGCAATCGCGAAACCTTTGCCGATCGCCGCGGTCGTATTCCCTACCGCGTCCAATTTGTCGGTACGCTGACGAACCTCTTTGGGCAAATCACTCATTTCGGCAATACCTCCAGCGTTATCCGAGATAGGACCGTAGGCATCCACCGCCAATTGAATGCCGGTATTGGCCAACATACCCACCGCAGCGATGGCGATGCCGTACAATCCACCAAAATGAAAGGCCCCGATGATACTGGCCGCAATCAAAAGGACTGGAATGGCCGTCGACATCATGCCCACGCCCAATCCTGCAATGATATTGGTGGCGGCACCGGTCGAAGATTGACGAACAATCGAAAGGACAGGTTTATTGCCAGTCCCGGTATAATACTCGGTCACCAGGCCAACCAAAACACCGGCAACCAATCCAATAATGGTGGCATAGAAAATACCCATCGCGGTGTAGTGGTTACCAAGCTCCGGATTATCCCAAGCGTAGAGGGGATCCTTGAACCACCATTCGGCGGGCAACATCCAAGTGATAATAAAGTAAGATGCCACAATCATCAGCCCGGACGAAAGAAACTCGCCCATGTTGAGGGCTTTCTGAGGATCGCCCCCTTCGCGGGTGCGCACAAAAAAGGTGCCCAAAATCGACATCAAAATGCCGGTACCGGCCAAGACCAAGGGAAGAATAACACCGGATAAACCATTGAAGTTATCGGCAAATCCACCCACCATAAAAGCAGCGCCCAAAACCATGGTACCGACAATGGAACCCACGTAGGATTCAAAAAGGTCGGCGCCCATTCCGGCGACATCGCCCACGTTATCGCCCACATTGTCGGCAATGGTTGCAGGATTCAAGGGATGGTCTTCGGGGATACCCGCCTCGACCTTGCCGACCAAATCAGCGCCGACATCGGCCGCCTTGGTATAAATACCACCGCCAACACGCGCAAAAAGAGCGATCGAAGACGCACCGAACGAAAAACCGGTAATTACGGTGATGACCCGGTTAATGGCAACCGTATCGGTACCAAATTGATGAGTGAATAGGATAAAGAGGCTTCCCAATCCCAAAACACCCAGGCCTACCACACCCATTCCCATGACCGAACCGCCCGCGAAGGCGATTTCAAGGGCTTTGGACAATCCTGTACGGGCAGCTTGGGCGGTACGCACGTTGGCCTTGGTAGCCACCTGCATGCCGATGAAACCGGCCAAACCCGAACAAAAGGCACCTACAACAAAGGACAGACCCACCATCGGAGATGAGGTCTCGGCGGGGCTGGTCACGGCCAACAAAGTGGCCACACAGACCACAAAAATGGCAAGAATCTTGTATTCAGCCTTGAGGAAGGCCATAGCGCCCTCGGCGATGTGGCCGGCGATTTTGCGCATTTTGGCATCGCCCGGGTCCTGAGCGGAGACCCATGAGGATTTCCAAAAGGTGAAGATTAATCCGGCAACCCCGCAAAGAGGCACCAGGTAAAGGAGGGTTTGTGTACTCATATTGATTTTTTAGAAAGCAGGCGCAAAGATAGGCCTGTGCCTTGACGAATCAAGCCTCCCAAATTTTGCCCGGGTTTAGCAGCCCCTGGGGGTCAAAAACGGCTTTGATGCCCTTCATCAAGTGAATTTGAGCCGGATTCATCACAAGGGACAGGTAGGACTTCTGGGACCATCCAATCCCGTGCTCACCGGAGAGGGTCCCCCCCTGTTCATGGACAAAGGCAAAAAGCTCCCGAATGGCCTTGGGAATCTCTTCCTGCCAGATTTCCTGGGGAATTTGTTCCTTGAGGATATTGATATGCAGGTTCCCATCCCCGGCATGGCCGTAACAAACCGAACGAAACCCGTAGGCCTCCCCCAAGGCTTTGACTTTGCGTACCAAGGCCGGCAAGGCCGACATGGGAACCACGGTATCTTCTTCTTTGTACACCGAATAGGCCCGGACCGCATGCCCAATTTGCCGCCGAAGGGTCCACAAGGCCTCCTTGCGATCGGACTGGTCTGCCAGGCGGATCTCCCCCGCCCCGTGTTCTTCAAGCACCGGACAAAGAATCTCGGCTTGCTCCATCAGCAAATCCATGCGTTCCCCGTCCAATTCGATCAGCAATTCGGCCTGAACAGTGGAGGGGTACGGTACCTCCATGCCTAGGTAACTGGCCGAAAGTTGAAGAGCCTCCTTTTCCATGAATTCCACCGCCGATGGCCGAATACCGGTGGCTTGGATAGCGGCAACGGCCCTGCAGGCGCTTTCGAGGTCTGGAAATGGAACAGATAGGAGCAAATCGGCCTTGGGGGCGGGGATCAATCGAAAGACCGCTTTGGTAATAACCCCCAGCGTGCCTTCGCTTCCTACCATTAATTGCGTTAGATGGTAGCCCGTGGCGTATTTGGAGACCGAGGCCCCGGTCCAAAGCAAGGTACCATCCATGAGAGCGACTTCCAGGTTCAGGACATAGTCCTTGGTGGTCCCGTATTTGAACGCATGCGGACCTCCGGCCGATTCAGCCAGGTTCCCCCCGATGGTGCAGGTGCCCCGGGAGGATGGATCGGGGGGGTAATACAAACCAAGTTCTCGAACGGCCTCCTGCATCACCTGGGTGATGACCCCTGGTTCGACCGTCACCTGGAGGTTATCGGTATCGATTTGAAGAATCCGATTCAGGCGCGCTGTGCTCAAAACCAAGCCTCCTTGGACCGGTAATGCGCCGCCGCTGAGACCGGTACCCCCGCCTCGGCAGGTCACCGGAACCCCGTGTCGCTGGCAACAACCCAGCACCGCGGCCACCGCTGGGGCGTTGTCTGGAAAGACCACCACCTCCGGCACAAAGACCCATTCTTCGGTCTCATCCCGTCCGTAGGGCTCGGTTTGGGTGGTGAGAATCTGATCCAAGGAAAGTAAACCTTGGATTTCCTCCAAAAAAGCGGCTGTAATTGCCATGGGCCAAAAATATTGATTTAATTTTGCGGTTCTTCCAGCAACCCGAAAATTAGACGTTCCCAAAATGGCCGAGATAATACGCATGCCCAAAATGAGCGATACCATGACCGAAGGGGTCGTTGTCGCCTGGCACAAGAAAGTAGGTGATGCCGTCAAGGTCGGGGATATCCTGGCCGAAGTCGAAACCGACAAGGCCACCATGGAACTGGAGAACTATGTCAAAGGAACCCTCCTGCACATCGGGGTTGAACAAGGCCAGGCGGTGCCGGTCGATGCCTTGATCGCCATTGTGGGTAAAGAAGGAGAAGATGTAGCAGCTTTGTTGAAGGCAGGAGCGCCTGCAGGATCCCCGGACTCTTCACTGGATCAGGCCGCGGCCACATCCGCCCAGCCTACGGCTACGGCCCAGGCTACGGCTACGGCTACGGCCCAGACTCCAGCTACGGCTACGGCCCAGACTCCAGCTACTGCAACGGCCGAAGCCTCGCTTGAAGCCTTGGCCCCTACGGATCCGCAGCGGATCAAGGCCAGTCCTCTAGCCCGGAAATTAGCCGCAGAACAAGGCCTGGACCTGCGCCGTATTCAGGGCAGCGGAGACAACGGCCGCATTGTGCGTCGGGACCTCCAGGGTCAAACCGCGGCGAAGGCCCCCGCAGCCGCCGAAGCGATGGCCACCCCCGATCTGAGCGCTTGGCTCAACAGACCTGCCGGTCAAGGCGAATCCTTCACCGACCAACCACTCAGCCAAATGCGCAAGACCATTGCGCGTCGGCTCACCGAATCCAAAAACGCAGCCCCGCATTTTTACTTGACCATGGAAATTGACATGGACCAAGCGGTGGAAGCCAGGCAGCGACTGAACCAAAACGCGCCGGTCAAAATTTCCATCAACGATTTGGTCATCAAGGCCGCAGCCATGGCCTTGCGCCAGCATCCCGCGGTCAACACCTCGTGGTTGGGGGATCGCATCCGTCAGAATGACCATATACACATCGGCGTTGCCATGGCCCTGCCCGAAGGCCTTGTTGTTCCCGTTCTTCGTTTTGCCGACCAAAAAAACTTGGTTCAAATCGCAACCCAAACCAAAGAATACGCCGGCAAGGCCAAAGAAAAGAAACTCCAACCCCAGGATTGGGAAGGTAACACTTTCACGATCAGTAATTTGGGAATGTTTGGGATCGAAGCCTTTACCGCCATCATCAATCCCCCTGATGCCTGCATTCTGGCCGTAGGGGCCGTACGCGAATGCCCCGTGGTTCGGAATGGACAATTGAGCGTTGGACAACGCATGACCGTGACCCTCAGCTGCGACCACCGCGTGGTGGATGGTGCCACCGGAGCCGCTTTCCTTCAGAGCTTGTCTCTGATGTTACGGGATCCGGTTTCGATGTTGTTGTAAAGACCTTACCGGGATTTTTTGGGTTTGTTAACCCGTTTTCCTCCAAGGGTTTGGAGGATATCGCCGTAGGTCGGTTGGTCGAAGATCGTTTCTATGAAGATTCCTTGCTTGTCAAAGACATAAACCGAGGGAACATGCATATCCCCAAAGGCTTGGTAAAAGACTCCTTCTCGATCGGCCGCTAACCATACATCCTTGCGGTTCTCCAATCCAAATTCACGCATAAACTCCCAAGCTGCATCTTCATCAAAGCGTGTCACCCACAACCAGGCGACTTGGGCTGGCTTTCCACCCACCTTGTAAACGAGGCGATCGGAACGCTTGCCAACAGCGTCCGCAAGGGAACGGCAATGGGAACAATCCGGATTGAAATAGGATACCACCAAGGCCCGGTCGCGGAACTGATGTCGGGTGACCACTCCACTCCGGCCAATCAACGGAAATTCAAAAACCGGAACCTTTTTAAGTAAATCCGGGTGATCCGATTCGCGATCGGACCAAAGCCACCAACCCAGCAACAAGGCCAACAGGAGGGATCCGATGAGCAGAAGCCACCGAACCGCTAGGTTAATTTCCATCTTGTGTTATAGGACTAAGGGGCTTTGACATAGCCCCAAAATTACAGCCCAAGGACCTATCTTTGGAAGCTTTATGCCAAATCCCCTGCCTAGACGCACCTTTGCCATTGTATCGCATCCCGATGCCGGCAAAACCACCCTGACCGAGAAGTTCCTGCTCTTTGGGGGTGCCATTCAAACGGCCGGAGCCGTCAAATCCAACAAGATTCGCAAAACGGCCACCTCCGATTTTATGGAAATCGAGAAACAACGGGGTATATCGGTTTCAACATCGGTGATGGGCTTTGAATACGGGGGATGCCGGGTCAATATTTTGGATACCCCCGGGCACAAAGATTTTGCCGAAGACACCTACCGAACCCTGACCGCCGTGGACTCCGTTATTCTGGTTGTGGATGCGGCGAAAGGGGTCGAAGAGCAAACGGAAAACCTGATGCGGGTTTGTCGAATGCGGGCCACCCCCGTTTTGGTCCTCATCAACAAAATGGACCGAGAAGGCCAGGACCCCTGGGATCTTCTGGATGAACTCGAGGCCAAGCTAGGGCTGCATCCCTGCCCCCTCAGTTGGCCGATTGGTCAGGGCGATCGTTTCAAAGGCGTTTACAACCGAGACAAAGGAAAATTGGATTTGTTCTCGGCTTCCAAAACCACCATTGCCTCCGATGTACGGCATTTTGATGGAGCCGATGACCCCGAATTGGACAAAGTCCTGGGGGCCTTGGCTCCCAAACTGCGGGAGGATCTGGAATTACTGGATGTTTATGGTTCCTTTGACCGGAAAGCCTACCTGTCCGCTGAACAGGCTCCGGTGTTTTTTGGCAGCGCCTTGAACAATTTTGTC
>Ga0247831_1008616_pt1 | contig 10658 bp, 6 predicted proteins | sample LaCruzMarch2015__9_FD_192406 | JGI IMG/M metagenome (GOLD analysis project Ga0247831, IMG submission 192406) | Freshwater microbial communities from meromictic Lake La Cruz, Castile-La Mancha, Spain - LaCruzMarch2015_1m | ecosystem: Environmental > Aquatic > Freshwater > Lake | place: Spain...
ACCGTCACCGTGGCCATCGCGGATGCCGCCACGCCCGGTGCCGATGGCCTCGCCCCGCTGGTGAAATATGCCTTTGGAGCCACCAGCCCGACCGACACCGTGCAGACCCCGGTGCTCACTTCCTCCGCCACCACTCTGTCACTTACCGCCGTGGTCCGCACCAACGACCCCGCCCTCGTGGTCAGCGGCGAGACCAACACCGACCTCGCCCTGCCCGCCAGCTGGACCTCCACCGGCGTCACCGTTACCGACGCCGCCGATCAGACCAACCTGCCCGCCAACTGCGTGCGCCGGGTTTACACCGTGGACCTCACCGGAGCACCCCGGAAGTTCCTCCGCCTGAGCGTCTCCCGCCTCTGACCTCCGAGACTCTGCGGTGCCTCGCCCTCTCGGCGGGCACCGCCTGAGATCGGTCAGGATACAGACCCTGCGCACTCGTGCTTTGGGCAGCGAAAGGAGTTTTTTCAAAACGTTGAACGGTGCCCCTTGCCCGATTATTTGTCTCATCATGGGCAAGATCACCAACCGGGTTTCCCTCCAAGACGTCGCCAAAGCGGTGGGGGTTCACGTCTCCACCGCCTCGCTCGCTCTGCGCGACGATCCCCGCCTCACCCCGGAAACCGTCCGGAGAGTAAAGGATACAGCTGCGCGTCTCGGCTACCGTGCCAATCCGCTGGTCAGCGCTTGGCTCCGCCAGGTCCGCCAGCCCGAAATCGCGCAAGCCGGCGTTGGCCTGGCTTTTCTTCTCGGCACGGCGGTAAATCCCAACGTCGCCGCCGAGCCGTATTACAAAATCCTCGTGGACGGCGCACGCGAGGAGGCCCGCGCGCTGGGCTACCTTATCACCGAGATTCACTTCGGCCTCGACGAGGAATCCCGCCTGCTCAAAGCGATAGCGCGGCTGCGTTACCGCGGCGTTCGGGGCGTGCTCATTTTTGATCCCGAAGAAATACTGCCCGCCGCCGTCGTGCGCGAACTCGAAACCGATTTCGCAGTGGTCGTCCTCCTGCGTTGCGGTGGGGCCAACCGCTTCCACCGGGTAGGCACCGACATCGTGGCCAACGTCACCCTCGCCCTCGGCAAGCTGCGCGAGTTGGGCTGCCGACGCATCGCCTATCCCATCCACCCGAGCCAAGCCCAGCGCGTGCGCAAAGACGCGCTCGCCGCCTACCTCTGGCAGCAACAACTCTGGCCGAAACGGGAACGTCTGCCACTGCCGGACGAAATCATCGAGCATACCCCGGAACGTTTCGTCGCTTGGATGGACCTCAAACGCCCCGACGCCGTGCTAAGCGTAAACTACTCCCTATACCCCGTGCTCCGGGAGGCGGGTTGGCGTATGCCCGGCGATCTGATTTTCGCCCATCTCGGCACCGACGCCCGCCCCGAACTAGTCGGCATAAACAATCGCGGCTTTGAGGTCGGAAAAGCGGCGGTGTTCAAACTCGCCGGCCTGGTTTCCGGAAACCGCTTCGGCGCGCCGGATGTCCCGCTCAACACCTTGGTCGGCGGCGTCTGGAGCGAGGGCACCAGACCCTTTCCCGCCGCCCCTGTCTCCGCCAGGGTCTCCGCGCCGGAGCTCCCTCGCTAAACCGCGATCACCAGACTCGCCGGTCACGGCCAGCGCGCGCCGCGCGAAACCCGCGTCGGATCATCCCGCCCCCGCACTCGCGAGGGCGGCGCACGCGACCATTTCGCGCACCACGACGGGAAGCTCCCCAAGCGCGTCCGGGGCGGCCGGCTCCGGCTCGCCGCGCGGCCACTCCCGGCGGACTAGAAACCGCTCCGCCATCGCTTCGATACCCACCACCTCCACGTGGCAGGCAGGCCGGCCGGCGGGTTCCCGGATCACCACCGCTTCCTCCCAGTTCTTTATCTCCCGGGCGGATATATAAGCCAAGGCGTGCAAGCGCACGAACGGACCGCTGTCGTTCAGGGTGGTGGGCGGCTTTGTCGTTTTTCCAAGGATACAGGAGAACAGGACCCGAAGGTTCACCATCTGGGCGTCGAAGGGATCAAGCGTCACCGGCTCGATTCGGCCGTCCCGCCACCGGATCTCCGCTCGCCGTTGGGTCATGTAGTCGATTTCCGCCAGTTCGCACACGAGCCTTTCCCGATGCAGCTCGGGACCCCGGCAGGCATGGCTCAACGCCAGCCGTAGAGGCACTCCCGAACTCGTCTCCGCCTCCAGAAAAACCGTATCCGGCCCTTCGATCGGGTGGGCGCGCAGGAGGCTGGCCCGCACGCGGAGGGCCTCCGCCCAGCGATCCAGGCCGTCCAGCCCCGCCCAATGTAAAAGGTTGTGCACATGGTGTGAAAGCCCGTTTCCCAGGCACGAGTCCAAGAGCAGGCGACCATCACTCGAGAGCAGGTGGCCCGCCCAATCATTCCGGCCGTAATAATCGGATGACCGCGCCCAGAGGCCCAGCAACGTGGCGGATCGTAACGCGCCAAATTCCCCCGCCAACAAGCGTCGCTTGAGCGCTTGCCGCGCAGGTTCGGCGATAAAATTGAAGCCGACCAGGGTCGGCACCGCTGCCTGCGCATCGAGCGCGATCATGCGCTCCAGCTCTTGCGGATCCAGCGACGGGGGTTTTTCCAGGTAGGCCGTGAGACCGTGCCCGACCACCGCCGCGTGCATCTCCTCGTGTAAAGGAATCGGGGTTGGGATAATCACCACGTCGAGCTCGTTGACGTGCCGCTCCAGCATCTCGCGATAATCGCCAAACACCGCGATGCCTCGCGCCCCGAAGGCCCATCGCACCGTTTGGTCGCGAAACGAGTCCGGACGTGGATCGCAGGTGCAGACCAGCCGACACTCCTCGAGCTTTTCAAGCGCCAGCACCGCCTCGTGATGGCGGGCGGCATAGCCGCCTAAGCCGATGATTGCGACGCGGGGACGGGGTGAGTGGAACACGGCAAAATGAGCCAGAGGTTGGTCGCCTAGAACGAAGCGGTTGCGATGCGTTGTCTCAAGGGGTCGTGGTCGCCGTGGTTTGCGCGGGTATCCCGTAGGCCTCGAAGGTCATCAAACGCAGGCGCCACTGGCGGTAGCCCGGGCCAGCCCCGGGAAAATCCAAGGCGTCCATATAAAAACCTACCGCCGTGACTTCGTTTAAACCGTTACCCAACGCGACGGGTGCGACGGAAAAATTAGCGAACATCGACCCGCTCGGATCCAGCGGAACCCAACGATCGAAGGAACCGGTGGTGCGTGGCGTGTTGATGGCCAGAACCTTATCGTTCGCGTCCTTGATTCCTGCGCGGCCGAGGAAAGTCGCGTTGACGTAATACTTCCCGCCGGTCCGCACCACCCAGCGGTAGCGCAACTTGTCGTTGTAGGCTTTGTTATCCGTCCAGTTCAGCGCGGTGTAGGAGAGTTCGCCGAGGACAAACGGAGCGGTTGGGAAAACCACCAGCGCCGCCACCGAATATATGTTTTCCGCGGGCCAATCTCCGAAGGCGACCACGGAAATCGTGTCGTTAAGCTGGTTGCCGTTGGGGATGTCGTCCTCTACCACCGCTTTTTCCGCCCCCACCGCCAAATTGGAGGGCTCCGAGGCCTTTACTTCGTAACCGAGGGAAAATTGCGGCCCCGAGTAGTTAAAAGGAGGCGTGGACGGAGCGAGCGGATGCAACACGTGGTGGGCGGAAAAAGCCGGACTTGGCGGGCGAGCAAGTTCCACGTCGCCCGCCATCGCTCCCGGCGCGATATACTGATCGCTGTTAAAACTAAAATAGGGCTGCCTTGCCAAAAGGGGCGAGCAAGCCATGACAGCCAGTAAAGCGGTCAAGGCCCTCATCGGGAAACGTTTGTGGGGGTATGCCGGGGTATTCATGAGAACTGCGGTATCGTGCGACGAATCCCTCCGACCGTCAGTTTTGTAATGATTCTATAAGTTGAATGCCAACTGGCCGACACGGTGTTCGGCACCGTTCGCTGCGGGATTAGACCTGCCGGAATAGTCCGAGAGACTGGCTCGTTCAACGTAATGAATGCCGCTCGTATTGCCCCGGTGCAGGCACACGCGGCATTTTTCAAACTGTATCAACCTCTGCTCCACCCATGAAAAAAATATACCCCACACCTCGGTCCGCCCCTCGCGTTAGCTCAGCTGCTGCGCTTGTCCTCGCTCTGCTGTCTGCCAACTCCGCCTCCGCCGCGGCCAAGACTTGGGAGGGCAATACCAATGGAAGTCTTACCGTTGGGTCCAATTGGGTAGGTGGCATCGCGCCCATTAGTTCCACCGACGCTTTGGTCTTTGGCGTTGCTGGCACCGCTGGCACCTCGCTCACGCTGGGCACCGGTTTTAGCGCCACCAACGCGGCGGGAGGAACCCAGGCCATACACTTCACGGCCGGCGCATCCGCCTATACCTTTAACGGTTCCGGTCAACTCACCGCCGCCACCGGTGGCCTGCGCAACGAGTCGGGCCAACTCCAGACCTTCAATAACCCATTTCGCTTCAGCACCGGAAACACGCATAACATTTTCAACCCCAATAGCGCGCTCGTATTCAACGGTGCCGCCACGCTCAACAACACCACCAATACGTTCGCGTTGGGCGGCTCAACTGGCCAGTCCATAACGTTTAACGGAAACGTCGATGGCACTCTTCGTGCGTTGACCCTAAACGGCGGTGCCCAAGCGTCCACCGTTTCGATCAACGGCTCCGCAAACACGGGTATCGCCACGCTCAACATCGGTTCGAACATTCGGGTAAATCTCGGCTCTACGACCGCCCTCGGCTCCGCCACCACGGTTACGCTGAACGGCGGCAATGCCACGGTAGCCAACACGGCCGGTTCTCCTTTTTCCACCAATGCTTCCTTGGCGTTTAACGCCACCAGCCAAGCCTACGCGTTTGGGGCCAGCGGTCACACCTCGGCCAACAACCTCACCTTTGCCGGTTCTGGCGCGATTAGCGCCGATCAGAGCCGCACGCTGACCTTGAACGGAACCGGACTCACCGTGACGTCAGCCTCGACCTGGAACAACACTGTTACCGGTAGCCGCACCCTCAATGTCAACGGCGCGGGAAACACCTTCGCACTCGCCGGTCTCGCGATTGGTGCCTCCGGCGAGACGAGCAACGTCACCCTCACCATTGGCGGCTCCGCCAATCTCACCCTTTCCAGCGGTGTCACCAACGGACTCGGCACCGGCACTCGCAGCCTCCAAGTCTTCAATGCGGGCACCTTCACTATCAATGGGTCCAGCAACTACACCGGCACCACCGGCATTGGCAGCGACGCCAATCTGATCGTTAACGGCACCCACGCCGGCGGCGGCAATTACACCGTGCAAGGCAGTTTCGGCGGTGGCGGCACGGTCAATCTCTCCGCCAACAATGCTGCGCTCGGCTTCACCGCCAGCGGAGTCAACCGTCGGCTCATCGCCGACAGCACAGACACCCTGACTTTCGTCGGCGGAGCATCCGATGTGCTCAACCTGACGAACGCCGCTGGCCGCGAAGATGGTAACCAGTCCTTCTTTTTCACCCTCGGCGCTCCCGGCTCCACGGTTGTAAACGTGCAAGGTGGACTGAACATCGGCAGCGGCACGCTCAACTTTGATGATTTCGCCTTCGCCACCGGCACGGGTTTCGGAGCGGGTGTGTATAACCTTTTCGGCTATACCTCGATCGCCGGGTCCATGGGAGCCGCCCTTTCGGGCACGGTCGGTGGTTTTGACGCCACCATCTCGAACGACATTTTAAACAGCGCCGTCATCCTTACCGTGAGTGCGATTCCCGAGCCTTCCTCTTTTGCAGTCTTTGCCGGGCTCGGCGCGGTTTCGGTCGCCGGACTTCGCCGCCGTCGTCGCGTGGTTTGACCAACCGAAAGACTCCATTCCTTCACTGTACTTTGTTTTGTCCCCGGTCGAGTGTATCTATTTTTCGACCGGGATTTTATAGATCAAATATCGTCTGTGCCCCGATTTTTCCCATGCACTCCCCGCGTTCACTTTTTTCGTCTCGTGCTTTTACCCTAATCGAGCTGCTCACTGTCATCGCCATCATAGGCATTCTAGCAGCTATTATCATTCCCACCGTCGGGGCGGTGCGCCGAAACGCGGCAAATGCATCCGACGCCTCCAACCTTCGCCAACTAGGTGCCGCTATCCACCTCCATATCACGGACAATCGAGGCATGCTGCCCCACCAATCGATAAAAATACCCGGCACATCGACGGGTTCCGGCAATCCCGACCGCTGGAATTTTCACGAAGCCGTGGATCGTTATATGTCACGTGGCGGCAAATTTACGGCGTCTTCTGTCTTTAACTTTCTCAACCGTCCACTCTGGAGCAGTCGGTTTGCTGAACCCCCAGCGGGCTGGGTTGCGATCTCTGGTTTCGAGATGGTCGGACCGATAGCTTACAGCTATAATCCCTACCTGCTTAACACCCGATGGGCTGGTCGTTCCTCGGCGGTTCCCACGCCTTCCCAGACTGTTATCGTTGGCGAGGTCAATCACGACACAAGCGCACGGGTCGGCAATCCCATGGTTGTGGACAGCGCGCCTAGTCTAGTCGGTAATATTCAATCAAACTACCGCGTTAGTCGGAACGGAAAAGCTTTTTATCTCTTCCTGGATGGTCACGTCTCCAGTCTTGAAGGTGATCAGAGTGAGTCGGCACTCACCGCCGCCAGCAAGCCCAACATCTGGCGTTGGTGGAACTGAGCCAAAAGTCGGAACCCCCGCTTTTTGATCTCGGCTCGGTGTAGGTCTTTACCAGCCCTTTTCTAAACAAATCGCGCCGCAGCCCGGTTCCCCGGAGGCGGCGCGATTTGTTTTCTTTCAACTCCTTCGGCGCAAAGCACCTGTCCACGCCTCCGCTTGCCCCAAAAAAACCTTCGTATGAATCCACCCGCTTCCATCTCGGTCGCGTCCCCGCTAAGTAACCGCGAAAAAATCAGTTACGCGTCGGGAGCGATTGCGTTTTCCCTAGCCTACTCCGCCCTCGCCCAGCTTGCCTTTCCAATATTTAACATCACCCTCGGTCTGAGTGCTACCCTTGTAGGTGCAGCCCTCGCCATCGGTCGTTTTTGGGACGCCCTCACCGACCCAATTATGGGTTTCCTCAGCGACAATGCCCGCACCCGCTGGGGTCGTCGTCGTCCCTTTATTCTCTTGGGCGGCCTGCTTTGCTGCCTGACCTTTCCCCTCTTCTGGTTTGCCTCCGCCGAGTGGTCCGATGGATCCCTCTTCGCGTGGTTCACCTTCTGCATCCTGCTCTATTACACCGCGACGACCGTCTACTGCGTCCCCTATCTCTCCCTCGGCTACGAACTCAATCCCGATCCTATTGAACGCACCAAGCTGCAAGCTTGGAACGCGTTCTTCATTGCCGCCCTGTCCCTGGGCCTGCCGTGGCTCTACCGCTTGGCCCAGTCCGACCACTTCGCCGACACCATGACGGGCATGCGTTGGCTCGGCCTGCTCTGCGGCGTCATCTTCATCGCCTGCGCCGTCCCCGTGTTTCTGGGCTGCCACGAACGCCTCGACGCCACCGCTCTCCAAAACGAAAAAATGCCCTTCTGGCGTGGCCTCAGGGAAACTTTTTCCAACCGCGCGTTCCTCATCCTCGTCCTCGGCATAGTCACCACGCTGCTTGCCGTTCCTGTGCTCGTGGGCTCCCTCGGCGTCTATATTAACAGCTACTATATCTTCGCTGGCGACACCAAGCAGGGTGCCGCCTATGCTGCAACCTTCGGCACCTTCTATTTTCTTGTGAAATTCGCCATCCTGCCTGTCGCGGTGAAACTCGTTGCCCGTCACGGTAAGATCCGCGTCATGCGCTGGTCCCTAGTCCTTAGTTTCTTCGGGGCCCTCAGTCAGTTCGTCCTCTACAGCCCAGCAGTTCCTTGGCTTCAGTTTCTTTGCGCGCTCCTGCTTTCTCCCGCGCTTACCGGGTTCTGGCTGCTGGTCAATCCGATGAAGGCCGACTGCGCCGACTTCGACGAGTGGAAAACCGGCCACCGTCGCTCCGGCACCTACGCCGCCGTCGCCAACTGGATTGAGAAAATGGCCATGAGCGTCTTTCTCCTTTTTTCCGGATTGCTGCTCGACTGGAGCGGCTTCGATCCAGCCCTCGGTGCCGCTCAGCCCGAGGGGACCACTTTGATCTGGCGCATCGCCTTCGCCGGTATCCCCGCCATCGCCTACATCATCGCCCTCGGTGCCCTCCACTTCTACCCGCTGACCGACACTCGAATGGCTGAAATCCGTGCCGAACTTGCCGCCCGCCAAGCCGGGGCTGCTTGATCGTCTCTAAACTCACTCGCCACGCACCGCTCACGCACGCTTGTCGCATCGCTCGGAGGTCGGCTAACAACAATCATCTAAGAATTTAAGATGTTAGTAGGCTTAAATTCGAGGAAAGCATGTTTCTAGCATGCGCCAGTCGGAGTTTTTCCGACCGGCGCTAAATCGGAGAACGAAACATTCAGTTCAATACTCAGGAGGGAACTTTGCCCAGACCGACCAAGGCTCGAGAACAACGGGAAACCGGTATCAGAGCGCCACGCGCACGACAACCAGGCCTCCTGGGCGAATGCCTGTTTCGGTTAGGATGGTGCCCGCGAGGGGCATGGCGACGGTGTGTCCGTTCAGCTCGCCACGGGAACTAGAGTAGAGAATTGCGGTGTTGTTCGGGTTGGGGCCGAAGTCGTGGTTGGTGATGCTGGCGGTGGCACCGCCACGGTTGATAAAGACGTGATAGCGATGCGCCCCCGCCACCACGCGGAAGGCGGTGAAGCCAGGAATGCCGGTTACGGCCGCGCCATCGGACGCGGGTGTATGGCCGAGCGGCTGGGTAACCACAAGCGCGCGGCGGGTCTCTCCCACCGCGAAAGCGGTGAACGCGGTAGCGGGCTCGTCGCTGGAGCCGCGCCGTAGTACAAACTCGTCCGAAAGCGTGTGGTGATTCTGGCTGCTCATAGTGTCGTTGACCGCCGGACCGTGGGAGAGGGTAGGAAAGGTGTTGACCAAAAGGTGGTGCCGCAACGAGCCGATGGCATAGACGCGGCCGACGCCCATAGCATCACCGGCGGTCTCAATACCGAGGCTGGAGTAGGACGAGCCGGCGGGAGCACGATCAGAGCGGAAGCGCACCGCGATATAGGGGACGCTCTGCGCCACCGTGCTCATCAACTCGACAAAGGTCACCACATGGGTGGGCGTGTAGAGACCAATCTGGCGGGCCTCGAAGTCGGCGGGGGCGGCGGGCGCCCCGGTGGTCCAGGGTCGGGTCGGCCGGTAACGGCCTCCGGCGACGGCGAAGTCCGGAGCGGTGACGATGGCCCCGGCGAGGGCGATGGAGGCGGTGTAACCCGCAGGCGCAGGCTGAGTGACCGCATGATAGGCGGAAACTTCGCGCAGGGCCTGCCCGGGAGCGCCGGCGGACAGACGGACTTCAGGCATCACCATCTGGAGCGTGCTGTCGCGAGTGAGGTCGGGATTCATCAGCCAGGCTGCGCCGAGGGTGCGCTGGCGTTCGCCGAGTCCCGCAGTCCACGCGAAAATGCGGCCGGTGGGCGAAGTGAAGCGACCGGTGAAGCCGGTGGTGAAGCCTTCCTCGGTCGTTGGGTTGGCGGGCGCCCAGGAAACTCCGGTACCGTGGTGCAGGCGCTGGCGGACAATTTTTTCGGCCCCGAGGTCGGGCGCGGCGGGGGTGGCGTAGAACCAGCGGCCGAGGGCGTAGTAGCCGCAGTTGGCGAACTTCAGGCTCCAGTGCCCGCCCGCGTTGATTCCGTTGGCCGCAGTGTAAACTAGGCGGTTAGCGATCCATTTGTTTTGGTCGCGGCGTGCGCTGCCTGCCGGGGCGAAATGGGCTGCGATGTCGGCGACCGGGGCGAGGACTTCTGAAGGGCAGATAAAGTTGAGTTCCCCGTCGATGCCGAATTTCCACCAAGGATCGAGGTATTTGACTTCGATCCGCGAGGAGTGGGTGAAGTCGCCGACAAGATAGCCGAGGTTGCCGAAGGCCAGCGGCAGGTAGCGGGAGGCGCGGTCGAGGACCTCGGCGGCGACGGTCCGGTCCGGATGCAGTTCGTGGAAACGGCTCACCCACATGACTACATAGTTGTGGTAGTGGACGATTTCATTGCTTCTGGCCCAATAACGAGTCGAGCCGTCGGGTAGCACACGGGCGCGGAGGCTGCTCAGAAAACTATCCGCGCTGGCGAGGTAGTCGGCCTGCCGGTTCGGGTAGAGTTTGGCCCCGAGGCCCATGATGAGGACGTAGGCGGCGTCCATGTTGGCGTATTCCCCTGCGCCAGTAGTGGCCCAATCCAGAGCGGAGTTGGAACCGTAGTGGGCGAGTTGAACGTCGATTGCCGGTTGCATACGAGCGAGCCAATCGGCGCGTTTGGTGGGGAAGAGGTTGTTGGCCTCGGCGTGAAGTAGCACATCGCCAAGAGAGAGCAGGACGAAACGGTCGATATTGGCGTCGCCACCAGTGCGATTCGGCGCGCCGGGCCACCACCAGCGGTGCAGGGTGGGATCAAGGTGAGCGAAGGTGTTGACCATGACCTCCTCGATGCGGGTGAGCATCACTTCCTTGTTCGCAGGGGAAGCGGTGCTGGCGGGCGAGGTGGCGGCCCAAGCGAGATTGAGGGCGTAGCGGAGGTTTGTCTCGAGATTCCACGCAT
>Ga0247831_1008618_pt1 | contig 10657 bp, 8 predicted proteins | sample LaCruzMarch2015__9_FD_192406 | JGI IMG/M metagenome (GOLD analysis project Ga0247831, IMG submission 192406) | Freshwater microbial communities from meromictic Lake La Cruz, Castile-La Mancha, Spain - LaCruzMarch2015_1m | ecosystem: Environmental > Aquatic > Freshwater > Lake | place: Spain...
CGATCGAGTTCGGATGCTAGCTTTGCCGGGTCAGTCATGGTCGACGGCGTGTGGCGAACCAGCGGCCGCGCCCCGATCAGCGCCCTTCGTAGCGTCGGCTCGAGGTGGGCGAGCAGCACCTTGCCGCCGCTCGTGCAGTGGGCCGGCACGCGGCTGCCGGCGGTCAGATGCACGCGCAGCGACCACGAGCATTCGACGCGGTCGAGGTAGACGAACTCGAGCCCGTCGAGCACACCGACGTTGCACGTCTCGCTGGTCTCGGCGACGACGTCGGTGAGGATCGCCCGTACCGGAGCGCCGTGGTTGGCGGAGCGCAGCGCCGACATCGAGAGCTTCGACAAACGTGGCCCGATCGCATAGCGGTCGCGCGAGGGATCGCACACGAGCAACCCGCGCTCGGCAAGTTGGCGCAGGATGCGATGCAGCGTCTGGCGCGGCAGGCCGATTTCGGTCGTGAGATCCGGCAGCCCGACCGGGCGCGATTGCGCGACGACGGCTTCGAGCACCATCATCGCCTTGTCGAGCGCGGAGAGCGCGCTCTCCGGAGTGCCGGCAGCAGCCATGTCATGGGTCCCGATGCTCCGGGTGCGCACGTCGACGCGTTTGCGCGCCCGTCCGGCGCCCGGCGGCATCGACTTGGACTTCGACTTTGTACGGTTCAGTGGCATGCCGATCACGGTTCGTGGTGACGCTATTTCTGGTCGGTGGTGCGGCTCCACCAAGATGCAGTACCGCACACTAGATTGACATGAAGAGCACTTCAACTAAAGTGAGACGTAGCGTCTCAGAAAATGTACTCGAAACATGAGCGACGCTTGTGTCTCTCCCGGCGCACAGCACGGGTAGTGGCGCAGACCTTCAGGGAGGTCGACGCGGGACGGAGCCGAGGCGGTCAACGCCCGGTCGATCCGGCCCGATGCAAGGAGGAACGCTAGCATGCTAACCGGTACCACCCTATCCAGGCCCTTCACGTCGAAATTCGGCACCCTGTCGGTGCTGGCACTCGGCGCGCTCTCAGTCGCCGCGGCTGGACCCCTCGCCGCGCAGGAAAAATATCCCTCACGCGCGGTCGAAATGATCGTCCCCTGGGGGCCGGGCGGTGGCGCAGACCAGCTCGCCCGCCTCGTCGGAAAGCTCGCCGAGCCCTCGCTCGGTCAGGCGATGCCCGTCGTCAACGTGCCGGGCGCGACCGGCGGCACCGGCATGGCAAAGCTGCTCGCGGCTCCCGCCGATGGCTACGCGGCGGCCGTCTATATCGCCGATAGTCATGCGCTGCTCGCCGGCAAGACGCCGCGCTGGAAGATCGAGGACATCACGCCGGTGGCGGTGATGATCCAGGGGCCATCCTTCATCTTTGTCGCCGAGAACAGTCGATTCAAGACCTGGGCGGACTTCGAAAAAGAAGCCCGCGAGAAGCCGGGCACGTTGAAGGTGGCGACGCTCGGCTACGGCAGCGTCGACGACTTCTCGCTAAAGGCGCTCGAGTCCAAGGGCGCAAAGATCGTACAGGTACCATTCGCCAAGCCGAGTGAGCGCTACGTGTCGATCCTCGGCGGCCATGCCGACGCGCTCTATGAGCAGGCAGGTGACGTGGCGAGCTTCATCAAGGGTGGCCAGATGCGCCCGTTGATGATCTTCGGCACGGCGCGCCATCCCGCCTTTAAGGATACGCCTACCTCGTACGAGTTCGGATACAAGGTGGCGCTGCCGCAGTTCCGCTCGATCGTAGTGCGCGCCGGTACACCGAAGGAGCGCGTTGGGGAGCTTTCGTCGGCACTCGCCAAGGTCGCGGCGACGGACGAATTCAAGAAGTTCCTGATCGACCAGTACGCCGACCCCGACAGCTTCATCGCCGCCGACAAGGCTGGTGCTTACATCGCCGCCCAACTCGCCGACATGCAGGCGCTGGCGGGGGCGAAGTGACGGAACAAAGTCGGCTCGCCGCATGCCTTCCCTATGCGGCCTGCCTTGCGCTCTCAGGCGTGCTGTGGGCGCTGACCGGGCAGATCACTTACGATGAGCGCCCGGGCCAACTCGGCCCGGCGTTCTGGCCACGGGTCGCGATCGCCGTTATGGCGCTCGCCGCCGTGGCCGAGATCGCGCGCCGCCTGTTCGCGCCGCGAGCCGACGAGGGAATCAGTGGCATCGGCGATGCGCTCGAGGCGAGCGGCGATGACGGCGAGGCAGATGAGCCCCGCTCGGCCGCCCTGCTGCTCGGCGCCGTGCTGCTCACCGTCGCTTACGGCTTCGTGGTGACGACGTTCGGCTTCATCCTGTCGACGTTCCTCTTCCTCGTGGCCTTCATGTACCTCGGGCGCTACCGTAATCACCTGGTCGTCTGGGCGAGCGCCGCTATCGGCACGCTCGTCTTCGCGTTCGTTTTCCTCAAGATCGTCTACATCTCGCTGCCGCGCGGTACGGCGCCATTCGATGGCGTCACGCAGGCCGTGCTCGACCTGTTCGGCCGGATCTGAGGGGACGCCATGCTCGATCTGATCGGCCACCTCGCCAACGGCTTCCTCGGCTGCTTCGCGCCGTTGAATATGTTGGCGCTCGTCGTCGGCATCGTCGTTGGTTTGCTGGTCGGCGTGCTGCCCGGTCTGACGCTGGTGATGGGCGTCATCCTCGTGCTGCCGTTCACCTACAAGATGGACGTCACCGCCTCGATCGTGATGCTGACGGCGATGTACGTCTCGGGCACCTACGGTGGCGCCTTCACGTCGATCCTGTTCCGCATTCCAGGCGAGCCGATCCACGTGCCGCTGTTGTGGGACGGCTATGCCATGGCGCGCGCCGGCCAACCGGCCAAGGCGCTGGGCTGGACGCTGGTCGCGGCGTTCGTCGGCGGCGTGATCTCGTGGGTGATCATGGTGCTGCTGACGCAGCCGGTCGCCCGATTCGCGCTGTCGTTCTCGACACCCGAATACTTCGCGATCGTGCTGTTCGGACTCGCAAGCGTCATCGCGCTCGGCCGTGGCGGCTTGGCCAATGCCTTCATCAGCCTCGCTATCGGCCTGCTGGTCGCCAGCGTCGGCACGGACGCGATCTTCGGCAGCTATCGCTTCACGTTCGGCCTGCCGCTGCTCGCCGACGGAATCGAGTTCCTGGTCGTCATGGTCGGTGCCTACGGCGTCGGCGAGGTGTTGTCGCGCATCGAGCGGGGCTACGCTGGCAAGCAGATCGGCGAGGTGGCGACCACCAAAACGGAGTTGCCGACGCTCGCCGAGATCGGCGCCATCAAGGGCATGCTGATCCGCTCCTCGCTGCTCGGCAATATCATCGGTATCGTGCCGGGTGCCGGCGCCACAATCGCTTCGTTCGTCAGCTACGGCATCGAATCGCAGATCGGCAAGCGGCGGCGCGAGATGGGCTCGGGCACCGTCGAGGGCATCGTCGCGCCGCAGAGTGCGGCCACCGCGTCGGTCGGCGGTGCGCTAATCCCGCTGCTGGCGTTGGGCGTTCCTGGCAGCGGCGCGACTGCCGTGATTCTCGGCGCCTTCATGCTGCACGGCATCCAGCCCGGGCCGCAGATTCTCATCACGTCGGCGCCGATGGTCTACACCATCTATGCCTCGTTGCTGCTCGGCATCGTGTTGATGTGCATCCTCGGCTATTTCGCGATCCGCCCGCTGGTCAAGGTGCTCGATTTTCCCGAGGCGGTCGTCTCGGCGTTCGTGATGGTGCTGTGCTTCGTCGGCGCGCTGGCGATCCGCTCGAACGTCACGGACCTGTGGCTGATGATCGGCTTCGGCCTCGTCGGCTATCTGTTCGAACGGCTACGTTTCCCGATAGCGCCGCTGGTGCTTGGCGTAATCCTCGGGCCGATCGCCGAGGAGAGCTTCATGAACGCCATGATCAGCTTCGGTAACGACTGGACGATCTTTTTCACGCGGCCGATCTCCGGCACGATCATGGCCTGCACTCTCGTAGCGCTGGCACTGCCGGTGCTGGCGAGCCTGCGGCGGCCACGTAATCGCTGATGTCTCGATGAAGGAGAGAGAACCCATGGCCAAGGTCATGAGCAAGGATGTGGCGGGTGAGCGGGCGAGCGAAGCTGCGGTGATCGTCGGCGGTCTCGTCGGCCGTGCGCGTGCGGCTATGGCCGAGTATGCGCGCGAGATCGCCAGCGGCGGGCAGGCCCGCATCGACGAGGCCGTCACTGGCCTCGCATGGTCGATCTACAAGCCCGACAACGCCAAGCGTCTCGCCGAAGTCGCCGTCGAGGTGACCGGCATCGGCCGCGTCGACAGCAAGATCATCAAGAACACGCGTAAGACCTTCGGCACGCTGCGCGATCTGCTGCGCGTGAGCTCCACCGGCATCATCGAGGAGATTCCGGCTAAGGGCCTCGTAAAATGGGCAAAGCCCGTCGGCGTCGTCGGTGCCGTGACGCCGTCCACCAATCCGTCCGCGACACCGGTCAACAAGGCGATGATGGCCCTGAAAGGCGGCAATGCCATCATCATCGCGCCGCCGCCGACCGCGTGGGCCGCGACCAAGCCGACGGTTGACGCGATGCGCGCCGAGTTGGCGAAGATCGGCCTGCCCGAGGACCTCGTACAGATCCTTCCGAGTCCGGTCACGCGCGAAGCCACCCAGAAGCTGATGGAGATGTGCGACCTCGCGGTCGCCACCGGCAGCCAGGCCAACGTCAAGTCGGCCTACAAGTCCGGCAAGCCGGCACTCGGCGTCGGCCTCGGCAACTCGCCGGTGATCATCGACGCGACGGCCGATCTCGACGACGCGGCGAAGAAGATCATGCTGTCGAAGACGTTCGATCACGCGACCAGCTGCTCGTCCGAGAATGCCATCGTCGTCGTCGATGCGATCTACGATGCCGCAATCGCAGCCCTCGAGCGCCAGGGCGGCTACATGGCGAGCGCATCCGAGCGCCAGCGCATCGTCGAGCGGTTATGGGTCGACGGCAAGCTGAACCGCGCCGTCATCGCCCAGGGCCCGGAAGCACTCGTCAAGGTGTTCGAGCTCGGGCCGAAGGCCACCGGCTGCACGTTCGTGATGGCCGAAGAGACCGGCATCGGCAAGGCGCATCCGCTGTCGGGGGAAAAGCTGTCGCTGGTGCTCACCGTCTATCGCGCCAAGGACTTCCGCGATGCCAAGCGCATCGTCAAGGAGATCCTCGACTACCAGGGCCGTGGCCACTCCTGCGGCATCCACACGAAGGACCTCGACCATGCGCGCGAGCTTGCCGCCGACATCGATGTGGTGCGCGTGCTGGTCAACCAGGCGCACACGTTCGGCAACGGTGGCGGGTTCGACAACGGCCTCGCCTTCACGCTCACCATGGGCTGCGGTACGTGGCAGGCAAACTCGTTCTCCGACAATCTCAATTGGTCGCACTTCGTCAACATCACGCACCTCGTGACGACCATCCCCGAGGACAAACCGAGTGAGGAGGCGCTGTTCGGCGCCTACTGGACGAAGTACGGCAAGTGATCAGCCACCGGCTGAGCGGGCTAGCAGAGAGACGCGCGACATGAACTTCGAGGAACACGCCGCCAAACCGCTGCTGCGCGCGGTCGGCATCGAGACGCCGAAGGGGCGGCTCGTCACCACGCCGGAGGACGCCGCCGCAGCGGCCGCTGAACTCGGGCCTTGCGTGGTCAAGGCACAGGTGGCGACAGGCAAGCGCGGCAAGGCCGGCGGCATCAAGCTCGCAGCGACGCCAGCCAAAGCGAAGGCGCACGCCAACGCCATTCTCGGGATGATGATCGGCGAGTGGCGGGTCGACCGGCTGCTCGTCGAAGAGCAGGTGGCGATCCAGCACGAGATGTACGCTGCGATCGTAACCGATCCGGAGACCAAGGGGCCGCTGCTGCTGTTCTCGACGGAAGGAGGCATGGACGTCGAGGAGATTGCCGCCGAGAAGCCCGACAGCCTGCTGCGGTTGCCTATCGATATCCGCACTGGGCCCGGGCCGAACCGGCTGCGCGCGGCTCTCGCTGCCATGCTCCCGAGCGCCGAGCACGCCGTCGCCGAATTGCTCGAGAAGCTCTACCGGGCGTGGCGCGACAATGACGCCGAACTCATCGAGATCAACCCGCTGGTGATGACCCGCCACGGCCACCTCGTCGCGCTCGACTGCAAGTTCGTGCTCGACGATGGCGCGATCCCGCGTCGCGCCGCACTCGCTGCCACCGGCACGCCGGACAAGGCGAGCCAGATCGAAACCCGCGCCAAGGCGCTCGACTTGAAATTCATCGAGCTCGATGGCGAAGTCGGCGTGCTCGCCAATGGCGCGGGCCTTACCATGACGACGATGGACGCCGTGCGCCACTTCGGTGGCAGGCCGGCGAACTTCATGGAGATCGGCGGCGAGAGCTACACCAAGGCCAAGCCGGCATTGGAGCTGGTGCTGTCCAATCCGCGCGTGAAGTGCCTGCTGGTCAACTTCTGCGGCGCCTTCGCGCGGACCGACGTGATGGCCGAAGGCGTCGTCACCGCATGGTTGGAGCTGAAGCCGAAAATCCCGATCATCTTCACCATCCACGGTACAGGCGAGGACGAAGCGATCGCGCTGGTAAAAGAGAAACTCGGCCTCGTACCGCACGATCTCATGGACGACGCGGTGAAGGCCGCGGTGGAGGCAGCGCGATGATCATCCGCGGTAGCGAATCCGTGCTGGTGATGGGCATCACCGGCAAGCAGGGCACGTTCTGGGCCGAGCGCATGCGCGACTACGGCACGAAGATCATCGGCGGCACCAACCCGAAGCGGGCCGGCGAAACGCACATCGGGCTGCCGGTGTGGGCCTCGGCCCGCGATGCCGCCAACACCAAACCGATCGACGCGGCGGTGCTGTTCATCCCGCCGATGGGCGTGAAAGATGCGCTGCTCGACGCGATAGGGGCTGGCATCGCCAAGATCGTCTGCCTCACCGAGCACGTGCCGGTGCAGGACACGATGTATGCGCTCGCCGCCGCGCGCGAGGCCGGCGCCCGCATCATCGGCCCGAACACGGCGGGCCTCGTCACCGCAGGCGAGAGCTTCGTCGGCTTCATGCCGGCGTTCAACCCGCGCGTCTTCCAGAAAGGCAGGGTTGGCGTCGTCTCGCGCTCGGGCTCGCTCGGCACGCTGCTGTGCCTCAACCTCGTCCAGAACGGGCTCGGCATTTCCTCGTTCGTCGGCATCGGCGGCGATCCGATCATCGGCACGACGACGCGCGACGCGCTGGTCGCGCTGAACGAGGATCCGGCGACCGACATGATCGCACTGGTCGGCGAGATCGGCGGCGGCATGGAGGAAGAGGCAGCCGAGTACGCGCGCACAATGAAGAAGCCGGTCGCCGCGTTCATCGCTGGTGCCGCTTCGCCGCCCGGCAAGAAGATGGGGCACGCCGGCGCGATCGTGATGGGCGACAAGGGCTCGTGGGCCGGCAAGAAGACGGCGCTCGAAGCGGCAGGCGTCGCCGTGACGTCGACGCCGAACGATGTGGCTGTCGTGCTCGCCCGGATCGCGGCCGGCAAGGCCTGAGGGCGCGGAGGACCATCGCTATTGCATCGCGCGGCGACGGGCCTCTGCTGCGCGTGCCTCACTGAAGGCGCCCGCCGCGATGGCCACGATCACCAGCGCCGCGCCGGCGAGCTGTGCGCCGCTCACCGGTTCCCCCAGGAACAGCGCGGAGACGACGATCGCGGTGACTGGTAGAGCTGCTGTCGCGAGGCCTGCGAGCCAGGTCGGCACGTGGGCTGCGCCGCGGTACCAAAGGATCGTGCAGAACACGCTCGACGACAGCGCGTACCAGATTGCGAGCAGCCACGTCGACCACATGACCGTCGAAGGATCGAAGCTGCCCCAGCCCCAGGCCGCGAGCGGCAGCGCTAGCGCCAGGCTCGCGAGTGAGACGGCGAGCGACAGCCGGATCGGGCGGACCAGCGCGCTCGTCCGCTGCGAGACGACGACGAAGATCGCCTCGCAGGCGACGGCAAGGCCGACCAGTGCATTGCCGCCGAGGCTCGAAGCGCCGCCGCCGCCGCCACCAGCCTGAATGGCGACGAGCCCGGCGACGGCGAGCCCGATCAGCAGTCCTTGGCCTGGTGTCGGCAGGCGTCGCGTGACGGCTGTGCCGATCAGCGCCACCGTGGCAGGGATCGTCGCCGTTATTATGCCGGCGTCGACGGCTGCGGTGCGGCGGGTGCCCTCCAGCATGAACAGCGTGAACAGCAGCGAGCCGACAGCAGCCAGCACCGCGATCTCGCCCCACCGGCGGGCATCGAGGATGGTCAGTCTTGGCCCTGGCTCGTCGCGCACCACGACGACGAGCGCTAGGCTCGCCACTGCGAATCGGAAAGCGAGGAACACCAGCACCGGGATCTCGAGCACGATCGCCTTGCCGAACGGCACATTGGCGCCGGTAAAGCTCATCGCGGCAATAAGTGAGATCAGGGCAGAACTGCGCATCGCGGGCTTCCGGGCGGGCAACAAAAGGTGAGTGGCGTTCATACCCGCTCATAGCCGCGAGGCGAGCAAGTAACCAGGCTGAACTGTTCGAGCGGCCGACGTCAGCCTCCTGTCATGGACCGTCCGCAATTTGCGGGCAACATTTGGGTGCGCTGCGCGCGACGACCCGTGCCAGGGCCTGCGGTCTCGGTGGCAGCCTTGCCACGTTGTGGCCGAGCCGGCGTGGCAATAGATTAGTAGCGGGCCGGTTTTGGCCCGAGCGGGAGACGTGACGATGTTCAAAGCGATCGTTCAAGCCGTTTTCGACCTTCCAGGTCGCACGTCCCAGCGGCACCCACAGTGCAACGCGCGAGCCGCCATCTTGCCAGTCACGCTCTTGCTCACGACGCTTGCCGTTGCTTCCATGGCGCCGGCGGGCGCACAGGAGAGCGCCAATCGCGTCTCGCCCGCCGAACGCAAGGACTTCGTCATCGAGATCCAGCGCCAGCTGAAACGTCTCGACTGCTACGCCGGCCCGCTCGATGGACGGCTGGATCGCCCGACCCTTGGGGCCGTCGAACGGCTGCGGAGCGCAGTCGGCAGCGCGCAGTTCGCCGACTACGGCCTGACGTCGCTCGGCCAGCGCGCGAGCACGATCACGGAGAACCAGTTCGAGGCCTGGGTTCGTCGTCTGCGGGCTATAAATGTGCGCTGCCAGGATGCGGGCGCGAAGCGCGAGGACGCCGAGCGCAAACAGACAACCGAAGCGGTCGAGCGGTTGCGTCGCGAGCAAAGCGCAGGGCAGAGCGAATCCTCTCGTCGAGCATACGTGGCGCCGAATCCGGTCGCGCCTTCGGCGCCGTCGGGAGGCAGTCGCCCGCCTGCAGCCGCTAGCGCGCCACGTTCCTCAGAGGCGACTGCACCAGACGTCGGCGCTGTCGACAAGTCCGCGCGGCTGGAGCCCGAAGCAGCAGCCCCGCCATCCGCGCCGGCGCAGCCGCGCGTCGGCGCCACCCGCGGTGTCAGCGGACGTGCTGCCCGCTCGGGTGGTGCGACGGCCGCTCCCACCGAGCCTTATGACGTCGTGCCGATCTTCTACGGTACCGACCGGCAGCGCGGGAGCGATACGAAGCGGTTGCAGTATGGCTCCGAGCGCGCAAAACAGCTCGAACTCGGCCAGGCACTGGTGACGGTGCCCAAGCTGCACCAGAAGCCGCTCGTCGAGCGGCCGTGGGTGTACAAAATCCCGTTCACCGGCATCACGGTCTGGAGCGAGCAGGAAGACCCCAAGAAGCACTTTACGATACGCAGCATCGGTGCGACGTCGCGCGAGGACTTCATCGCGACGGTGAAGCAGCGTCTCGGAAACTCGAAAACCTTCAAGGATCATGCGCTGATCTTCGTGCACGGTTTCAATACGCCATTCGATTTCGCACTCTATCGGGCCGCACAGATCTCCTACGACCTCGAGTTCGACGGTGCGATGTTCGCCTACTCGTTCCCCTCCCGTGGTGAGATCACGCTGACGTCCTACAACTACGACCGGGCCAGCGCCGACCAGTCGGCCGTATTCCTCGAGGACTTCCTGAAACTCGTCACGCGCGAGACGGGAGCAAAGACCGTCTCCATCATCGCCCATTCGATGGGCAATCAGCTGCTGCTGCCAGTTCTGAAAGATCTGCAGCGCATGGCCCCATCGGATCTGAAGATCTCACAGGTGATCCTCGCCGCGCCAGATGTCGACCGCGACAACTTCGAGGTGTTGGCCAAGCAGATCGCCGGTGTCTCGAAGGGCTTCACGCTCTATGCGGCCGCCAACGATCGCGCGCTCATGGTGTCACGCTCGTTCTGGGATGGGGCCCGTGCTGGCGACGTGCCCGCCAGGACCGGCCCGGTGGTCGTCGAAGGCATCGACACCATCGACGTGACGAAGACCAGTACTGAGATCTTCTCGCTCGGTCACAATGGCTTCGCCGAGAAGGCGGCGCTACTGACCGATATCAGGGCGCTGATCCTGACGGGCACGCGCCCTCCCGAGAAGCGAACCGACGTGCTGGAGATCGAGCGGACCCGCGCCGGTGGGGTGTACTGGCGGTATCCCTGATCGCTCATCTAATGGCGACGAGCGGCTCTCAGATGCCGCTCGCCCCGCGCGATCGCCGCCCAGCCCAGCCTCGATCCCGAAGTGCGCCTCTACCTCAGGCGCGGTGTGCGGCCTCGCCGACGCTGGCCTTGCCGAGTGCGGCGCGCACCGTCGCCA
>Ga0247831_1008620_pt1 | contig 10655 bp, 13 predicted proteins | sample LaCruzMarch2015__9_FD_192406 | JGI IMG/M metagenome (GOLD analysis project Ga0247831, IMG submission 192406) | Freshwater microbial communities from meromictic Lake La Cruz, Castile-La Mancha, Spain - LaCruzMarch2015_1m | ecosystem: Environmental > Aquatic > Freshwater > Lake | place: Spain...
TTGTTGATTACCACTGATGAACCCTATGGACCGCCTCACACCCATCACCCCTGGCGAACTGCTTGATGAGGAGTTTTTGCAGCCTCTCGGCGTTAGCCAATACCGGCTAGCCAAGGCAATCGATGTGCCTGCATCGCGGATCAGTGAAGTTGTGGCGGGCCGTCGCGCCATCAGCGCCGATACGGATCTGCGCCTCTGCCGTTTTCTGGGATTGAGCCCTGGCTATTGGCTGCGCGCCCAGGCAGCCCATGACACCGAGGTGGCCAGCGCTGAGCTGGCTGAAGAGATTGAACGAATTGAGCCCCTGGTGGCCAACTAAATCTACAAATGTGGGCCGATGACGACAGATGCTGCTATCACAGAGCTATTAAGCGCATACAAAGCCCTACTTGACAAGCTGGACTTAGCATTGCTCCCATCTGGAGTAATAGCTTTATTTGCAATCCAACAATACAGAGTAAACAGGCTAAATCTCAGACTTGGCCTCTACTCTAAGCGATATGCGATATTTAAAAAATTTCTGGCATTCATTAAAGTTATATGCGAATCGAGCTGGCAGGAATGGGTTGACCACGAGCATGATCAGGGTTCCGGCAACATCAGAGATGCTTACGCAAAAGTGATGACGGCCCGAGAAGAAGCAGAGTTTTTATTCGATCCCAGCGATGAAATCACCAAGACAATAGACAGGGCTAGATCAGAAAGCCTGCATGTCGGACTATGGATGAGAAACTCAAATAACCTGACCATGGCCGAGGATCAGAAACAAGTGCTTTCAGGTAGACACAAGGAAGCTTTGGTCAATATTGATCATGTAAAGTCAACTCTACGGGGCAAGCTAGAAAGATATCTTTCATTTCGATATGTACTGCCCTAAAGTGAAGGGCTCGAAGGTTCCACTATCCCAGTCAGATGATTTCCTTGCGAAGTCAGAAGCGTCTATTTATTCATGTTTCAATACTCGACTGGAGCTAGCTTACCCTCTTCAAATACCCATCCGGCGCCACGCTAATCAACAGCTTGTTGTCAATATCCTTGTCGATCACAAGCTCCGGATGACTCTTGAGCACAGCCGTATTGGGTCTTCGTCGCTGAAGGAATAACCTGCAGGCAAGGAAAACAGTTTAATAATAACTAAACCTTGATAGAAGTAGACCGAGCTTTCAAGAGCACACAAGTCGACCAACAAGTTCTGTTATATTTTTAGATTCTGGAAAGTAGCTCATGTAGTGCCTAGGCGCCCCCTTGGTATTGCCTGTCCATGCAGCCGAAAAACCCTCGGCAATTCTTCGATTAATATATGTAGAGATAATCTCAATTCTCGCTAATTCAGATCTGGCATTGATAATCTCCTCAAGCAATGAAGAAGACTGAAAAGAATTTAATGCAAGCGCTAGCAAGTCAGGATCTCCAGTCATGGAATTAATCGGCGCTGGGCGAGAGCGTTTAGGCAACAAGATAGCAGAATCGAATAATGCATTAAAATCTGATTGAACTTTTTCAATAGAGAAATATCTTTGAACTCGAGTTACAGAAGAAGCCGCCATTGAACAACGAAGATCTAAAGACTCAGCGATTAATTGTACAGCCTCAACAAATTCATCCGTGCTAGATACTAATCGCCCAGTCTCATGATCTGAAATCAAGATTGATTCAGAAGGATTGCTATATGCAACTACCGGAAGACCAGATGCCATTGCCTCGAGAATAGCCTGCTCTCCTGTTCCATAATGATTATGGCAAAGAGGATAAATAAAGATGTCTGCTTTAGCCAGATATGGAACGACATCATCCACAGGACCTGCAAACACTATCCCTGAGACATCTGTAGCCAGCTCTTGAGCAATTACTTCATGATTAGGCCCTCCTAAAATTGTAATTTTTAGACCAAGCCGACTAAGTTTGTTTAATATTAAAACAGTATCGGGATGAAGCTTGTCGTAGGAGACAGTGCCTGCGTATAGAAGTCGCTTACCTACAGAAGGGAATGCCCTGTGATGACTAAGTTCAATAAATGGTAGAAGGTCTCTAGTTGAGTGAATAGAATTAAATTTCTCTGGGGTTTGCGCAATTGCGCTAGCAAGATTTGGCGAGCGCCAAGACACTCCTGACGTAAATATGATCCTATCTGTTAAACCAACTAAAAAAGTTGGGATTGTAGATGGCTCATGAAGGCCTGAATTATGACACCAGCAAATCAAACGTGAGCTTGGTAAGCCTTCCTCAACTAACAACCGCGCGAGAAGTGGGTGGTTCCAGTAATGCATTAGAACTATATCCGCTTGAGCAATATGACCCCATAGGGTACCTCTCTCTTGCTGATAGATATTGTCTAAAAAAGTAATTTTGCTTTCAGAAAGTCTTTTCAAGGATGCTGGATGGCAAGCATCAAGACATACAAGCGTGTGCTTAGTTGAGTCATCCAAGGAAGCATGTATTAGCCAATCCATAAGAACTGCACCAACACCCCCTCCAACATGAGGGCTAAGATGAAGAATGAATTTCATCCTAGAGCTTACCAAGAAAAGATAATTGCATTAGCCGCTCTTGACGAGGTATGCTCCAGGTGATGAATTCCATGGGAGCTTGCGTAGTCTTTCACCCTTTGATTCAAGGAACTCATCAACCGCTTGTGTTTCTCCCTCCCATGCTGGTACAGCATATTCATCAAAACATAATACCCCCCCCCGTGGAACTCTATCCCAAACCAGGTCTAATGCTAACTTAGTGGGCTTATAAATATCTAGATCTAAATACACCAGGCTGAATCTCCTGCCTAAATTCTGATCAAGAAATTTTGGCAGCGTTAAGATAATATCACCTTTTATAAGTTGAATACGTTTTTTCCATGAAACAAAGCGATCAGCATCATAAAGATCAATGGCACCAATTAGTCGATCGTATGCCTTTTCGTCGTTTAAGGAGGTTTCTGTTTTTCGGTCAGATTCACTGCGCTGTGATCCGTCTTCGTCGGAAAACCCTGGAAAACCTGCCCAAGTGTCAAAACCAAAGACCTGCTTGCTTCGATCTGTAGTACAATAGACCTCTAAGAGGTTCGCCCATGTCATAAGTGAGTGACCTTGGAATACTCCAAATTCAATGATATCACCTGGAACGTCTATTGTTAATTTAAGAATCTCGTTACATGCAAGAAAGCGCTGGATAGAGGTTCGTCTCGTAAGCAGTGGCCAATACTCAAGTGCCTCGTGAGCGGAAAATGAGTTTTGCTTAAAATAGCTGGAAAGCTTTTCGAAAATGTTTCGATCATGATCTCCCAAAAATGGTGTCTGCGTAATAGGATTGAAGTTTTCAGGCATGTTTAAGGCAAAATAAATTGGAGGGCTGTTGCCAAACGTTAGATAGAACGGCGATCTGAAAGTTAATAACTTTCAGATCGCCTGATGATGCCGCCAGGCGCTGAAGTGATTAGTGATTTTTCATGATAGTAAGTATCAAGTTCAAAAGTCTTGTCTTCATTGAGGAATTCATTTAGGGCTGATTTGGGGCTGTTTCCTTTGCCCCAAGGACGATTTAATGCTATTGCCGATGGGTCAATATCTTCAATCCCAGTGTCAAGAACAATGCAGTAGCTTCCTGGAGTCACAAGATTTGCATATGCCCTGAGCTCAGAAAGGACATGGTCGTGGGTGTGATTGCTATCCAGAAAAAGTAATATTCTTTTGTGATTGCTAGCAATAGTTTTTACAGTATTTATGATATGAGGATCAACGCTCGAGCCTTGGAGCATACGGATATATTTTGATAATGGGTGTTGCTCAATAGCTGTCCGATTGTGAGGGCGAATGTCGACATCTATGCCTACAACAACTGGAGAGCTCACATAGCCACATTGTTCAAGAATAGAGAGCATTGACGCAGTAAAGATAAGTGATCCCCCATGGGCGATACCTGTCTCGATGACCAAATCAGGCTTGACTTCCCATATGATTTCCTGGAAGGTAACAGTATCCTGAGGGATTTGAATAATGGGGCGCCCTAACCAAGTAAAATTGTAGGCATACCTATTTTTATTCATCAAGTCTAAAACATCTGCAATTAAATCATTAAGCTTACTATCTGATGCATATTGTTTGAGGCGAGAATCAATTTCTTGCTTGAAAACTGTGGGGATTAGATGTTCTGTCATTAGTTGTTTGAACAGTAAAGAACGGTATCCATCAGCATTGAACTATGATGCCCTAGGCCAAAGGAGTAGGAAGGGTTTAGTGCGTGCACGGCAATAGGCAACTCATAGATATCAGTCGGATAATGATAAATAGAAAGGGCAAGCTTTGGCTTATGATTAATAATAGTATTCCTTGCACCAATTAAAAAATCAGCTTCAGAGCCTTCGACATCAACCTTGATAAGAGTGGCAGGTTTTTGATCAAGATATTCATCCAAGCTGACCATAGGCACTGTCGTCAAATGATGATCAATAATTTGTGAATCTGATGATTGGTGCAAGGAGCTTTGAGTCAGTTTTTCTTCATTTGAAATCAATGCCTCTCCATTTGATGACGAAAGGGCACTTCTCTCAGCTGTTATTTGGCCATTATCTAGGGCCCATTCACCACTTAGGCGATTAATTCGCGCCTTTAGGGCTTTGAACTGGCGAATCCCTGGTTCGAATACATAGGCATGTTTGAAAACTCCGTTGACAGACCAAATAAATCGCTCCAAACTGTCTCCAACATAGGCACCAGCATCGACAAATATCTCTCCGTACGTGTTGAAAAATCTAAATCGCTCGAAATAAGGAACACTGCTAGCATAAGGTGCTAAGGCTGCTGTGGAACCTTCTAGCATTGAAAGTAAAACAGAATAGAATGTATTTTGAGATATTGGATCATCCTTGAAGAACGACTCGACTATTTTGAATCTATTATTCATTTCATCATGAACAACAAATGCATCTATGCTAATCACTGGCTTGCCTAAGCCTAAAAGCCTTTGATTAATTGCTGGAACAGCATGACGAGACGTGATAATAATTGATCTTGCATTCTGTATTGCAGAATCAGTTGGACCATAAATCGGATAGCCCATGCAAACTGTTCCTTTTCTGGTTGGATCAGAATCTATAAATCCCTGTATGTTAGAGCCGATACTCTTTAAGTACCTGCAAGCCCATCTCCCAACAAAACCTGCCCCATATAAATATGTTGCATCCGCTTGCAAATCCTTGATTGCTTGAAAATCATGGTGGCTTTGGCTGACTTGCAAAAGCAACCTTTGCTTTAGTTCAGTTGACATTGCTTAGTCCTGGGATTGCATATATAAAAGCACCAGTTCCCTGGTAGCTGTGAAGCCTAAAGTAAAATGAGTAATTATCAAGTTGACTTATCAAATATGAGATAGTTTTGCATAGACCATCTCGATTATGGTAAATTGATACAGCGATAATTGGCCTATGTTTTGTAATTGTTTCTGCAGCCCCCAATAAAACATTTAATTCGCTCCCCTCTGTGTGAATTTTTAAATATGAAGGACTTAGCTTAAGATCGTCAAGCCTTAAGGTTTGCCTTTCTTCGTTGCCATTCAAGCAGATCTGAGAGCAATAGCCTAGTCCCGTGAAAAAACTTACAGTTTCATCAGAAGTTGAACCAATAACATGATCAAGATATTGTACATTTTTTTGTTTTAGAATTGCTGGCGCGATACTCTTTTTTAGTTTTTCATGGCTAATTAAATCTGGTTCTATTAAAATATAATCGCTAAAATCGACTTGAGCTTTAAGTAGTCGACTTACGCTTTCGCCTTGATGAGCTCCAACGTCTACGAATTGACCTGGCTTATTGTGTATTGCGCTTAAGACTGGCGGTATCGTGTAGCGCGTAATTGGATTAACAATGGCATCTAGATTTTCGACTTCTAGGTAGTTAGAGTGCCACGCAATAAATGCCTTGTATGCCAATAATGACTCTTCATCTTCAAGTATATCACATATATGAGCTATTTCTTTGAACTCAGATTCACCAACTGCGCCAACAGCCCATCCATTATTTAGAGGATGCGCTTCTTGCTCTATTGATGTTATGGCATAGAACGGCAATATCGATTTCCATCCAATTAAGTTAAGATCATAAAAGATTGGCGAGTATGGGAGTGTTGCTATAGCAACTAAGACATTGACTGAATGTTTGCCAATCAAACTAATATCTTCAGGGTGATATACAGGATATATTTTATTAAGCATCACATTGGAGTGAAAGCTTTCTCCAGCCTTGCCTTTATCAAGGAATCCCACTATTTCTATGCCGCAATAGTTACAATAGTCGCAAGCAAGTCTTCCCAGCTCACCCGCTCCGTATATGTAAACTGGATAGTCAACGATAGGAGCAGAATTTACTTGAGAATTTAGAATTGGTTTGATTTCGTTTTCAAAAAAATATGATCTAGTTGCTTTGCGGTAAATTGTATCAGTTATCATGATAGCTTAATGAGTTGTAAACTTAGTTAGAAGATCTTCAGCATAGGCATCAATATCATCTGGCTGGCCATGTGTCATTTGGCCACAACCACCACAAACAGGATGGTTTTTGCGCTCTCCATTAAGGAACATTAGGCGATATCTTCTCATTTCTTCACCATGCCAAATGTCTTTAACGGATTGAGTACTTACATCTCCAATCAGCAGTTTTCTTCCCCAGTCCAGAAAGCATAAACTAGCTGTACCTTCAGGATTGATAGAAAATGAGTAGAATGGATAAGGGCATACCGAAACTTCTTTGATTGGCTGGCCGTAAATTCCTCTTTCTTGATTCACAACAACTCCGCCTCTTAATTCAAACTCTGGCCAACATGACATAACGCTTTCAATCCAGATGCCATCTGCTATAGGCCCAAATGTATCTACAAATTCTTTCTTTTGATCATCAGATAGAGAATCACCAGTAATTTTAACTATCATCTCGCAACTGCCCTTATTTTTATGGAAATTAGCTACATTATTGACAATTTCACTAAAACTTTTTAGATGATAACCAGAAAAGTCAAGGTACTGCTGCTCATTCATGCCTTCAATTGAAATATTTATCCGATCTAGGCCAGCCTCAGCTATTTCAATCCCTTTTGCTTCAGTTAAAAGAGATGCGTTTGTTGTGGTGTCCACTCGATCACAGCATCCTGATTCTTTAGCATATCGAACCATATTGACAAAATTTTTGTTTAGGAGTGGCTCACCATCTTTGTATAGGCGAATAACGCGAACCTTGTCTTCAAATTCACAGATATCGTCAATGATCTTTTTGTACAGTTCCCAGGGGATTTGTTTCAAAGGCCTGCCAATTTCCTTCATCAAATCAGCATCGCCAGTAGGGCAGAAACTACATTTAAAATTACATGCATCACTTGGATCAATAAATATAACAAATGGTGTTTGCAACGGAAGAACAGTTTCCAGCTTTGTTCTGTTTTCTAAGTCTATTCTGGGTTTAAAGTTGGCCTGAGTCATGATTGTAGAAGAAATTAGGATTAGTTCAAAGTAGGATCTTTACAATTTTAGGTGAAAATCAATACTCTGTCAACCCTGCAACACGCATATACGAATGAAGGCTCGTCTTCTGTTTGTTATAAGTAATTACAGAGATCTGCTAGTTCATGCTTTGCTATCCAACCAAGCATAGCAAGCTTTTTATTGTCGCCAACCAGAACAAGAGGCTCTCCAGTTCTGGATATTGAATGATCTAGAACGATTTTAGGATCTTGATTCCGCGCATTTGCTAACAACTTAATCACTTCAGAAATTTGAGTTGGGGTGCCTGAACATATATTGAATTCTCCATGAGTTCCAGAAGTAAGAAGCTTCACAAAAGCTGCTGCAACATCTTCAACATGTAATAAATCTCTAAATGAATAGCTACCAACTGCAAATGGAGGCTGTTTCAAGGTGAAAACATTATTTAGTGCAGGAATAAGTCTACGTACATCCTCGCCTGGGCCATACGGCATAAATATTCTCCCCCATGAACAAGTAACTTTATGATTAGCGCATATTGCCATTAATAACCGCCTTGTAGCGTCTTTTGATGTTCCATAAAGTGTGGCGGGTATAAGTGGAGTTTTTTCTTCAATACAATATCCATACGACCAATCATATTCTGCGCAAGTGCCTGCAGCTACGATATGTTTGCCACCTGCCGAACAAAAAGCTTGCACTAATTTAATTGTAGTTTCAACCCAACGTAAATTTAACGAAGAAGACCAATAAGAGCCATGTTCTGCATACCAAGCCAAATGAATTAGGTGAGTTGCATTAGCTTTAAAAATCAGATTATTAAAATCAGTAGTTTCAAGCAAATCAGCTTTTATGAAATCTCCTGGGTAGCCAGCTGGATTGTTTCGCCCTGCCAATACAACATCAATATTGGAACTTTGAAGGCATTTAAGAAGATGGCGCCCGATGAAACCACTAGCTCCAGTTATGAGGACTTTCATTGGCTACTCAAAATACGAGCTGCGTTTGTGGTGTCGGCCATGATCACCTCATCGCCAGGCCCGATGCCCAGGGCATGCATGCCCATGTGCAGCGCACCGGTGCAGCTGCTGGTGGCAATGGCGTAGTTAATGCCCAGGTGCGCCTTGAACGCCTCCTCGAAGCGAACGATGTAGTCATAGCAATGCTCTCCCCAGCCATTAGCCGCAGCGTCAGTGGCGTACTGCACCTCCAGCTCGGTGATGGAGGGTTTGGTGTAGGGGATCTTGTGGATCTTGCTGGTGGTCATGGCTATTGTTTAACTTCTTGAGCTTTGAAGACAGGGAGAGACATATTGGCCAACACGACGTGGGCCTCTGAGATTAACCGGGCGAGTTCTTGATCGCTAATGTTATCAACATCCTGCTTGCAATACAGACTTAGAGCAATGGCCGCATCATATTGTTCACCTTCGAAATGGGCATAGATCAGCCTGAAGCCACTGCTCTTGCCTTTGTTGATTGTCGTATTGGCAAAGCGAACCTTCAAAGCCTTGAAACAGTTTACTTCGGTCAGCAAGGTGCCGATGCATTCCCCTTTCTTGATGGAGTCAAGAATTGGCTCAAGATCGTTAAAAAGCAGCCTATAGCGTTTGCTAAGGCGCTTGAGATCCTTCTCGAACTGTCTCGTTGCGCCAAATGACAGGCCCATTCTCAATCAGTTCTGAGCCCGCTCGCTCTTTGCTTCACGGATCACATCTTCAATCGGCCTCACATCACCCGCCGCCATTTCTTTTAGAGATCTCGATAGGCCGTGAAGCACTCTGGTTTTCTCTGCAGTAGCAAGAATCCTATTTTTTATTTGGTCTATGGCCGACTCAGTGACAGCACCTCTGCGTCCACGTGTCATAGCCAGGAAGCGGCCTACCCAGGATTGCTTCCTGGATGATTGAGGCGTTGAAGATCGAGTGACATACACCATCCAGCGTCGCTGGGTTTCCCTGTTGAGTTGAGGCCAAGCCTCGGCAAGTAGGCTATCCAGATCATCTGTCTCTAATTTTTGTTGAGCGTTTTTCATTGAATTGTTGAGTTGTAGACCCAGGCCGGTTCACAGTGCATGATATGTATGTCCCATCATGGCCCCTGAATCGCGCCTGAGGCTCGGAATCGCCGTCACCAACTCTTGGCCCGGCAACTGCTGGCGCAGCTCCTCAATCAGGTTCCATGGCAGCACCAGCAGAGCATCCGGTGATTGGGCCGCCAACTGCTCGGGGCTGATCACCGGGATGTGGCTGCCGGGTAGAAACTTGCCCTGCTTGCTGGGGGCACGATCGGCTATGGCGGCGAGCAGATCGGGCTTGATGCCGGCGTAGTTGAGAAGGGTGTTGCCCTTGGCGGCGGCGCCGTAGCCCAACACGCGCCGGCCCTCGCGTTTGGCCTGCAGCAGAAATTCGAGCAGCCCATGCTTTGCAGCTTCCGCCCGTTGCTGGAAGCCGGCGTAGGCCGCCAGTGTTTTTAGCCCCGCCGCTGCTTCTGCCGCCAGCACCGCCTCCACCGCTGGCGTGGACTCGGCAACGCCCTGGTGAGCCAGCCACACCCGCAGGCTGCCGCCGTGGGTGGGCAGCTCTTCCACATCCACCACCGCCAAGCCGGCCCCGGCGGCGATGCGCGCCACCGCCCGCAGGCTTAGGTAGCTGTAGTGCTCGTGATAGATAGTGTCGAACTGGTTGCCTTCCAGCAGCCGCAGCAGATGCGGAAACTCGATCGAGGCACGGCCGGTGGGCTTGAGCAGTCGAGCGATGCCCGCCATAAAATCGTTGATGTCGGGCACGTGCGCCAATACGTTGTTGGCCACTACCAGATCGGCGGACTCCAGTTCCGCGGCCATCGCCACCCCGAAGAAGCGCTCGATCGTTTCGATCCCCTTGGCCCGCGCCGCCTCGGCGGTGGCGTGGGTGGGCTCGATGCCTAGACAGGGGATGCCCCGCTGCTGCACGTATTGCAGTAGGTAGCCGTCGTTTGAGGCGAGTTCAACCACCAGGCTCTTGGGCCCTAGATCCAGACGCTCCACCGCGGCCGTCACAAACCGCTCGGCATGGGCGCACCAGCTGCTGGAGGTGCTGGAGAAGTAGGCGTAGTCTGCGGTGAACAGCTCCTCGGCTGCCGCATGGGCGGGCAGCTGTACCAGCCAGCAGTTTGTGCACACGAACACCTGCAGCGGGTAGGTGATTTCGGGCAGC
>Ga0247831_1008623_pt1 | contig 10651 bp, 10 predicted proteins | sample LaCruzMarch2015__9_FD_192406 | JGI IMG/M metagenome (GOLD analysis project Ga0247831, IMG submission 192406) | Freshwater microbial communities from meromictic Lake La Cruz, Castile-La Mancha, Spain - LaCruzMarch2015_1m | ecosystem: Environmental > Aquatic > Freshwater > Lake | place: Spain...
GCGCCTTGATCCTAGATCTAAAACAGCGCGGCCTGCTCGACGACACGGTCATCCTGTGGACCACCGAATTCGGCCGCATGCCGAGCACGCAAGGCGGCAAAGGCCGCGACCACAACCCGTATGTCTTCACCAACTGGCTCTGCGGCGGTGGCATTCGAGGCGGAGTCATCGCGGGCGAGAGCGACCAATGGGGCTACAAGCCGCTCGACCGCGCCAACCCCACGACCTGCTACGACATCCACGCCACGCTGATGCACCTGCTCGGCATTGATCATGAAAAGCTTACCGTCCGCCACAACGGCATCGACCGCCGACTGACGGATGTGCACGGGCATGTCATTCGGGATTTGGTGGGGTGAGCACCATGTCAAGTCGATCAATACCACCGAGAGCAATCAGCGGTCCTGAATTGCAGACAATGCAGCTCATGATGCAGCAGGCGACTCTCTGAATGCCTCCAGGCTTTTGATAGAGATCGTCAAAGTCTTGTTTCTTGACCGATTCACGGAAACCCGCGAAAATCCGTGCATGACTTACTCCTCCACGCTTACGTCGAAAAATCAGACCACACTGCCGAAGGCCATTGCTCTGCTGCTGGGCGTGAAGCCGCAGGCCAAGCTCTCGTATGAGGTCACGGACGAAGGTAAAGTGCTTCTCAGCGCCAAGTCTGCGACGTTCAAAGACATCGCTGGCAGCTTTCCAAAGAAGAAGCCAGCCAAGGCGGTCGCCGTTGAAGACATGCGCAGGGCCATCGCGGCTGGAGCGGCCAAACGGTTCGAGAAATCCGTCAAATGACCGGCATCGACACCAATGTGCTTGTCCGCTATCTCGCACAAGACGACGAGGTGCAGTTGTGTGCTGTGCTCGCGATGCTGTTGAAGAAGAACGCGACCTTCTTCGTGCCGGATCTTGTGCTCGTGGAGGTCGATTGGGTGCTCAGTACGCTCTACAATTGGACTCCCGATGAGGTGGCTGAGGCTTTTGGTCGGCTGATGACAGTCCACAACCTCATCTTCGAGGACGAAGGCCGTATTCGCGCGGCGCTGCGAGCCTTGCGGCAAGGTGCTGACCTCTCCGACGAACTCATCGTGGAGCGTTGTCGCGATATGGGCTGCAAATCGCTAGCCTCGTTCGACAAGGGCATGTTCAAACGACATCGCGGCTTTGTGGACGTTCCTGTATAGTTCAGCTCAAAGCAGTTGCCCGCAGCTGGCCCACCGCCCCAATCAACAGCACGCACTCCACATCCTGCCCTAGCGGGTAGCTCTCCTCACCAGGATAGATGACCGGTTTGCGCTCGGGTTTCAGGTCTTTGCAGCCTTCGTGGAAGCCGCAGGCGGGGGTGGGGGTGAGGCTGCGTTCACACTCGAAGGCCCAGCGTTTGGAGGGGCGGAGTTCGAGCATGAGGTCGATCTCGGCTCCTGCGGAGGTGCGGTAGCAGAAGGCCTCGGTGCCGGTGGGTGAGGCAGCGATGAGGTTCTCGATCACCCAGCCTTCCCAGCTCATGCCTGCCACCGGATAGCCAAGTAAATCGTCGAGTGTGGTGATGCCTAGCAGTGCGTGGACGAGGCCGCTATCACGCACATAGACCTTCGAGCTTTTCACCAGGCGCTTGCCCGCGTTCGATGCCCAAGGCGTCAGGCGGCGGACGAGCAGCAGATCGCAAAGCAGGTCGGCATAGCGACCCACGGTCTGCCCGCTGACGCCGAGCGCGGCAGCGAAACGGGCAGCGTTCACCATGCCACCTTGATCATGAGCGAGCATGATCCAAAGACGGCGAAGGGTTTCCGCCGGGATGCGTGGGCCAAGTTGTGGAAGGTCGCGCTCCAGGTAAGTGCGGACGAAGTTGCGCCGCCATTCGAGGGAAGCCGCGTCATCTGAGGCTATGAAGCTGGAAGGAAATCCTCCACGCAACCAGAGCGTATCGGCGCTTTTGGCTCCGGTCTCCTCAAGCAGCAGCGGAGGTAGCTCGGTGTAGGCGATGCGGCCCGTGAGGCCTTCAGTACCTTGCTGCAACAGGTCGATTCCCGCTAAGCCGAGTCCTAGGAAGCGTCCGTTTCCCTTTTCCGAACGACGGCCCTCATCGACAAGTCCGCACAGCACCTGGAAAAGACCGGGCACTCACTGGATTTCGTCAAGGATGACGAGTTTATCCTCATGCCAACAAAGGAACAACTCGGGCTCGGCCAGCTTGACGAGATCGGAAGGCGATTCGAGGTCGAGGTAGATGGCCGGGCGGTTCTCCCCGACCGCGAGTGCCAGCGTCGTTTTCCCCACCTGACACGGTCCAATCAGCCCGACCACAGGGTGGCGATTGAGCATTTCGGTAAGTTCAGTTTCAAGAAGACGGCGATAAGTACCTTGGAAATCTTCCATGCCATGGAAGATTTCCAATGTTCAAGATGCTCAGATGTAGCAGCGAAATTCGCCCCATGCCTGCGAGTTAGATGCTCGTGTACTCAGACTGCGAGGCCTAACCACGCCAGGAAAACACTCGAAACCATGGTGCGTAAAGCCAACGCTTGGCCCCAGCGCGGACGAAACCATCAGCAGGTATTCAAACCATAGGGTGTCACCTTGCCACAGGTCACGGCCTGTGAGAAACACTCGTCATGGACAAGGCACCCTTGGCAACCCATCCCATCGTGACGGCGCTGGAGGCGTTTGCTCGTGACGACGACAGTCTGCGTGTGTGGACCGAGCATCTCGAATATCTCTCCCTGAGCGATGGCGAGGTGTTGTTCCACCAGGGCGAGCCTGCGGACTCGATGTTCTTCATTGAGTCGGGCGAGGTCGCGGTGGTGCTGGAGGTGGCGGGGGCGAGTCGTGCGCATGTCCGTCGTTTTGGCGCAAGGCAGTGCCTGGGCGAGATCGCGTTCTATCGACATCAGGTGCGCACGGCTACCGTGGAAGCTGTGGGCGAGGCAGTGCTGTGGCGGTTGAGTGCGGAGAAGCTCGCGCAGTTGGAGCAGCAGCATCCAGCCTTGGCGCTGGCGCTGCATCGGCATGTGGCCTCGCTGCTGGCGGAGCGCTTGTCGTTTAGCAATGTGGAGCTGAAGGAACCGCTGGCGCGCCTGGCTCATGCCTTGCGTGGGCTGGCGGTGAGCGACTTCTCCGGCACGGGTTGGGACCGGCCCGCAGTGACGCACGCGGCTCAGCGCGAGGACGAGGTGGGCGCGGTGGCACAGGCGATGGAGTTCCTGGTGGCTCGCTTGCAGGAGCACATCGCCGCCTTGCGCCAGGAAACGGCGGCGCGTGAAGCCATCGTGAGTGAGCTGCGCATTGCGGGGGAAATCCAGTCCAGCTTGCTGCCCCCACCCCTCAGTGCGGAGGAAGCGGCGCGCATCGACTTTGCGGCCATGATTCGCCCAGCACGCGAGGCGGGCGGTGATTTGTATGATGGCTTCTTCCTGCCCGATGGTCGCTTCTTTCTCATGGTCGGCGATGTGTCGGGCAAGGGTGTGCCTGCGGCGGTCTTCATGGCGTTGACGGCAATGTGCGTGCGCACGCTGGCACGGCAAATTCTTGATCCGGGTCCGCTGCTGGCGCAGGTGAATCATCTGCTGTGCGAGCGCAATGAAACGATGCAGTTCGTCACCGCCTTCGCGGCGGTGCTTGATCCCGCAACAGGCAATCTGCATTGGGCCAATGCCGGGCATCCCTCCGCGGCGGTCATTTCCAAATCAGGTCTGGTATGGCTGGAGGGACCGCGTGCCGCGCCACTCGGCGTCTTTGAAGAAACGGTCTTCGTCACCCAAAGCATGAAGTTAGCTCCCGGCGAGGCCTTGCTAATCTACTCCGACGGCGCGTCGGAGGCGATGAATCCACGGGCCGTTCTCTTGGGCAGCGAAGGCATCGAACAATGTTTCGCCTCACAGCGACCTGATACGGCCAGCGGCGTGGTGTCACAGTTGGTTCGGGCGGTGCTGACTCATGAGGCCGGGGAAGCTCAGTCGGATGACCTGACGGTGGTGGCGGTGAAGTGTGCGACCTCTTGAGGCAAGCGCTCAGCCTCGCACCTCTAAAACGTCAAGCAGCCCAGAGACGCGCAGCACCTCCTTCACGGCAGGCGTCGGGGAAAGGAAGACCGCGCGGCCACCACGAGCTTTGAACTTCTTCGCTGCCAGGATGAACACCCGAAGCCCGGCACTGCTGACGTAGTCGAGTCGCGAGAGATCAAAGCTGACATGCTGCACGCCCTCCATGAGCAGCGTCTCCACTTCCTGCTCTAGCAAGGGGCTGCTCAAGGTGTCCAGCCGGGCAGTGACAGGTAGCATGTGATCATCGACCCCGTGCACGAGTTCGAGCGTGATGATGTTCTGGTCCTCACGGCGTTCATGGCGACACACGTCCATCAACTGCCGAACCAGATGCACCCCCAAGCCACCAACGGGCAGGTCCTCCAACGGCTCCTGGCGATCCAACCGAGGGCGAGCAAAGGGATCGTAAGCCGGGGCACTGTCGATGATCGTCACACGGATGCGGCCCGCCACGGGCGTCTCCAGCGTGACGCTGAAACGGTGTCCGTCTGCAGCACCGTAGCCATGCTGGATCACATTGGTCACCATCTCCTCCAGCGCCAAATGCAAAGACATCTGATGCTTGTCACTCAGTGTCAGCGGCGCGCAGAAGGCCTCGACGAAAGCCACCAGACGCCGCAGTTCCCCCAGGTCACTTGCCAGCACAAGGGTCTGAGGGGTCAGGTTCATGGGCCGTTAGATGTAAAGGTCGTTCAGCATCGCAGCAGCACTCTCGTCGAGCTGCTCGCGGCGACGCACTTCATCAAAGCGATCCAACAAATCCTCCGGCCGCAGGCGCTTCTTCTCAGCACCGCGAATGTCATGTAAAACGCGACCGCGATGCATCATGATGATTCGGTCGCCCAAGCTGACTGCCTGCTGCATGGAATGCGTCACCATCAGTGTCGTTAATTGATCACGCTGGATGACTTCATCGCTGAGCGTGATCACCTGATCGGCGCTCTTCGGATCGAGCGCAGCCGTGTGCTCGTCGAGCAGCAGCAGCTCCGGCTTGATCCAGGTGGCCATCAACAGCGTGAGCGCCTGGCGCTGACCGCCGGAGAGAGAGCCGATGGCATTGTCGAGCCGGTCTTCGAGCCCCATCTTCAGCGAGGCAATGCGGTCGCGCAGTGGCCTCATCACCTGAGGCGACAGCGCCCAGCCGAGCCCCCGGGCCTGACCACGCTTGCTAGCAAGCGCGAAGTTCTCTGCAATCGACATGGTGGGAGCCGTGCCACTGAAGGGGTTCTGGAACACACGGCCGATCAGCTTCGCGCGCTTGTGCTCTGGCCACTTCGTCACGTGATGACCAGCGAGATTGATAGTGCCTTCATCGACATAGAAGGAGCCCGCCACCGCGTTCAGCAGCGTGGATTTGCCGGAGCCGTTCATGCCCAGCACGATGACGAATGAGCCGGGCTCGATGGTGAGATCGACACCTTGCAACGCACGGACTTCGTTCACCGTGTCAGGGTTGAACGTTTTGCGGATGGCCTTGATCGAGAGCATGGTTCAGGCGGCGTGTTTCCGAGTTTTCAGGCGCTCCAAGAATCCGGGCAGCACCAAGGCAGCGAAGACGAACAGCGCGGTGATGAGCTTCAGGTCATTCGGGTTCAAGCCCCAGCGCAGGGCGATGGCGACGAGCAGCCGGAACAGCACCGAGCCCATGATCGTGCCGACGATGGTCAGGCCAAGGCTGCGCGTGCCCGTGAGCGCCTCGCCAATGATCACACTCGCCAAGCCCCACACCACCATGCCAATGCCCATCTGCGCATCGGCAAAGCCTTGGTATTGCGCAAGCAGCGCGCCAGACAAAGCGACGAAGCTATTCGCGAGTGCGAGACCGAGAATGATGTTCAGTTCCACATTCGAGCCGAGCGCACGAATCATCTGCGGGTTGTCGCCTGTCGCACGCATCGCGGTGCCTAGCTGGGTGCGGAAAAAGGCGAACAGTGCAGCACCTGCGAGCCCAGCAAACAGCAGCGTGAGCACCAGCAGCGCGGCATCCGCCGACGCGACCGTCCACCCCAGCACATTCACGGTCTTGCCATTCGCCAGCCACTCGCCCGTGCTCTCGCCATAGCTGGCTAGCGTGCGGGCCTGCATCAGCGGCACATTGCTGCGGCCCATGACATGCAGGTTCACCGAATACAGCGCCGTCATAACGAGGATGCCTGATAGGAGCGAATTGATCTTGAACTTGGTGTGGATGATTCCCGTCACCGCACCCGCACAAGCCCCGCCAAGCGCGCCTGCGGCGGTGGCCAGCACCGGGTTCACTCCTTTCACCAGCATGACCGCCGCAATGGAGGCCCCGAGGGTAATGGAGCCGTCCGTCGTGATGTCGGACATGGAGAAGATGCGGAAGGAGACCAGCACTCCCAGCGCGAGCAGCGACAGAATGAGGCCAATGATCAGAGCGCCAATGAGAAGAGTCATGCGTCAGGGGGTGATGGGTGCGATCCAGACAGCGCCACGGAAGAACTCGCTCTCGCCTGCGCCGTTGATGCCACGCGGATCGGACAGCAGGTGTAGCACGGACTGCAACGATTGGCCGTCGAACAACTCGGATACAGACGCGCTCAATTCGATGCGCCCTTTACGCAGCGGACGATACGGAAAAGCTGCTGCGTGAATGTGGCCGAGCAAACCAGCGCTGCGACCCAGAGGCCGCAGCAAGGATTCGATTGAAGAGCCGGGGTTTGCCACGACTCCGACTAACAGTGAGGTAGAATCGCGAAACGCTCGCTCGCTGGTGAAGGACAGCCAGTCACGAATCTGTGGGAACCCAAAGCGTTCGTCGTCACTGGTGGCCACAGGCGCGGGTGATTGACGCAGCGTGGCACCGACAAGCCCTGCGGTCTCCGTGATCGCGACGATCACGACGGCTTCCGCACCACTGAGTTCGAGCGCCATTTGCGCCAGTTCACTCATGCCGATGCTGCGGGCCTCCGCCTTAGCTTCGAAGCGGATCAGTGAACCGAAGCTGCCTTGCGCCAGGAGACCCAGCACTAGATGGCCCTCGGGCACCAGCGCTCCTTCGCTGACCATGAAGTCTGGCCGGCTTGATCCGTCCGCAGGCTGAAAGGCAGCCACCCCTGAAACCGCGAGCAACTCACCACAGCGTGTGGCGCTCTCAGCAAAGCTGGAACCCAGAGCACCGATGCCGAGTGCGACAGTGCTGGCATCAAAGCGTCGTGCCGCCTGAGGCTCAGTCGCGAGGCCACCCTTGAGCAAGGCTGGATCACCCACTGCCTCCACCTTCATACTGCCACCGCCAAGCGTGAAGACCTGATGCGTCGCACTGGGCGAGGCATAGGGCTTACCGTCCTCATCAGCCGCAGCCACCGCCACGACCTCAGAAGTAATGAGCATCTGCAGGCCCGAAAGCTCCAACACCGAGCGCACGGCCTCCGAGGGCCGAATGACGCCAAATCGCCCATTGATGGCCCGCAGTTGCTTGAAGCAAGTCAGCAGCACGCGCAGGCCAGCCGAGCTGATGTAGCTGACGCTCGACATGTCCACATGAGGCGATGCTCACCACCACGCACGGCATTCGACAGCGCGGTCTCGACGTGATTGCACCAGTTCGCATCCAGCCGCCCATTCAGGCAGAGAACGACAAAATCACCGGAAGATTGGCGGGAGATTTCCATGGCTTACTTGATCACTTTGTCCGCTTCCTTGAGCAAGTCAGGTGGCAACATCATGCCCACGGCGGCTGCGTTCGCAGGGCTGACGGTGAAGGCGACCTCCTTCGGCAGCACGAAGGGCATCTTCGTCGGGTCCTCTCCGCGAATGACTCGCTCAATCACTTCCACCGTGACCTCGCCCGTGTTGAAATAATCGCGCCCCATTGCGATTGGTGCCCCCAGGGCCACGGTAGTGCTGTTCAAACTGATGAGGGGTTTCTGCGCCTGACGGGCGGCCTTGGTTAAAGCATTGAAGCCGGTGGTGGTGAGGTTGTCCGAGATCTGCAGCACGGCATCAATCGGGCGCGCCACAAGGGACAGCGCCGCATCAGGCAGATCGCTAGTGGTGTTCACGGCCACGCTTTCCAAGGTGATGCCGTGTTGCTTGCAGAGCGCTTCGAGGGATTCCTTCATGTCCACCGAGTTGGCCTCCACTGGGCAGAACAAGGTGCCGAGCCGTCGATACTGAGGGAAGTGCTTCTGCACCATCGCCAACGCCTCCTCCACGGGAGCAAAGACGGAGACACCCGTCACATTGGGCAGGTGATCCGTGAAGCTCTTGCCTGCGCCCGCTGCCACCGGGTTCGCAATGACCGAGAAGACAATAGGCACCTCACGCACCTTTTGTAGCGCGGCTTGCAACGTGGGCGTGGACAGCGGCACGACGATATCGGCACGGTCGGTGAGCACGGCGTCGAAGATCCCATTCAGTGAGGCCATGTCACCCTGCGCGCTGCGATGCGTCAACTCGTAGTCTTTACCAGCCAGCAGCACGCTGCGCTGCCACCGTGCCTTCATCCCGGCTAGCGCTTCCTCACTGGCAATATTCTCGATGTAGTTCACCACGGCGATCTTCCATTTCTTCCCAGTGGGGTTGGGCACCACGGCTGCCTCCGCCGTGTGCTCGACACCCTGTTGATCAATGAACAACTTCGCGCGTGACTGGTGCGCCGCAGCAATGGTCCAGCGATCCTTCAAATTGAGCGTCGCCTGCTGGTTCACCGCCAGCATCTCGGGCATGACATTGACGATCGGCACACTGGCTGGACTGCGACCATCCAAGATCTCACCCGCCAAACGACCCGCAAGGCGACCGACCTCGGCGTAGTCCGCCCCGAGATCAAACAGCGCGCCACGCTTCACGTTGGGCGGAATCACGGTGAAGACGGGAAGGCGGCCCTTCTTTGCCACGGCGATCAGGCTATCCGCCGCCGTCATCACCGTCACATCACCGCCCATCCACAGCGCTTCCACGCCGCGTGCGACCAGAGCCCCAGCGGCCTCGGCCACGCCCGAGGAGTTGTCCACCGTGGACTCCATCAGCTCAATGCCAATCTCAGCACAGGTCTGCCGAGCCAACTTCACCTGCGCTTCCGAATTGGCTTCGGCGGCATTCCAGACGACACCGACTTTCTTCAAGGCTGGATTCATTTCACGCGCGGTTTGAAAGGCCTGCACGATCGGCTGCATGGTGCCAAAGCCCGCGAGATGCGCTGGGTGGTCGAGTGGGTTCGCCTTGCTCACGCCTACCCCGGTGATGGACGGATCGGAAACCAAGGCGAAAACATGCGGCGTGCCGCCCGCCTTGTTCGCGTTGGCCACCGCTTGCAGCGACACCGTGCTGATCGTCATCAGCAGGTCGTAACCACCGCCAACCATCTCCTTCGCAATGGTCTGGGACACCGCGTTGTCACCCTCAGCGTTGTAAAGCTTCAGCTCCAGGTTCTTACCCTGCTCCCAACCCTTCTCCTTCAAGCCCTTGATCATGCCGTCCCTCCCCTGCTCCAGAATCGCCTGCGAAGCATGTTGCAGGATGGCCACCCGCAGCGTGCGGTTCTTTTCGGACTTCGCCGCATTTGAAACGCGCGAGCCCAAATCCGACAGCAACAGCACCGCCGCAGCCGCAGCGATCAAAACAAAGCCCAGGGAGAGTCGGCGAAGCGATTGAACCATCGTCCTCTACTTGAAGCAGGTCACGCCTACACTTCAATGATGTTTCCATCATTCGAAGCCACGGCTTGGACATGGTCGGATTCTCCACCGGTCCTGCACGCTGACACCATTTTCGATTCAGCAGGGCCGTCTATGATGATAGAGATGAATCGAATCCTGCTCACCCCATGGCTTGCATTGATCACCGCTCCTAGCCTCTGGGCCGAGCCGGTGAACTTCAGTCGCGATGTGCTGCCGGTGCTGTCGGACAACTGCCTGAGCTGTCATGGGCAAGATGAATCGCATCGCAAGGCGGACCTGCGCTTGGACACGCGTGAAGGCGCGCTGATGCAAATCAAGGTGGGCAAACCAGACGTGAGCGAACTGATCGCACGCATCGTCAGCGATGACGAAGACGAGTTGATGCCGCCTCCAAAGTCGCACAAGCCTCGGCTCAAACCTGAGCAGGTGACGATGCTGAAGCGCTGGATCAGCGAGGGCGCGGTGTGGGGCAAGCATTGGTCGTTCAAGTTGGCGGTGAAGGCAAAGCTCACTGATGCCAAGGCGCATCCAGTCGATGACTTGGTGACGAAACGACTGGCGAAGGACGGGCTCGCGTTGGCTCCGCGAACGGCCAAGCACACCCTGATTCGCCGCGCCTCGTTCGATCTGATCGGCCTACCGCCGACGCCGGAGGAAGTGGCTGCTTTTGAGAACGATGCGTCGTCCGATGCGTTCGCGAAGGTGGTGAAGCGATTGCTGGACTCGCCGCACTTTGGCGAGCGCATGGCAATGTGGTGGCTGGATGCGGCGCGCTACTCGGACACCGATGGCTTCCAATCCGATGCCGAACGCACGAACTGGCCGTGGCGTGACTGGGTAGTGTCCGCGTTCAACTCGAACATGCGCTTCGATCAGTTCACCATCGAGCAATTCGCTGGTGACTTATTGCCCAATGCCACACCGGAACAAAAGCTCGCGACCTGCTTCCATCGCAACCACATGACA
>Ga0247831_1008630_pt1 | contig 10646 bp, 11 predicted proteins | sample LaCruzMarch2015__9_FD_192406 | JGI IMG/M metagenome (GOLD analysis project Ga0247831, IMG submission 192406) | Freshwater microbial communities from meromictic Lake La Cruz, Castile-La Mancha, Spain - LaCruzMarch2015_1m | ecosystem: Environmental > Aquatic > Freshwater > Lake | place: Spain...
GGAGAAAGTTGCTGGGAGAGTGTGGCGAAGCAGATTGCGGAAGCGCGCGATGGCTTCTTCGCCCTCGATCCTTCGCATTCCACCGCGTGGGGCGGCACAGCAGCGTGGATCCGCTACCAGTTGGATCGCTTCGATGCCCAGGAGGAGACGCCTGTCGTCTATTTGCCCGGGGTCGCGCGGCATCAATTCCGCGGCGTGGCCGCTTTTCCTGACGAGGCGCGACACCTTTATGCGTTGCAGTTCGTGGGCCAATTCTTCACGCAGGCCAACAGCAAGGATTGGACGCCCTTGGCGTTCCTGACCTCCTCGCATGGAGGACTCGGGCTCGATGTGGCTCGTGACGCAGCAACGCAGGAAGCTCTGCAAAGTCAGCTTGCAGAAGTTTTGCGAACTCCGGTCGCTTCATTGCAGCGAGGACGATTGCAGGCGGGGGATTTTCACGATCTGGCCGTCAGTGATCCGGTGCAGTCTGTCCTGCAATGGATGTCTGATCCGGCGGCAACTGCTACTTGGACGTCGGAGCAACAGGCCGCATTCCGGTCTATCCTAACAGGTGAGTTTGGCGTGGATCCTGCCAAGGACGGTGTGCTAGTGGCGGCGGAAAAATTGGTCGCTGGCAGTGGCAAATGGGAGCAGGTCTGGACGCGATTCCAAGAAGCGCCCGACGCCTACCGGGGTGTCGTTAGAGCGCTTGAGGGCGTCCAGCCGGAAGATCTCTTCAGCAACACGAACATCCGTGTTCCCGCCGTGAATAAGAAGCTGGAGGATGATCTCCGAACAAACCTTCGTGAATTGCAGGATCTCCACGGGGCGGAGGCGCGCGACAAAATAAAGATTCTCGCTGAAATTCACGCGACCCGTGCCGAGAGCCCGTGGGCCAAGACTGGTGAGGCGCGGTTGGCGGTGGCAGTGCTTCATCTGCGCAAAATGGTTGCAGCTATGGATCGTGGTCTCGGCGGTAAGACCTGCGATGAGCTGGCCGCCTCTTATCTCCAGGATGGTTGGGTCGTGGATGCTGAGGCTCGGCGAGCTTATGCAGCGGTCACGCGCTCCGAGGATGCGGATGCCGTAGCGCAGGTGCTGAGAAATGTTTACTTTAACTGGCTGGAGGATGCGGCGTTGCAGCTGCAGGAATTAGCGGCGAGTTACCCCCTGAAATGCACTGAGCGTGCCGACGAGATGTTAGCAGAGCCCGGCACCGTCGTGCTCTTCGTCGATGGCCTGCGGGCTGATGTCGCCCGCGAATTGGCCGGGCATCTCGAGGCGACACACTTTGAAATCGAGGAGGTCGTGCGCTGGGTGCCGCTGCCGACTGTGACGGCAACCGCTAAGCCCGGTTGGAAGCCCTTGGTTTCGTCGCTCACAGGAGATGATCCTGGGGAAACTTTCGAGCCCCGCCTGGCCAAATCCGGCGCGCCATGCCGGACAAGGGAATTTCGCGAACTTCTAGCAGAACACGGGTGGACTTGGATCGAACCAACAACCAGTGGCGATCCATCGACCGCAGGGTGGGCGGAGATCGGAAGCCTGGACAAACAAGGTCACAGCCTAGGCGCAAAGCTCGTGCATCACATCGCTTCAGAGGTGCGGGCAATTCTCGAGCGCATCGATAGTTTGCTCGATGCTGGATGGAGTAAGGTGCGTTTGGTCACGGACCACGGATGGCTTTGGATGCCGGGAGGATTAAACAAGGTGGAGCTACCCAAACATCTAACCGCCACGCGTTGGGCTCGGTGCGCGCGGCCGGCTTCTCAGACCAGGCATTCTTTGCCGCAAGTCCCTTGGTTCTGGGCTAACGAGCACCCCATAGTGCTTCCCGGTGGGATAGGCGCTTTCCGTGACAAGACCGAATACGCGCATGGTGGCCTCACTTTGCAGGAGGCTCTTACCGTTTCGCTGCTTCTCACTCCGGTGAAGGTGGTTCGCCCAGTATCCATCCGAGGCATTCGCTGGGCCGGCTTGCGAATGTTTGTCGAATTGTCCGGAGAGGATCATTCCGTTACTGCCGACCTGCGCTCAAAGGCTGCGGATGCTGCATCTAGCTTCCTCTCAGAGGAACAAAAGAGGAAAACAGCCAAGGACGGATCTATCGCGCTTCTGGTAGAAGACGATTCTTACCAGGGCAGTGCGGCCGTGCTCGTGCTGCTGAAAGACGGTCAGGTTTTAGCCAAGAAAAACATCACCATAGGAGAAGAATAATGGAACTAGACGCACTCGACCAAATCGCAGCCAAGGCATTCGAGGGATATGTGGTCCGCAAAGACCTCGTCCGACGATTCAAGGGCCAATATCCCGTGCCTACGTATGTGGCGGAATTCTTACTCGGACGTTACTGCGCCAGCACCAATGAGCAGGAAATCCAAGAGGGCCTAGAGATCGTCCAACGGCAGCTCGCCAGCCGCACGGTGAGAGCTGGAGAGGAAGAGCTGTTCAAAGCGCGGGCCAAGTCCGAAGGCCGCGTGAAGTTGATCGATATCATTCGTGCTCGTCTGGATACAAAAAATGACTGCTTCTTAGCCGAACTGCCCAGCGTGCGCCTCAATGATGTCCGTATTTCGGATAATCTCGTGCGCACTCATGAGCGCATGCTCACTGGTGGGTTTTACGCGGAGATCGAGCTGACCTACGACCCAACAATCGCTGAGGAGAAGAACGGGAAGCCCTTCGGGGTGGAATCCCTTCGGGAAATCCAGCTGTCCCGGCGCGATGTTTTAGACACCCTGGCCAAAGGGCGTGCACTGTTCACCTTCGACGAGTGGCGCAACTTTCTCATCCGCAGTATCGGCATCGAGCCTTCATCAGTCCCTGAGCGCACACGAGACATCATGTTGCTGCGCATGGTTCCGTTTCTTGAGAATAACTACAACGCGGTCGAGCTTGGACCTCGCGGCACGGGCAAAAGCCATCTTTTCCAGCAAGTCTCGCCCTATGCCCATCTGGTCTCTGGTGGGAAGGCCTCCGTGGCTCGCATGTTTGTCAACAATGCCAACGGCCAACGCGGCCTTGTCTGTCAGTATGACGTCGTTTGTTTCGACGAAGTCTCAGGCATTTCCTTCGACCAAAAAGATGGCGTCAACATCATGAAGGGCTACATGGAGTCCGGCGAGTTCAGCCGCGGCAAGGAGAGCATTCGTGGCTTTGGCGGTATCATCATGGTCGGCAACTTCGATGTGGATGTGGCCCATCAGCAAAGAGTTGGGCACCTGCTAGGACCTATGCCGCCTGAGATGCGGGACGATACTGCATTCATGGACCGCATTCACGCTTACTTCCCTGGTTGGGACATTCCCAAAGTCAGTAAAGAGCAACTAACTGAGCATTTCGGTCTGGTTAGCGATTTCCTTTCCTCTTGTTGGAATCACCTTCGTGTTCAGTCGCGGGTGCAAAAGCTCCAAGGACGCATCCATTTTGGCGGGGCGCTCAGCGGACGTGACACGAATGCGGTGCAGAAGACGATGAGTGGGCTTCTCAAGCTCATGTTCCCGGATGAAAACGCCGAGATCCCCGACGATGCTATCGAGTGGGCAGCGCGATTAGCTTTGGAGTGTCGTCGTCGGGTCAAGGAACAGCAGAAGCGTATCGGATCTGCCGAATTCCGAAACACGCACTTCAGCTACACGGTAGGGGAGGAAGGCATAGAGAAGTTTGTCGCTACTCCAGAATTGTATCGGGAAGACAGTATCGGGACCGATCCCCTTCCGCCGGGCCAAGTCTGGGTTATCTCGGCGGGCGCGCCGGAGGAAAGTCCAGGTCTTTATCGCGTCGATGTTACAGAGGGGCCCGGGAGCGGAGTGCGGATTCTGAATCATCCGACGCCGCCACCTTTCAAAGAAAGTGTCCGATGTGCTGAGCAGAACCTTTACACCAGAGGCAAGGAACTCGTCGGCGATCGCGATCCTCGCCAGCACGAGTTTTCGGTGCAGTTGCGCGCTTTTGACGCTGCAAAGTCGGGCTCCGGCGCTGGAGTTGGCGTGCTTCTTGGTCTGTGCTCTTCGCTTTTACAAAAGAGCCTGCAAGGCGGGCTGGTGGTTGTTGGCGGTTTAAACCTGGGAGGCTCAATCGAGCCAATCTTCAATCCGGTGACCGTCGCCGAAATCGCGATCGAAAAAGGCGCCACCCACGTGCTTATGCCGATTGGCAGTCGCCGCCAACTGAACGACTTGCCCGACGATCTCGCCGCGAAAATCACCATCAACTACTACGTCGATGCCCGGGACGCTCTACTTAAGGCAATTCCTACTTAAGACCTCGTCTAAGAGGTCTTTCCATGGAGAAAAGCCGCTATGTCTATCTGGTCGGAGAACATAAACACCGCTTTCGATCTAAAGCTGAGAAGCTCGCTTTTGGGGCCCGCAGCACTTTTCGTGGAACTTGCTCTAAAAGCACCAACGGTGGGTGAGAAGTTTGTCGTCTGCAGAGCGGGTGAAGATGATGGCACGTTAGCAAGGTTGTCTGTTTCTCGAATCGACGGTCGTTTGGGTTATGTGACCGAGTTTTGTTTGACCAATGATGCGATTCTTGTTGCTCACGTAACTTCTAACGACTGTGACCCGGAGCAGCGTGTTGCGCTGTGCCTGGAAAGACTGGAACCGCTTTTCTCCGCTATTCCTCCTGTTGGAAAATCACACATCAGCATCGTGCCACTAAAACAAACTGACTAATTTACGGGAACACTAACGTGAGAACTCTGATCAATCCCGGCGGAAGGACTAGATCGGCAGGGCCTCACTCTCAAGAATGTTAGCACCACAAAAAAGATGGCCATGTGTCAGCGACTGAGCCTATTTGTGAGTGAATGAAAAAACCAAAAGACAAAACCGTCCGTGTTGATGTCTACGCAAACCGGGAGATAATGAGAGCGCGGCTCTCTTCAGAACATCCTCATAGCATGACGATTCTGGAAACGAAGATTGAAAGGCAATCGAGCGCAGGGCGGAAAGACGCCGCAAATCACCTGCTAGAGGCTATTCAAGAGACGCTAGCCGAGCATTGTATTGACCACCTTGTGAAGCTCTCTGATCAAGATGCCAACCCCAAATTGCTATAAGCGTTTCGCCAAAGATACTAAGAGCGATCAATCGCGCAAAGAAGCACACCATGAGTTTTGACGCAGACGCCGCGGCTTCCGACGAGGGTTTTTGGAAAAGTTTCTCCCGCAAATACAAAACGCAGCTGCTCAAAGCCGGATGGAAGGGTCCGCTTAACTCCGACGGACTCGAGGATCCCGAGAACCACGACGTTCTTGGCAACGTGCTCTTCGATGCGGTCCACAAAGATGGCAAACAGGTGAGGTTCGACGAAGCGAGAGCAGAACAAGACATCCCCGGAGGCGGAGGCTCGGACTTCGCCTCAATCAAAAAACTCTGCGGCCGCTACTTTGTCACCGGCTCCTTCATGAATGCCGGTCCCTTTGACTCCGAAAACGAGGCCGCCGAAGCCGCCGGCCTCAACGGGTGAGGGGCTTCGTTCGTGCTCTTACTATCCCAAGGCCGGATCCGAAAGAGTATCCAAGACGCCCTTCAGGTCCGGATCGCGCAAGGCGTGCAGTTTTAGCCAGATATTCAGCGTGAAGGCCTCCGACAAAAGCGACTTTGCCTCTTCGATGCACCCCAATGTGGCCCGATAGCAGGCGAGATTGTAGAGGAGCACTGCGTTGGGCACATATTTCTCTTTTGCCGAATCGAGAAGATGCGCTGCTGCTGCTTCACCCTCGATCACTCGGACAGCTTCCGCCATCTTGATTATGTGCCGCACATCCCGCGGCTCAAGTTCGGCAAGCTGTCGCGTGGCCTCCGCAACGATATCCCACTTCTCCATGGCACGGCAGACATCGGCTCGTATCCTCAGAAATGGAACAGCCTGATGGTAACTCTCATCAATTCTTACCAAGGCGTTCCAAGCCAACTCGTGCATCCCAAGCTCGAGATATCCTTGGACAACGGTGAGTTCGCGACGCAGATGGGTTTGCACTGGGTTGCCTTGGCTGATGGATAATTCGCTGGAAAACGCCTTTTATCTCAAGGAGTTTGTGCGTCATAAGCCCTCGAAGCTATTGACGCTGTCGAGGGCTTTCCCTGAAGTTAGGACCAATCGATGGCAGCCCCAACGCCAACCCACTGCGAGCAGCTTCTCCTCCCTTTCATGGTTTCCCGGCCACGGAAACTGCTACCCGATCTGGACCGCGTCCGCCGCCACGGCGGCGCGCCCATCGAGGTGAAGCGCGCCGTCTTCCAAAGCCGCCGGATGCACCGCAAAGGCAAACACCAGCAGGCCTGGGATCTTCTCATGCGCCTGCCCGACGAATTCGACGACTACCGCGAACTCATCAAGGAACGCCTCCTCATCGCATCATGGGTGCAACCCTTGGACCGCTCGCAAACCTGCTTGTGGGCAAAATGGACTATCAGCGTCGATCCCGACTGCCAATGGAACTGGCAGACCTTGGAGCTCGAAGTCTATAGGCAACACGGACCGCTCGCCGCACTCGAAGTCCTTCACGCAGCCAAAGAGCGCTTTGCCGATTCGCTCGAAGAATTCCGCATCGACTGGGATTGGTTCATCGCGCAACGCCTCTGCCAGCTCGGCCGAATCGCTGAAGCGCAAGAAGTTGTCGAACAAATGGTCGAAGATGATCCCATCAATCGCGACTTCCTCCTCGAATACGAAGAATTCTATTCCCTCTGGCCCTTCCTCCGCACTTTGCCCGTTGAGAAATTCCTGCGATGAAGCCCTCTCACCAATCGCAGGCAGTGATCGAAGAGTGGGGCAGGACTTCGAGCGCAGACTCCATGAATTCGTGGGTATGAGACTGAAAGCAACAACTTTACCTTGTGGCGAACGGTTGAATCCTTACGTAAAGACGATAGAGGAGAACAACCTCATAGCTTCGTTGAGAGCGCGGAAGCCTAAGGAAACAATAGTTTTGTCCGCCTCCGAGAAGCAAAGTTTGTGCAATATCTTAAGGCGAGATCCCCGCTTTAAGGATGCTTCGGAACAGACGCTTAGGAGATCCGCATTGAATCTTTTGCTCTGAGGGCGTGCTGGCGGGGGTTGGCCAAGGTGATAAGGTCGAGACCGTGAGGAAGCAGCCGCCCAAGCGTCTCGAAACCCTGGAAAACCTGCTCCAGCAAGCCATCCAGCATGCCTGCAACGGCAAATTGGTATGAGCGCAAAATCACATCGGCACAGCCATAAGCCGGAGACAATGCATCGTTTTCTCGACGAGATGGGCGATACGACTTTTTACGGGACCGGCCGCAAACCCATCATCGGCCAGCAAGGTGTATCGCTCACTTTTGGTTTGGGCATCGTGCGCATCGACCGTGACCTCGAGGAAGTGCGGCGGGAGGTCCGTGCATTGGAAAAGCAGGTCGAGAACGACCCTCTTCTCAATGTGATCCCCAGCGTGAAAAAGCGCCTCGGCACCGGCGGATTCTTTTTCCACGCGTGCAAGGACACGCCGGATGTGCGCACCGTGCTCTTGCATTACTTGCGCGAGCTGCCCTGCGAGGCCGAGATGGTGGTAGCCCGAAAACTCCCCCATATTTTCACCGGTTCCCACGAAGGTCGCGAGGAGGAGTTTTATGCGGACGTCCTTGCCCATTTGATCAAGAACCGACTCAAGCGTGACTCAACGCTGGTACTCAATGTCGCGGAGCGAGGCTCCACCACGCGGGATAAGGTTTTGACCAAAGCACTGCAGATCGCCACGTCGCGGGCTGGTAAAAAATGGGGCCATGACAGCCTCAAGACCCGCGTGGTCTTCAACGTGCAACGGCCGCGACAGGAGCCACTGCTCACTATTTCCGACTATCTTTGTTGGTCGGTGCAGCGCGTTTTCGAAATGGGCGACGTGCGCCACTACAACTATCTTGCCCCGAAAATCCGCTTGGTGGTCGATCTCTACGACCGCGACCGCTTCGACGGGTCGCGCAACTACTACGACAAAAAGAACCCTCTGACGGCGGCAAATAAAATAGGCCCGCCTGTTACCTAAGCGACTTGCGCCGCGACGTCATGGAGACGACTTTCAGTAACCGCAGACCCACAGTCAATATCCATGCCTCTACCGGCAACGTCAAGCCGTACGAACCAAATTTTCCGCCCCCTCTCTTTTAACCAAAGGCAAAAGGGGTCAGGCCTATAATTTAAATCCAGCGGGCGCCTGCCGGCAGATGCAATTGGCACATCAGCCCCAAGTGCGACACCAGCCCGAAAACGAACCAAAAATTCTGGGACAAAAAGCGCGAGGACAACATGGCGCGCGACAGACGCGTAAACCGGCAGCTGCGGCGTGAAGGCTGGAAGGTCATCCGCATCTGGCAACATTCCCTCAAAAAATCTCCAAACGCCTGCCTCAACCGCATCCGCCGGGCGGTCCCTTCTGGGATTTGAATTTTGTGCGTCATAAAGCCAAGCCCTGCTTGGCTCAGAAGCCGGTTGCTGTTGGAATCCGGGCATAGCCCACGTTTCCACAACGTGCCTCGGGCCAGATCAATCCTCTGCATATGGCTTCCTACCAGATCGACAGCAGCAATCCGCCGCCCGAGTTTTTCGAGGCGAGGAACGTGGCCGGAGCCACGCTGGAACAGCAGTTCAATCTGCTGCCCCAAAGCGGTTCACCATCCCGCGACGCGAAATGGCTCAAGGCCGACCTGACCTGGCCATCGTTTGATCACCTGACCTTCGCTTACCGCGACGCGGTGTTTTCTGTCCTCGTGGATATCGTGGAGAACAACTCATCCTCGCTCGAACCCAAAGCGACCAAGCGATGCCTTGATGCGGCGGCCTTACACAATCTCATTCCCTGCGTCTTCCAAGTCGATCGTCGAACCATGCAGCCAAGCTCGGGAGGATGGAACCTCTTCGGCCTTCGCGACGGCACGCCCGTGGATCCCGCACAAACACCCGACACCGGCACGGTCCCCATGTCCGCCTGGGAACTCCAGAGCTTCAGCGTTCAAGTCGTTCGTGGACACGTCACCGGGCAACTCGGAGGGAAAGAGCACTCCTTCTGCGATGTCCCCGGCATCGATCCCCAGATTTGGTTCGAGGACAGCAAGGGCAACAACGCATGGGTCGTGGTTAGACATTTTCCCGTCCTCACCGGGGAGGAAAAGAGCGACTGGCTCGGCTTCGCCGCCACCAACCCCAAGCTGCAAAAGTTCGACGGATACTTCGCCGCCGTCTCCATCGCCTCATCCGCCCCCTTCCTCCATGACGAGCAGGGCAACCTCATTCCGCTCTCCGAACGCTTCGCCGGCCAAGACCCCCTCTACCGAGGCGACTCCTTCTACCTCAAATTCGAAGGCCTCCAACGCATCCACGTCGCGTGACTTAAGTCGGGCCCTCTTGATGTCGTAGGGGACGCGGGAAAACCCCACGGCCGGACTGACAGTTCCTGTGGTCTCTTATCGATTTCTTGAAAAGATCTAGACTTTATTTTCTCAAAAGTGCCATTTTCTGCGGGTCAAGCACGATAGAGCGTAGCGGCCGCTTGATGCGTGCCCGCCACTTATAGCAGAGAGCAAAATATCAATCCCATCACCCAAACAACATGAATGAAATGTCCAATGAAGCCCGTCAGCTGCAGGAGCATCTGCAGAAGGCCCCAGAACATACCGCTACAGGCCTGCTTCTGCAGGTCTTAAGCGTTGCGATAACGTCCAAGCCCGTCAACGCGCGACGATTGCCGGAGTTGCGTGGCTCCCAGCGCATCTATTTCTCGGAGACGCCAGACGAAATTCTCACCTCAGGACGCAGCACAGATCCGCAAAAAATTCCCGGGACCACATTTTACGTTCTGACCAACGCGAACAACGACTGGAAGCGAAATACATGCCTGAGCGCTCTGCGGTTGCTCGGGTTTCCTCCCGACATGGCTAAAGTGGTGAATGCCGCATTCGATAAGGTCTGCGGAGATCAAAATTTCCAGCGGGGTCTTCTATGAGCGTGATCCTGAAGTTCCATCAATCTTCCTTAATGAAGAAACTAATCCACTCTGTGCTCCTTCTTGCCTTCTGCGCCATGAGTGCAGTAGCCCAAGCCACCGAACCGACCTCGACGCAAATCTGGCTCGATATGCGGTTGTGGAAACAGATCGTCGGCAACGCTGTGCCATATGTTCCGCCGACGGTCTATCCGCGCCCGATCGAGGAATTCTACGCCTACAAAAACGCCGCCCGATGAGCGCCTCGCCACAGGATTCCGAGCGCATGGAGGATCTACTCGCGACCGCTGTAGCACTTGAGGTGCATGGGCGGGGAGCAGAAGCCTTGGAACTCCTGCGCCAAGGTGAGTCTTGGCACGCATGGGACCCCGACTATCTCGCGATGGTCCTGCGTCTGGTCTGTCTCTTCGGGAGTCGCGAGGAAGCACGACAGAGGATGGAGGAATTGCGCCAGCGAGATCCAGACATCGAACTTTTCATGCAGGCGGACGAGGATTTCCTGCCGGTCTGGAACACGCGCCCGGAATCCGTCGAGTGGCGCGAGGGACTCGGCTTGGCCTGAGTGGCTCCGGTCGGAGTTGACGAACCGGCCTCCGCTGCTTCAACTGACCATCGATTAAACAAGCCTCTCCGTGAAACCCGCTGCCAAATATTTCGCCGAGGACTATGCCCGCGACTTCACTGAGCATGGCAACGA
>Ga0247831_1008634_pt1 | contig 10642 bp, 7 predicted proteins | sample LaCruzMarch2015__9_FD_192406 | JGI IMG/M metagenome (GOLD analysis project Ga0247831, IMG submission 192406) | Freshwater microbial communities from meromictic Lake La Cruz, Castile-La Mancha, Spain - LaCruzMarch2015_1m | ecosystem: Environmental > Aquatic > Freshwater > Lake | place: Spain...
TTCCTGTAGCTAACATAGGATCGCTGATAATCCAAGTTCTACCATCAAGTTGAGGTGAAGCTAAATATTCAACATAAATTTCAAATTCTTCTGGAGTTGTATGTTTTCTGAATGCGGAAACAAAAGCGCTATCCGAACGATCAAAAACTCTTAGTAGTCCATTATGCATTGCTAAACCTGCCCTCAAAATCGTAGCTAAAACAGGTTCATCACTTATTACTGTTTCATCAGAAATCCCTAAAGGTGTTTGAACTGCAACTGATTTTGTAAGCATTTTTTTAGACAATTCATAACCTAAGATTTCAGCAATTCGTTCCATGTTAAAGCGAAAACGCATCGAATCTTTTTGAATTTGTTCATCTCTAATTTCGGCAATGAAATTATTAAAGATGGAATGTTGTTGGGAGAGATTAACGACCATTTTTTTAGTTTTGTTAAAGTTAATTAGAAATTCAAACTTTTTCTTTGATTCAAACTAACTTTAAGAAAAATTGTAATCCTTTTCCTAAAAAAATTAATTTCGTTAAATGAAAAATGAATCAACCTTTTCAAAACGAAAAATTGTAATCCTAATTATCGTTGCCTCTTTGGGATATTTTGTTGACATCTACGACTTGGTTTTGTTCGGTGTTGTAAAGGCTGAAAGTCTTAATCAAATTATGATGGGTGCAACAGATGAACTAAAAGCTTCCACAGGAAAATATCTTTTTAATATGCAGATGCTAGGAATGTTGATTGGAGGTTTACTTTGGGGAGTTATTGGAGATAAAAAAGGGAGATTAAAAGTACTTTTCGGTTCAATATTATTATACTCTTTAGCGAATATCGTAAATGCTTTTGTAACTGATGTGACCACTTATTCGATTGTCCGAGTGATTGCAGGAATTGGTTTAGCTGGTGAATTAGGTGCTGGAATTACACTTGTTTCGGAAATGATGTCAAAAGAAAAACGTGGTTATGGTACAATGATAATCGTAACTTTTGGTGCTTTAGGAGCAGTTGTGGCTTCTTTAGTTGGGTCAGAAGGTACTGCAATTGCAGGCGTTTTGAAACAATTAACAGGGATTTCATTTGCTAATTGGCAAGTTGCTTATATTGTTGGAGGTTTGATGGGATTAATTTTGTTGCTCTTGCGAGTAGGAACAATCGAATCTGATTTTTTTAAGCATGCTAAAGCAGACAATAAAATTAGAAAAGGTGATTTGAAATTGATTTTTTTTAATCGTGAAAATTTAGTCAAATACATTCATTGCATTTTAATTGGAATTCCAATTTGGTATATCATTGGACTTTTAATTATGAATTCTAAAGATAATTTTGGTCCATTGCTTGGAATTGAAGACATTGAAAATGGCAAAGCAGTAATGTATGCTTATATCGGTCTTTCTTTCGGCGATTTATTGTCAGGAATTTTAAGTCAAATCTTGCGAAGTAGAAAAATTGTGGTTGCAATTTATTTAGGTTTCACTTTGATTTTAACAATTGCATTTCTCTTTTTCTCTAAAGGAATCTCCAAAGAAAGTTATTATATTTTTTGTTTTCTACTTGGAACAGGAACAGGTTATTGGGCAATTTTTGTAACGATTGCAGCTGAACAATTTGGCACTAACATTCGTTCTACTGCAGCAAACACGATTCCAAATTTCGTTCGTGGTTCGGTTAATATTATTGTCTTGTTATTTACCTTTTTAGTTTCACTTTCGTTAAGTGATGATTGGTCGGCAATAATTGTTGGAGTTCTATTTATCGGTTTGGCTTTCTTTAGTATTTCTCGACTAAAAGAAACATTTGGAAAGGATTTGAATTATATTGAGGAAATAAATTAAATATGGTTTGTATTTTAATTTAACGCATTCCTTTCATTGAATAGTCCTCAAAATCTTCCGTCATTTCTTGATTAATTTGACTTGTCACAGAAATCGGAATATAATCAACAAAAACATTCGTTTTATCCAAGCCAAAGTCCTCTGCAGGTTGGAGTCCAGTAAGTTTCACAAATCGATAACCTTTTACACAAACTTGTTGGAATGCAGTTAATTTATTATCCATTGCTACTCTTGAGTTTAAAACGATGAATTTGAAGTCAATTTCATCAATTTTATCTCTAACACAATCAAAAACACTTTCATTCATTAATTCACCTTTTTCAATCATTTTGCAGTGAATTTTTCGCATCATATATTCAATACGGTGTTCCTCTTTAAATCCTAATTGAAGTTTAACATAGTAGCAAGTTTTATCAATTACTTCATTAACAGAATAATGAACTCCCCAAGGTTCACTTAGAATATCAAGATGTAAAAACCATACAATACCTGCTTTTCTTGGTTTTTTCATAAACAACGAATGAAAAACAGTTTGATCTAATTTTGTCGGTGAATTACTTCTAGTTGGGAATACTAAGTTCGTTGCTTCATAAGGAATTTTGTCATCGTTTTTTACAGCGTTTATCAAAGGAATCACTTTTGACATTGGAACATATTCAGTTATGCTTGTTCTTAATTGTCTTGCTTTGTAATATAAATAAAGTAGAATAAAGAATGAAATGGATAATGCTAAAGTAAACCAACCTCCAGAAATGATTTTTCCTAAGTTGGAGAACAAAAAGATACCTTCAATAAAAATGAAAAGCGTAAAGACAAGAAAGTAAAAAGCTTTAAGTTTTGGATAGCGAATAAACAATAGAAAAGCCAATAAAATAGATGTCATTACCATGTTTACAGTGATGGCTAAACCATAGGAATGCTCCATTGCGCTTGATTCTTTGAAAATTACGATTACCAATAAACATCCTGCCATCAAGAACCAATTGATGAATGGAATGTAGATTTGCCCTTTGTGATCAGTTGGGTATTTGACTTTTAAGTTTGTCCATAATTTCAATTTGATTGCCTCATTCATTAAGGTAAAAACTCCTGTTATCAAGGCTTGTGAAGCAATTATTGTGGCTGCTGTTGCTATTACAATTGCAAATGGTAAAATAGAATCAGGAACCATTGCGTAAAAAACTGTTTGACCTTTTTTCAAAGCAAAACCATCGGATAAACACAAAGCAGATTGACCTAAATAATTCAAAAACAATAATAATGAAACAAAAATCCAATTGATACGAATGTTTCCTTTTCCACAATGTCCAAGATCAGAATATAAAGCTTCAGCGCCAGTTGTACAAAGGAATACAGAGCCAAGCACAGCAAATCCACCATCAACATTGACAACTAAATTATAAGCGTAATAGGGATTAAAAGCTTGTAGAACCTCTGGGTTTTTGATAACATTTATAAAGCCTAAATAACCTAAAAAACCAAACCAAATAATCATAATTGGTCCGAAAAGCTTTCCAATGGCTTGAGTACCAAATTGTTGAACCATAAACAGAACTACAATTATTCCAATTACAATAGGAATAACAGGTGTTTCTGGATAAATATTTTTTATTCCTTCAACCGCTGAAGATATTGATATCGCGGGAGTTATGAAACCATCAGCTAAAAGCGTTGCACAACCAATTAATGCTGGAATAATTATCCATTTTAACCTTTTCTTTTTTAAGAGAGCAAACAAGGCAAAAATTCCACCTTCACCACGATTGTCTGCGTTTAATGCAAAGTATATATACTTTATCGTCGCTAAGAGAATTAGTGTCCAAATCACACTTGAAAGAGCTCCAAAAATAAATTCTTTTGACACATTTTGACCTCCATCTGTTATCGCCTGAAAAACATATAGCGGAGAGGTTCCAATGTCACCAAAAACTATTCCAGTAGTAATAAGAATTCCAGCGAGTGAAATTTTATGAGATGAATCAGACATTTATTTTTTTTCGGCAAAAATAGTTGATTTATTAGTTGTAAAATAATGTTAATTGATATAATCTTAAAAAACTAGTTGTTTGATTGAACTCAAGTAAAAAAAAATTAACTTTGTCAGCTGTAATTTGAATTCAAAATCAACAAATTTTTTACTAAATTCAATTCTTTCAATTTATTAATAATTAAATAGTTATTTTCAATGCCCACGTGGTGAAATTGGTAGACATGCCATCTTGAGGGGGTGGTGCCATTAGGTGTGCTGGTTCGAATCCAGTCGTGGGCACAAAAGAAGTCCGGCACTTAGCGCTGGACTTTTTAGTTTTAAGACAAATCCAAATCCCATTTGAGATTTGGCAAAACTAAAAAGGTCTATTGCTTCGAAGAGGCTCGGACTTTATGTTTTATGTAAAAAGTTTCAGCGTTAGCTAAAAGAATTTTTACTATTTTTAAAATTAATTCCTTAGCGCAAAATATATCAAATTTAAAATGTTAAAATTTCGCTTCTTTTTGACTTTGCTTTTTTAAAAATGACCGAATCAGAATACTTTGATTTTTATGAATTTACACAAAAAGCGGAAGAAGATAATAACTTAAGAGATTATCAAATTAAGCACAAGAAAGAAATTTATTCTAATTGGAACTTGCATAATAACATTATGCTACAGATGCCAACAGGAACAGGAAAGACAAGGCTTTTTGTTTCAATTTGTAAGGATATTTTGAGATATACTAAAATTTCAAAAAAATTCCATAAAGTATTAATATTAGCCCATAGAACAGAATTAATTGAACAGATAAGTGAAAATTTAGGAGTAAAATACGGCATAGCTCATTCAAAAATTGTAAGTGGATTAGAACAAAATTTGAAAATGCAATTTCAAGTTGCTTCAGTTCAAACACTTTATAGAAGAATCAAGGAAATTACTAATTTAAAATTTGATTTTATAATTATAGATGAAGCCCATCATGCTGTTGCTCGAACATATATTGAAATACTTTCAGAATTAAAAAGTGGAAAAGTTCTAGGCGTTACAGCAACTCCAGTAAGACTAGGAAAAGGAGGTTTTAGTTCGGTATTTGAAAAATTAATAATTTCCTTATCTATAAAAGAATTTGTAAGTAAACAAGTTTTGAGTAATTACGAATATTATTCTGTTAAAAAAGATTCCAATATTCAACAATTAATTAGTAAAATAAAACTTGATCGAATAACAGGAGATTTTGCTGATAAGGATCTAATAAAAAAGTTAGATAATGAAAAAATTAGAGCTAATTTATTGGAAACTTACCAAAAATTTGCTGATAACAAAAAAGGAATAATTTACACAATAGACCAAAATCATAATAGACATGTTTGTCAAAAATTCTTAGATGCTGGATATAAAGCGGTGGCAATAGATTCAAAAACTAAATCAAATGAAAGAATTGAAATAATAAAACAATTTAAAGAAGGGAAAATTAAAATACTTTGCAATGTTAATATATTTAGTGAAGGGTTCGATTGCCCAGATATAGAATTTATTCAATTGGCTAGACCAACAAAATCTCTTGCAATGTATCTACAACAAATTGGAAGAGGACTAAGGATGCATGAAGATATAAATACAACAATTTTTCTTGACAATGTTGGATCATTTAATCAATTTGGACTTCCTTCAACAAATAGAAAATGGATGTACCATTTTAATGGTAACCATGAAATTAACTATGTTGAAGAGGCAAACAATCAAGTGAAAAATGGGGAGGTAAAGTTTATTGATGAAGGTGATGAAGATTTATTTTTAATTGAAGAACAATTCCCTTTGAACTTGATTGAACCTTTTTATTATTTCTCAAGAAACGTTGAAAATGTAACAGAGGAATGTAATTCTTATTATTTTAACACAATTAATGACATTTGTAAATATTACGGAATTGAATCCATACATGATTATTACTCCGAATACGAATTATTTATAGAATATTGTAATGAAAATGGTATTAATTTTCACGATAATTTCATACTATTTAAAAAAGAAAACAAGGTCGGTCTAATAGAAGCTATTTCTAAAGAAATAGTATTACCTTGTTGCTACGACAGCATTGAATTTTCTGATTTTTTAGGTAGAAGTGAAATAACTCTTGACTCTAAAAAAGGAATTTTTGATTGCCTAAGTAGAAAAATTATATTGGAACCAAAGTATGATGATGTTGAAGTGAATTTTGAAAAAAACTTAATAAATCTTTATATTTTAAAAGACGATGATTTTGTTATTGTTTTTGATTCAATAACAAAAAAGCAAATCCATAATTTTTTTGGTGAAGTATTTTTTCATAATAATTTAATTCATTGTTTTAAATATAATAGTTGGTCTATATATAGTTTAAATTTTGATTTGATTGAATTTGAATTATGTGAAAGGATGAAAATCGGAGATAAGTTATTTTTTAAATACAATAATTTACTTGGTTTCGAGATTAATGGCGACGTTAAATTCCCTCCTATAATTTCTGATGTACAAGTTGTCGGTAATTTTTATTTTATAAAGGCAGGATACAGTTACAAACTCTATAATAATCTAATGGAGTTAGTTTTATTTGGGAGTTACATAAAAATAGAAAATGTCATAAATGATATTTATAAAATTTTATCATATAGTGAAAGTTTATGGGGTATTATAAAAGTGTCTGAAAAAATGGTATCCTTCATAGAATCTTGTGATTTTCAAGATATTCATTTTGAAGAAAATGTTATTTATGCTAGAAAAAATAATTTATGGCAGTTAATAATAAACGGTAGAGTTGTTTTTGAAGCATCAAAAAAAGCTGAAGTTAAAAAAATGTATAAAGAAAAAAAAGAAAATGAATATAAAGCACCTAAAAAAAAGAATGTTTATAATGTTGGAATCACAAAACAAATAAATGAAGATAAAACATTAACCTTCAAAGAAGAAATGCGAATCAAATTTATTAATGAATTAAAAGAAAAAATTAATTTTGAAGGCGAGAGGTTATCTCCCAGTTTAAGAGAACTTTACAAACTAGATAGAATAAAGGAGATTACAAAAAACCCAATAAATTATTTTAAGTTAATACTAGAACAAATTGGAATTTTAGATGATTGTGCACCTTCAAAAAAATTTCCAAATTCTGTTTATGAAAGTTTAATAAGAGTTTTTGAATTTGATTTGAATCAATTAGACAATGGAGTTTAAGAATAAAAGAAGATTTTTTTTGAGAAGTTAAAAAAAAATCCAGTCGTGGGCACGAAAGAAGTCCGGCACTTAGCGCTGGACTTTTTTGTTTTCGATGAAATTAAAAAGGTAAATATCTTTCGTAAATTTGAAACTGAATTTTAATTCCTAATTCAAAAAATTAATCTATGAAAATCACTTATTTTTTTATTTCCATTTTGCTTTTAGCAAGTTGTGGATCTGAGAATTCTTCAAAAAAAGAGGGAAAATTAGTTTCAACTGTTGTTGCCAATGAGGAAAACGAAGCTGAATTGAAAAAAGAACTTTCTGAAGTTGAAAAAGAAGAAAAGGAACGTTTAGAAAGTGAAGCGAGTAATATCACAACGATGAGCTTTGATAAAATGGAACACGATTTCGGAAAAGTAAAGGCAGACACAGACAACAAAACCGTTTTCTATGTTACCAATACTGGAAAAAAACCTTTGATTATTGAAGGGGTTTCTGCAAGTTGTGGTTGTACAACACCAACAAAACCAGAAAATGCAATTCAGCCAGGAAAAAAAGATAAAATTGAAGTTGTTTTCCATCCAAAACCTGGGCAATTGAAAGAACAAAATAAAACGGTTACAGTTACTGCTAATACAGATCCTAAAATGGTGGTATTGAATGTTAAAGCTTTCGTTGAAGAAAAATAAATAATCTAAAATTTTTACTAATGAAAATACACGTTTTAAACACAGGTTTTTTCAAATTGGACGGTGGTGCCATGTTTGGAGTTGTTCCAAAAACGATGTGGAACAAAACAAATCCTGCAGATGAAAATAACATGTGTTCGTGGGCAATGCGTTCCCTTTTAATCGAAAATGGAAATCGTTTAATGTTGATTGATGCTGGAATTGGAGATAAACAAAGTGAAAAATTCTTTTCTCACTATTACATGTATGGAAACGATTCATTACACGGAAATCTTGCAAAATTGGGTTTTCATGCTAATGATATTACTGATGTTTTCTTAACGCATTTACATTTTGATCATTGTGGTGGCGCAATAAATTGGAACGAATCAAAAGACGGCTATCGACCTGCGTTTCCAGATGCAACTTACTGGAGCACAGAACAACATTGGAAATGGGCAACTGAACCCAATCCACGTGAAAAAGCTTCCTTTTTAGCAGAAAATATTTTGCCAATTCAAGAGAGTGGGCAGCTCAAATTCATTGAAAGAACTGGAGATTTCACGAAAAACGCTTTTCCAAATATCGATGTGCTATTTGTTGATGGTCACACGGAAAGTATGATGATTCCTCACATTGAATATCAAGGAAAAACACTTGTGTTTATGGCGGATTTGTTACCAAGTACGGGACATGTTCCTTTGCCGTATGTGATGGGTTACGACACGCGACCTTTAATTACTATGGAAGAAAAAAAGAACTTCTTGAATAAAGCAAGTGCTGAGAATTATGTCTTGTTTTTAGAACATGATAGCGTAAATGAATGTTGCACCTTAACTCAAACTGAAAAAGGAGTTCGCTTAAAAGAGCAATTCAGTTTCAATGAATTATTTTCTTGATGAAAAAGCCTTCAGAGATTGTTCAATTGATGATGCAAAACGATGCTTTTAGTCAATGGTTAGGAGTAGAAGTGTTATTGATTGAACAAGGGAAGTGTTCGCTAAAATGCAAAATTAAGTCAGAAATGTTGAATGGTTTTCACATTGCTCACGGAGGAATTTCTTATTCTTTAGCAGATTCTACTTTAGCATTCGCAGCAAATTCTCATGGTCAACATTGTGTTTCGGTGGAAACTTCCATTTCTCACCTGGGAAAAGTTTCGTTAGGCGATGAACTCACTAGCATTGCTAAAGAAATATATCGAGGAAAAAAAACGGGGGTTTACGAAGTCGATATTTTCAACCAAAATCAACGATTAATAGCACATTTTAAAGGAACCGTTTTTGTTGGTGAAAATGAATGGTAAAAAGTAAAAAATTCTAAAAGCAAAACATTCCAATCAAATCGTTGCATTGGTTAATCTTGAAAAACTATTTTTACATGAAATTTCAATAATGAAAAAAAAGCTGTTTTATTTTTTTATTTTTTATTCTTCGAACGTTTTTTCGCAAACTGATTCTGCTTTTATTCGAAAAGTTTACGATGAAGCTTTACTTCGTGGCAAATCCCATGAGGATTTACGTCAGTTGTGTAAAGATATTGGTGCGCGTCTATCAGGTTCAGCAGAAGCCCAAATGGCAGTTGAATGGAGCGAGAAAAAAATGAAGGAGTATGGTTTCGACAAGGTTTATTTGCAAGAAATCAAAGTACCACATTGGGAACGAGGCACCAAAGAAAGTGCTTGGGTTCGCACGAAATCGGGTAAATTAATCAAGTTACACTTACTAGCGCTTGGTGGTTCGATTGGTACCGATGGTTTGTTGCAAGGCGAAGTCGTTGAATTTAAAACAATTGACGATTTAAAGAAAGCAACTGAAAATCAAGTAAAAGGAAAGATTGTCTTTTTAAATCAAGAAATGGATGCTGCACAAATTCAAACTTTTAAAGCTTATGGTGCATGTTACGCTATTCGTGGAAATGGTGCGGTTGAAGCAGGGAAATTGGGTGCAAAAGCTGTTGTGATTCGTTCACTAGGTTTGCCTTTAGACGATCATCCACACACTGGATCAATGCATTATGAAGCAGAAATTGCACGAATTCCAGCTGGAGCTTTGGCAACAAAAGATGCACAGTTGCTTTCTGAGGAATTGAAAAAAGGTAAAACTGAATTGGTTTTAGAAATGGATTGTCGCGTTTTTCCTGATGCTACTTCTTACAATGTTATCGGTGAATTGACAGGTTCGAAATTCCCAAATGAAATCATCACTTTTGGTGGACATTTGGATTCTTGGGACACTGGAGAAGGAGCTCACGATGATGGTGCTGGTGTCATTCACTGTTTAGAAGCTTTGCGTATTTTGACAACAATGAACTACAAGCCAATTCATACGTTGCGAGTGGTGTTTTTTATGAATGAGGAAAATGGAAACATGGGAGGAAAAACCTATGCAACTTGGGTTAAAGAAAAAGGGGAGAAGCATATTGCAGCCTTAGAAAGTGACCGAGGCGGATTTGCCCCGAGAGGTTTTACTTGTGATGGAAGTGAAAAACAAGTGGCATTTTTGAAAACCTTTGCGCCTTTATTTAAAGAGTACGATTTACATATTTTCGAAAAGGGCTACGGTGGTGTTGATATTGGTCCATTAAAAGATTCTTTTCCTGGTATTCCTTGTTTTGGTTTTGTTCCAGATTCTCAGCGTTATTTTGATTTTCATCATGCACCAAGTGATGTGTTTGAAAGCGTAAATAAAAGAGAATTAGAACTCGGCGCTGCAGGAATTGCTAGTTTTTTGTATTTGTTAGATAGGGGGATTTAGATTGCGGATGTATAGATTATAAAATACAAATTTCAGATTACAAATTGTGGATTTTTTATTTTCAAATAGTTGGTTTCTAATTTTTTATTTACTCAAAAAGTCATTCCTCATTCGCTCATTCTTCATTCACTCATAATGTCCTAATATCCTAAAGTCCTAAAATCTTAACGTCCCAAAGTCAAAAAAAATGAAACACCTCCCACTTCTCCTCTTGCTATTCTTTAGTT
>Ga0247831_1008638_pt1 | contig 10641 bp, 5 predicted proteins | sample LaCruzMarch2015__9_FD_192406 | JGI IMG/M metagenome (GOLD analysis project Ga0247831, IMG submission 192406) | Freshwater microbial communities from meromictic Lake La Cruz, Castile-La Mancha, Spain - LaCruzMarch2015_1m | ecosystem: Environmental > Aquatic > Freshwater > Lake | place: Spain...
CTCTCGCACCTTTAAGCAATGATCCCATCGTCATGCTCAGCGCAGTTCCCTGATCATGACCAGCACAGCCCTAAACCGGCTACTTCGTGGCAACGCTGTTACACCACGCTGTGGGACACGATCAGCATGACAACTCAAGGAATCCATCTTGCCAGTTACGCCATTATGAGTGAAAGATCGTACATGGTTTGAGTTCGTTGAAAAAAATCTCGCAGCCCGACTGATACGACCGCAACTGTCGCAATAAAAGACCAAGAACGGCATTGTGCAGTTGGGTTCACCGGGGGTGAGCGTGAGCGAGATCACTTTGTTGGGGGCATTATGAGTTTCTTTGATGTTGCAAATACGTTTTTGAACAACGCTTACAAGCTTGTCCTTATCCCATTTGAGTTTCTCTTCGGCCAGCCATGGGTGGCTCCGCTGCTCTTGTTGCCCTCAATTTTAATCTGGGCAGCAATTATTGCAGGCGGGCAGCGTAAAAAAGTTAAAGCATACAAGAAAGAAGCCGCTGCGCGGCTCTCGGTTCTCCGATCTGCACTTGACCAACAGGGCGGACCTGATGAGGCCCAGTTAGCGTTCTCCGCTAAGTACGACGAAATTGACAGAGCATTCAGCACGGTTGATCTGGGCGGCGAGCAATTGGCCTATGCTTGGCGCGAGTTTCAAGAATCCATTGTGCGCGGCGAGCGCGGCACTGTAGTCCGCAATACAGTGCGACCGATTCAATACTTTGCGCGGACCGCGCCTAGTCAGGCCCAGCTGGCCTTTTGGTCAAATATGTTTGTGGGGATCGGGCTTGTCCTAACGTTCCTCGGAATTGTTGTGGCACTCAACAAGGCGGGAGCAGGTCTCAGTGGCAATCTAGATCAGGCCAAGTTGGCATTGACACAATTGCTCGCCGTAGCTGGCGCAAAATTCTCAACATCGATTGCGGGTGTCTCGGCGTCACTCCTATTGCGCTACTCTGAGCGCAGGAACAGCCGCGAGTGTCAGCACCTGATTGATGAGCTTTGTGAATGGCTTGAGCGCGGTCTTTTATATGTTCCGCCGCAAAGGCTGGCTGTTGAACAGCTCGACATTCAAAACCAACAGCTGGCGCAGTTGAAGCAGTTCAATACTGATCTTGCGCTTCAGATTGGCGAGAAGTTTCAAGTCGCTATCGCGCCAGTGACAGCCTCTCTTGGCATGCTGAATGAAAATATTGCATCGATGAGTGAAGGCTTAGGCCAAGGGGCAGCAAAGGCTGTGGCGGAGGCAAGCGGCGGCGAATTGCGTGCACTTGGACAAACCTTGGCTAATCTTGGTGAGCAATTATCCAGCATGGGCAGCACGGTGGGTGCTTCCGGCAACGAGGCAGCGCAACAAATTCGGCTTGCAGGCGCAGATTTTGCTCAAGCTGCCGCAGATATTCGAGGAGCGTTCGAAAACTTAAGCCTGCAAGTAGATGGTATGGGCGAGAAGCTGCTCACCCAAGCGCAAGCTGCAAGCGAGGCGCAGTCAGAAGCGCTTCGCCGCGCCGGTGAAATCTCAGAGAGCGCACAACAAGCGGCAAGCCAATCGATTAGCGGTGCGGTTCAAGCACTCTCGGGAGCGGCAGTTGCGGCTTCTTCGGAGTTCCAGGCGGGCCTTGGCAAGGCATTGGCTGAGGGCGCGGCGGCAAGCCAAGAAGTCTTCAAGGCCGCTTTGGAAGAATCTGGTGCTGGCTTACGAGAAAGTGCGGCCGGGATCTCTGCGGCAATTCAAGGAGCCGCTGGACAAATTGAACGCGCGGCGACAGGGCTTGAAGCCGGCTCATCCTCCATGGAGCGCGGCTTTAAGGCCTTTGCCGACACAAGCACAGAAGCTCGAACTGCTGCCCAAGCTCTCGAAGTAGCTTCCAAAGCGTTTGGGGTTGCTGCTCAACCTGTCTCTCAAGCCGCCCAAGCAATTGCCTCTGCATCTGAGCGTTTACAACGTCTGTTTGAGGAGAGCCAGACCAACCAAGATGATGTTTTGGCCGAGATGAAGGTACTGGCCACGGCGATTAGAGAAACTCAAGACGCTGCACGCAAGGCGTGGCAAGACTACCAAACGCGATTTGAAGGCGTCGACAAGTCCTTGGAGAATGCCGGTGGCAAGTTTGCTGAAACCATTGGTGAAAGCTTGGAGAGCTTCCGGAAATTCTCAGCCGATACCGACAAGGAAATGGCTTCAGCTGTCGGAAAGATGGGCAAAACCCTAGATCAAATCGAAGACTACGCGGGGACGCTGAGTGAGTTTGTAGAAGCGCTTCGGCGTGCGGAGGGTAATCGCTGATGCCGATGCACTACGATCATGGGCGCGCAGATGATCACCAGGTTGAAGAAGAGGGCTATTTTGTCTCGATGACCGACATGATGGTTGGTCTCGTCTTTATCTTCATGATCTTAGTCATGTATTTCGCCCTCCAAGTTAGCCAAGAACGAGATCGGCTCTTGGGGGCTAACCAAACGCGAACCGAAATCCTAAACAATCTACAAGCCAAACTGAAAGAGAAGGGTGTGGAGGTCACTCTAGACACTGAAAATGGGGTTCTACGGCTGCCTGACTCAATTTTGTTCGATAGCGGTATGGCTGATCTAAAGGCCGATGGTGTAGTCGCTATCGGAAAGCTTCGCGAGGCTCTTCTTGAAGTTTTGCCATGCTATACGAGCCAACCTAATGGGGTACCTGAAACGCGTCCGACATCGTGCCCTGAGACCCCTCACCGGATTGAATCGCTTTATATCGAGGGTCATACAGACACTGACAACCTCAGTGGAACTGGACCTATCAAGGATAATTGGGACCTTTCGGTCAACCGAGCAACAAATACCTATCGACTGCTGGCGCCGGCTAATCATGCTCTAACTATAATGTGTGCGAAACACGGAGATCAATGCGCGCCAATCTTGAGTGTCTCCGGTTATGGCCCGCAGCGGCCGATTGCGAATGGCCAGACAGAGCTGGACAAGCAGCGAAATCGCCGTATCGATCTTCGGATTGTCATGATTACGCCGGACTCAGGCGAAACTCAGCGCCAAATCGAAAGCCGGATTGACGGCAAATGACGTTCAAGCACTTCCTCGAGACAGCTGCTACTAGGATACCGCGACCGACCTCACGGGTTGAGCCGCTTCTATTGGCCCGAGCCGTAGCAAAGCTCTCTGGTGCCAGCTCTAACTTTACAGCTGCTAGTATTGGAGAAATCCAGAAAAGCCTCTCGACGAATTTCCAAGCACTAGGTGAATCGGGCCTGTCCCGCCGGGATGTAACCAACGGATGTCGGCTTTTCTTGGCTGCTCCGCACCCGCCTGGACGCAACGACCGACTTAGTCAGGCGCTGATTAACAAGACCCGAAAGACACAAAGCCGAGCGGCACTCTTTGGTCTGATTGACACGTACTTAGATAGCTTCTCTATCTCAGATGAAGATGTGCGAATGCTAGCTCGCCAATTGAACGAGACTTGCAAGAATTGGCCTTGGAAAGAACGAGACAAATGGCCGAGTGCGATCGAAAAATACTCGCTATTCGACCTAGACACAGCTCCCGCAAAACTTGCAAAAGCGGCAATGGATCGCAAAGATGTTTCCGTTCCCTTTGTACTTGAAGAGGCCGGCTTAGATACCCCGTCTCGTCAAATAGGGAACTTGTCCGAGCTGGCCTTTGTAGAGGCGGCTAGGTCCGTTGCCAGATTAAGAGGCAAGCCTGCAATCGAGCCCCAAAACCGACTGATTGAGTGGGCTGGACGCGAAAAGCTTGTGTTCCCAAATGCGTGGCCACAGTACGCCTCAGGGTTGCTCATGCCCTGGTCGGGTGAGCGGCCCCCTCCGGATCACGGCCAAATCCTCACTAAAGTTGTAAAAGACTATGCAGGTGATCCACGCCTCTCACCAGCGCGCTGGGCCGATGTAGACGAAAGCGCCATCACAGTCATCAAGTCCTGGCTGATGCGAGACAGCTTTGAAATGTTCTTCAGCGTTGTCGATAGGGTCATCACCGATCGGCCAGATATGTGGGCCGATCGCAAAGCCTTTTGGAAAGGCTACCTTGATCGAGGCGAAATCACAGATGCCTGGGTTGTCCTAGGTTCGTCCATTGCAGCCGAAGCAGATCGCGTCAGACGACAGACCGGCAATGACGCGTTCGGTCAATACGGAACCTTGTCGACCAAATACGGCAGCAAAACACCCCAACATGCCGCACTAATGATGAAAATAGGGCAATGCACGATTGTAGATTGGAGCCATAATGGGCGCTATCATATTTGGACTTTTGAAGCGGATGTTGAACCCCCTAAATTTTACAAGGCCAAACAAGGGCGGTCCTTCACTTCAGAATACTCGCCGGCAGAGTTGGAGCGTGGATCAGAATTCTATGGAGTACATGACACCTATGGGCGGTGGAAACGCCACATTGCTCAAGTTTTACAGAAACGAAGGGGTTAGTTGGGATGCTTCGAAAGCTCTTTCCTTGGGATTCCTCGAAAAATTCAAAGAAGGACGGAAAGAATTCCGTTCGGAAAGTGTTCAGTGTCGGTCAGCAAGCCGTTACGGTTTCGCTTAAGGCATCAGACGAAACCATCCCGCTGGAGCGTTGGCAGGTTGCAGACGCGAGGCTTTGGGCGGTCGTAAACCAACTAGTGCAAAGCGCTGCTGAGGATGCCTCGGGCAAAGAAGGCGCGCAGCTTTTAGAAAATTCCTGCGCCATTCCACACGAAGTTGTCAAAAGTCTATCGCTGTCGGATGCGGAAGCACTTGGTCTCCCAGCTTTGACCAATCTTGCACTCGAAATAAAGCCCGAAGGGTTGATAAACGAAGATTCTTTTGTTCTCAAAACGGCTTGGATACGACCAAATGGCCAGGTCGCTTACCCCGAGATTTTGGGTTCATTCCTCAATCACCAAGGCGAATGGCGAAGGATCTCAGCGCCAGCTTTGTCCATATTGGAGCATGCTCAGTCACTTGCGCGGCCAATGGCCCTAGCCGACCGATTTCTGGTGCTATCCCAAATCAGTGCCCAATTCCCGGATGGGGATGAACCGTGGTTGAAAACCGACGGGTATCTCGGCAAAATTAGAATTCATTACGCTTCTCGCATGTCGCTCAAACTCAATGAGCTGACGCCCGAAAAGACCAACTTTGATCCCGTATTATTTGGAGCCGCTCGGTCGGAAGACGAGGAGAGCCCCGATGAACAGCTGGACGAGGACGATGATAACATCCTTGGACCCGCGGCGCAGAAGCTGTTTGCTGAAGATAGATTTCGTCGAGAGGCAACCGCCCGCTCTGTCTACCTCTTAAAAGATGGCGCTTATGTTTTCGTAGATCCAAATCTGCGTCCTGTCCTCAACGCAGTTCGCCGCTTTCAAGAAGCTCCTGAAGCTAAACGGAGAGAATTGGTCCTCAACCCGCGTCGGGTCTTGACTGAGGCAATTGGGGAAGAAGGTCTCAACGGTGCTAACTTAGAGGGCCTGTTTGTAGAAACAGAGCAGTTCTCCGAACGGGTTGCAGGCGTTGATGTGTGGCGGAAACAGGTGCTGCCATGGCTCATGCCGTCAGAGAAAAATCGCTGGTTGCCAGAGCGGTTCGGCCTGCGAATTGATGATACGTTTTATAGTGTTTCGGCCGAAAATGCAGGGCCGCTTGTGCTCAGAGTTGAGGAGGCTGCGACAACCTTCGTTGGTGCGGTAGACGTCACCGAGTTTTTAGACCCTGTCGATCCAGCTCTAGAGAATTCCGACAAAGAGCCCACCGAGAGTGAAGGTCGAGACGCTAAGCCAAGGGTCATGTTGCCCATGACGCCGCAAGCGATCCAATCGGTCGAACTTCTGCGCCCATTTGTGGCGACCTCAGGCTCAGCCGAAGTAGATGTCCAAGAAAGCGATTCTGAGTGGGCCTCGGAGCGCGACGAGGCCGTCTTTCTAATTGTCAAAGAGAACTTTGAAGAAGTTTCGTATGGCGTATCCGGGGAGGTCGATACGGCACCAGAAGTGCCGCGATCCGCGATCCAGCCACCTAAAAATCTCCGAGCTGTCTTGAAGCCTCATCAGCAAGAAGGCTTAGAGTGGCTTTGTCATTGCATTGCATCGGGTAGACCCGGTGCCCTCTTGGCCGATGATATGGGGTTAGGGAAAACCGTCCAAGCGCTCGCATTTATGTCTTGGCTCCGCGGCATTCAAATTGAACAGCGGCAATCTTGTCGGATCTTGATCGTCGCGCCGACTGGTCTCTTGGGTAATTGGCGCGCCGAAATTGACCGACACTTGAGCGAGCCGCGGTTGGGCCAGCTCATAGATGCCCATGGTCAGGGTTTAAAGTGGCTCAGGGATATTGGCGCACCGAGGATTCGCGACACCCACAGTGGACGTGCAAACCTCGACCTTGCTGAATGGGCAAACGACGGAGTTGTTTTAACGACATACGAGACGTTGCGCGACTATCACTTCAGCTTCGCGAAAATCCCTTTCGATCTGATTGTTTACGACGAAGCTCAGAAGCTCAAGAATCCCACGAGCCAAATGACCCGCGCTGCTAAGACCTTACAGGCGCGCTTTACACTTGCCCTCACAGGCACGCCGGTCGAAAATCGGCTTCAAGATCTCTGGTCAATATTTGATATTGTGGCACCGGGCCTTCTTGGTTCTAGTCGTTCCTTCGAGACTCGCCATGCCCCTGAAAACAAAGGTGCGCTGCAGGCACTTAAGTCAAAACTCACAGATGGAAGTGATAGAAAGCCCGCATACCTTTTGCGGCGCATGAAGAGTGACGCGCTCAAAGGGCTTCCCAAAAAGCACGTACATAATCTTCAACAAGCGATGCCGACAATTCAGGCAGATCTCTACAGAGAGCTTGTGACACGCGCCGCTGCAGCTTCGGCTCAATCGAAGAGCAGTGTGATGCTGACGACACTTGCCGAAATGCGCGGTTGCTCCCTCCATCCGGTAGACCCAGTCTTTGCTGGCGGAGATTTGGATTCCTATGCGGCGCAGTCGGCGCGACTGTCCATAGTCTTGAAAGTTCTGGAAGAGATTTCCCAGAAGCGAGAAAAAGTTCTGATTTTCCTAGAAGATCTGAACATGCAGGCTAAGCTTGCGAGCTTGCTTCATCGCCGGTTCGCACTGGCAAAGCAGCCAAGCATCATTAACGGGACAATCCCTGGCGCGAAGCGTCAGCAGATCGTGGATGAGTTTCAAAGTGCTGGCTCGGGCTTTGGGGTGATGATCTTGTCACCAAGGGCTGGCGGAGTCGGGCTTACGATTACTGCCGCCAACCATGTCGTCCATCTCTCTCGCTGGTGGAACCCTGCAGTTGAAGATCAAGCAACAGACCGTGTCTACCGAATAGGCCAGACGCGTGACGTGCACGTGTACATTCCGATGGCGGTGCACCCAGATCCTTTGATTGAGCAATCCAGTTTCGACTTGCGTTTGAATACGCTGATTGAGCGCAAACGAAATCTGACGCGGGATCTATTCTCTCCGCCTGAAGCAACCGAATCTGATCTCGCAGACCTCCTGCGCGAGGTGGCCAATGAAGGGCCCCTTGCAAATGAAGCCGCAGTTGCAACCCCCGACCCAGCCCCCAATGTTCAGTCAAGTGAAGTAACTTCGGACCAACCCCGTGTCACGTTAAGCGCCCCAGTCTACACACCGCAAGCCAAAGTCTGGCCTGTTAGAAGTGGGCAAACAAGGCCAATTGAGGAGATCTTGGCACCGTTTGCAAGCAGAGTGATAACCCGGGTCGAGATAAGCGATCCATACGCACTGGTTGATGAGGCTGCCCGGGCAGCACAAGCTGACTTTGTTAAGGATCTCGCACGCATCGCGAAAGGGATTAATCAGGTTATCATTGAGTATAATGACCGGAAGATCGCGGGATATAACGATAGCTTAGAACGCAGCGACATGAATACCAAACTCTTGGCAGTGGTGGGAGCACAGGGGACGAAGGTAGAGCTCCGGCGAAGAACCTCTGGAGGTCAGAACGGACATTTCCATGACCGACGCGTTTCAATCGACGTCCAGCGGGCGGGCAGCGGCACATCCCAACACACTTTGTTCTTTGGAATGGGTCTACTGGCTTTATATGATTTAAAGTTTGAGTGCACTGTTAGTTATGCACCGCCAGCTGCGATGTGAGCCAAAGTGGATTCGTTCGACTAAAAGTTGGCGATCCGCCTCAACCACGGCCAGCATAGAATTTTCTCAATTTATCCACTCGGTCTTTGAAGTAGTCGCTGCTGTCGCTTTGGTAGCTCGCCTCAAACCAATCAACCTGATAGCGAAGATTATTGGAATAGGCCTTGTCGATGGTCTCAAGCACTTGCCAAAGTACAGTTTCCAAGTCTTCGGTAGTAGGCCGTCGCGCCGGTTCCGGGTTCAAACTCCGCACCAATAAGGGGTATAAATCGGGCGGGCAACTTTCTTTCAATTTTTCAAAGTCCTTGTCGCCCAATCTTGCCCAAGTCCGCCACGTCTTCTCCTCTCCCCATTTTAGCGAGGTTTCACCTTTTCGTCGCGGCCAAACTTCTGTTGTAATGTGCCCAATTGGATGCAGGCCGTCACATAGACATTCATGCGCAATAACGCCAAATGAGAAAACGTCTATGGCCGGCCCAGCTTCTATGCCAAGACTTTGTTTTTCATATTGTTCTGGAGCCATATACGGGCGAGTGCCAGTGTTTTTTCCTAATTCTAAGTATGCATTTGCATTCCCGAAATCTCCAACATGCATCTTGTAACGCAGGCCGACATTCTCATCGGTGCCTGGGACAATGCGCTTCAAGTCGGAAAAGAAGATATTCTCAGGCTTTAGATCTTGATGAGCCAAGATGCCAGCAGCATTAGCTTTCCGCAAAGCGCGAACGATAAGAAGTAGGGACGACAATCGCCCAATTAAGTTCCAACCCGACGGGCTCGCGATAAGATCTGCGAGCGTACCGTGGTTCCACCTGTAAATCAGAAACGGCCAACCATTTATAATTCGTATATCGAAGAAGCGGTTGACCCATGGGCTTGGGAAGACCTTGTCGGTCTTGTCAACTTCGTGGAGAAAACTCTGTAATGCATTATCAGCATCTTTCCGCGAACCAAAGCGTTTAAAATTCGGACATTTTGCTGCGAGGTGTGGCGGAGATGAGTGCCCCATGTCTAGGACATACATATCTCCAAAGACACCTTCTCTTTTGCCAATGACCTCTGCTTTGCATTCACTCTTTAGACGAGATCTTATAAGAATTTCCCGTGTCTCTTCATCGAAATCATACAGCGGTCGGTCGCTCATCACTTCACCTCTATTCTGACCAAATGGTTAGAAGCATCGATCCTTAAGAAGGGTTGTTTCAGAAATGAGCATAATCGATTGAAGAAAACGTTACTTTTAGGTTGCGCGCAAAATCTTCAGCAAACCGACCCCAATTGTGATGCACTTGCACCCATCAATGTGCTGGTTGGGCACAAAGTCTTCGGTCTCGCTCAATATTTTCTGCACAGGATGAGAGTTTATGCGGCGAACATTTACTGTTCACCCATAACACTGAGATGCGAACTCTGAGATTTTCGAACCAACAGTTCTAATCTCTAGGGTTGTTCCGTAACGAACAGCTCCAAAGCCATCTATCCAGGCAGCAACATTTTTTGCTCGGGTAAGTTGAAGTAATATAGTGGGCGTCATGTTTCGGCTCAGCCAAACCACATCCCCAACCGAGCGGCCTCCAGTAGACCCCGAGATTACAAGCACCTCCTTGTTATCTAACTCCAGATAAGAGCGCTTCTGATTTCCCGCAATCATTGCGCTTGAATCCTCGTCGGTAACAAGCCCAAATTCCATAGTAATCTGTCTGTCTTCGCAGAAAAACAAAACTCGGGCTGTTGAATGAGAGTGAACTTGTTCGATCCGAAGATATGGCTTCATTTCCAATAGCCGGATTTCAGCTGTTGGAGCCGCACTCCCATTATTGGCAAAGCGCAAGGCCAGGGCGATATCAGGGGTAAGCCATATCATTCCGTTTCGGTCTGCAATTGTGGAGAGCGTAAACGCCTTGGCATCGATGCCCATTTCATCCAGATAAGCCACGATTAGGCCACTAACTCTTTGCGTGGCTTCGCCGGACGTCCCAGCTCCGTTCTTGGAATAAAACTGATGGATGCCCAAGCTACCAGTATACTCACTAATGTAACGGCTAGTCCCTCCCGCAAATGCGTACGCGCACGCGCTTGCACAGATGGAGTTTTTATTGGCATCCGAATTATATTCGGACTGATAAATGCCAACAGTGGTAGAGAATTCCATCAACCGAATTGCTCGGCCTAACTTGATTCCCTCATACAAAGATCCACCTGCTGAATTAGGGTGGACCATTGCGGCACCAATGTTATTTTTACGAACAAACTCGACGAATTCGTCGGCCGTCCCATCTACAATCTCACCGGAAGCATAGATATTCACTAGACCTCCACCAGTCAGTTTCTCGGCGAAAACCTTTTGTGGATCGGTCTCTCTGGAAAAAGTCATAGGCGTTTTGGCATTTGCCGAACCAGCCAAAGAGCAAGCCACTAGCAAAGTACAAAGGAATTGAAGAATTTTGTGCACGTCTTCCTCACAAGCTAGGGTTTGTGTTCGTCTACTTAAGCCAAAACTAA
>Ga0247831_1008643_pt1 | contig 10629 bp, 8 predicted proteins | sample LaCruzMarch2015__9_FD_192406 | JGI IMG/M metagenome (GOLD analysis project Ga0247831, IMG submission 192406) | Freshwater microbial communities from meromictic Lake La Cruz, Castile-La Mancha, Spain - LaCruzMarch2015_1m | ecosystem: Environmental > Aquatic > Freshwater > Lake | place: Spain...
CTTGATTGCTTCGAGTGCCACTTTCGCTTTAAAGGCAGCACTAAATTTGCGTCTTTCTTTTTTCATATTACAACTGTTAAAATTACACTTTAACTAGCTGTCTTAAAAATGGGGGGAATTATACTAAGTTGTTGAGGTCGGTTTGAATGGTATCAAAGTTTGATTCCAGTAGCGAAGTAAAACGCTCCCTTAATTCTGCTGTCGCTTTGTTTGGTGTTCCTTTAACACGTCCACCCGTCTTTTGTCGTTGTATCATTTATTCTATATTGTTCTACTTTAGATAATAGTTAATTTAGGAACAAAGGTTTTTCAAGTTGATTCTTATATTTTCTCCAGTAGTCTTTGAGTTTCGTTATCAGATTCTGTTTAGTCAATTTCTTAGTGTCAATGAATAAAGAAAGACTATTGCTTATAATGGTGGCGTATTGCTCCAAAGATAAATTTGAAGTTTCAATGAAATCTATTAACTCATTGAATGTATTTATTTGAACTTTCATTTTCTAATTAGTCAATCGTTTCGGTATCGGGATTTATTCCACTACCTAAATTTAATATTATTGGTCTTATTCCCGTTTCTTGTTCTATATCTGTCATTTGCTTTGGCATAACTAATTTAGACAAATGAAGAAATAAGGTTGCTTTGTCTTTATCTTCTAAGGTGTCCCAAATCAATGGAATTTCAAAAGATTTTTCATTCAGGAAATTAGTAATAAATTGCTGTAAATCCTTAGTAGTTTTGTTTACTGCTCCCTTTGGTTTGCCATTGTTACCATTAGCGAAACGTCCGTACTTGTTCCGTCCGTTTTTATCCGTAATTATCGGGGTGTTAATTTCATTCATTGTGATTATTGATTTTGTTAAAGTGGATGAGGTTACAACCTTAATTTATTGATTTGTAAATAGTTACGTGATTTAGTTACAACCGTTACGACCTCGGTTACAACCTCTTTTAATTGTAAGTGTGTGAATATCAATACATTAAATATGCTGTTACGACCGTGACGGTAATTTTCTAATTCTACGCATGAGATAAAAGAAGATTGTAAAAACCTATTAAAATCACTATGTATTATAAGTATTAATAATAAGTGTGAAAACGGTCGTAACGGTCGTAACCAGTAATTTAAAACATTGAATAATAGTATTTTATAGCGTTTCGAGGTTGTATCCACGGTTGTAACCACCGTCACGGTCGTAACCTTTATTAATCTTTCATCCATTTTTTATGCTTTGGATTATAAATAAATTGATTTCCGTTGACGCTTTTCAAATAAATGTCAATTAGCTTTTTAGAATTGTTCTTGTGAAATAACTTTTCAACCCTCAAAGGATTATCGAATTTGTTGTAAATATTTAAAAAGTCACTTACACTAAAGGAACTATGATTTTTGAAATTGATAATCTCATCAATGATTCTCGCTAACTCATCCCTCGTGACATCATTCCCAAATGAAGCGTTAAAATTATCTTCTGACTTATCATATTTGATTTTTAGAAGTTCATGCTTCAAATAAAGGTTAACGCATCTATAAATAAAAGAATAGTATTTGCACCATTCCACGCCGTCCCACTCATCAAAGAATAATTTGCCAAATTCATTTCGAGGTCTATGATTTATATTGTAGTAAGGTTTTATTTTGTATTCTGTAAACCTTGCATTTGTAGAAGCGTCATTTTCATCATAACGAACTAACCAGTTTGAAGTAATGAGGAATTTCGGACTATCTTCAAACTCTATTTGAACGGCTTGTTTTCCTTTTGGCTGTACGTTTATGCCTTGTGTTATTGGTGTGTACAAATAATTAAAGTTAAATTTTGCGGGTACGTCATCCACTAAGTAACAATTATAACTTTTATCGAGGTCTGCGTAATTGTGAATGTAATCCCCTCTAAACTCATCCCCCGCCTTTTGCAAAACTTTTGTGACTTGCTTAACGGCATCGCCTATTAAACTTTTACCACGCCTACCATTTCTTGTTTCGTCATTCGCTCCCTCATCTGTTAACACTATCGCTTGACTTGTATCTCTTTTTTTGAAGTTATGACACAAATAACCAATCATTGAATGAAAAGCGTTGATAGTTTCTTTATCTTCAATGGTTGTATCGGAAAACTCTTTAACTCCAGTAGATATTCTTTGAATAAAGAGTTCAAAATCCCCTATGGCATCCGTGTACTCAAATTGTTTTTTCTGTATTGGATGAGGTGTAAAAAATCCATTAACATCTGAATATTCTTTTCGCTTAATTTCCATTGTATCAATCTCATCAAAATAGAAAAATCCATTCTCAAAAGGTAGTCCAAAACTTGTTCTTGTGTCTTTATAATAAATTAGTGGATTTGGTTCTAATAATGTAAATGATTGCTGTAATACATTTGTGTTATCCTTTGCAATTTTATTTCTTACTGCGTCTGTTCCGCCGTCCATTTCATTTATTTCACTTTCTAAAAATGAAACAATATCTGTTTTGTGATTGTAGAAATCAACTACATTATTTGTGTTTTTTAGAAGTTGGATTTTGTCATCAGGTGTGGAAATACGAATAAAACTTTCTTGCTTCAAAAAATCGGCGTACATGGTCGGACACGTTTCAACTTCGCCAAAATCATTGATTTGATAAAACGAAACAACTTCGTTTGTAATTTCGGGTGCTATGCTTTCTTTTATTGAAAAGTCAACCTTGTCAAAATTCAGGTTTTTACATTCAATCGAATGAAGAACAAAAACGCCGTCATGTAATCGAGCGTAATTTTTTAACTCATTTGCATCAACAAACTTTTGAATGTAGTCACTTTCGTGTTTGGTAAAGTCTTTAAATGCACGTCCCTTTTCATTATAGCGAACACTTGTTATTACTTGATTCGTTAAACCGCTGTAAATAGGCTCTAATCCTTTTCTCGCTTGTTCAATGGTTACTTTGGATTCATTATTTGAGTTTAAGTACATCGCAAAATCTGACTTCTTAATTGTATCATAAATTGTATGTCTGAAATCGGTGTTCAATTCAATGTCAATGAAAGAGGGGAACGCTCGTTTTATGTCGTATTCTTTAACTGCAAAAGGTAGGCATCCACGCAAAACACTTGGAATTTTAGATAGTGGATTGTATTCTCTATGGTCTTTAAATTCTAAGTGAAATAAATCGTTATCGCTGTCAATGTAGCAACCTTGTAATTTGAGAGCCATAAACAGAACATAACTTTCGTAATTAGTCCGATTAAATGGATTAAACTTCTTATTGTTATGCTTAGCTTCTTTAATCTTTTTATAATAAGAATTTAGCTTTTCAATGTTATGTCGAAAATACTTTTCATTTAGTTTGATGCCAGTCGAATAATACGCATTTACATACTTGAAATAATCGTTTTTTTGTAGTGGATTCTTTGATAAAAATTTAATGGTTTCAAGAATTGTTTTATCTCGATTGGTTGCAAATCTATTAACATCTTTTAATTTGTATGCATCTGTAAAATCAAACAATTGTTTCTTTGAATTACATCGTTCCCTAACTGAATTTATTGCTTCATTTCTTAGAACTTCAAAAGGTGTGTTTTCTGTTTTCATCTCTTCAAGTGTTTAGAAAGTTTGACAATTGCATCAGTATAAAAACGGCGGTCTGCTTTGATAAATTGATTCAGGAATGATTCAATAAATGAATGATTTTTGTATCTTTGAAGTGTCGGTAAACTTTCGCCAGTAAGTCGATAATTTGATAAATTTGGGGTGTCTAACGGCATCCCTTTTTTTGTTGATTCCATTTCTAAAAACGATTTGAAGATTCAACAACATTTATCAATTCTGACTTTTTAAAGTACGTTCTATTTCCAACCTTATAAGGTTTAATAATACCGTCTTTCATCCACGCATGAATGGACACTAAACTAACTTTGAAAAATTCGGCGGTTTCCTTTCGACTAAGTAAGTCGTTTTCGTCTTTTGGTTGCTCCTTATTGGTAGCGTTTACCAGTTCTTGAATTTGCGTTTTTACGCTTTCAGAAATTAAGTTTGCCAGTTCGATTGGCGTTACTTGAAATAGTTGAATTTGTTGCATAAACATTGATATTTAATTGTTTATGCAAATGTTTGTCACGGCTTAACTCTCATTTTTATCATACTATTATCAATGGTCTCATACTTTATTCAATGTGTTAAATTTTTTTTCTAAATCGTTCAATGTAGCCGTGTCTTTGTAAGGTATATCTATTCTTGAATACTTTGCCGTCATTTCCGAAAATCTACTTTTTACAAATTCTTTGTACTTGACTCCTTTGTTTGGTTTGATTGAATTTTCATTTTCTTGCATCCAAAAGAAAATCTGACTGAATTGTTTAGGTTGCTTTGTTGTTGCGTATTCATCAACTAAGAATAGAAATAAATCATAACTTTTTTGGTCTTTGAAAATTTCAGGATTGAATGTTTCAATTTGTGATTCAATAAGATGAGGTTTCGTTTGGTGTTCACAAATATCAACGGCATTATAGACCTCTAAATGTTTATTAAATTCTTCATCTACTTTGCTTACTATTCCTGAATAATATCCAAACTTTTTAATTTCTGCATGAGTTAAAATACATGGAACAATTCCTTTTACATAAACCCAACCCTCATAACTTTTTTCGTGCTTAATGTGATAATAGTTATTGTGCAAACTTTTAACATACGATTTTCCGTGTTCGCCAACCAAATTATTTATAGAAATCTTAAATTCCTTTTCAAAATATTGCTCCCCTTTTATGTAGGCTTCATTGTATGTATTAAGGTAATCAAATCCATTAACATCAACTATTTCGTTCAATGATATTTCAAGCAATTTTAATTCTTTTGTTGTTAAAACAAAAGCCAATTCAGGTGTGTAAATTTTAACAGATTGTGTTTCTTCTCCTATTATATTTACTTTACAAAAACCATTATTATCAATCTCTCTTTTGTAACTTTTGAACCTATTACTTTCCCTATATAAGTCCGTCAAATCAAAACGTTTCTCTTTTGTATCGATTTTATTCATTTTTCGCCAGTATTGTAATTTGATATAAAGTAAGGTTTACGCTTGTTTCTTATTCAATCGAATAATGTTTTCGTCTATAACCTTTGGTGTATTCCAAACGCTTAAAAAATCTTCCAAATGGTCGTTTTCGGTTTCGCCTATGTAATTAAGTAACATTTTTTCTGTGGCGTGTCCCGTTACTGCCATTATCAGTTTATTTGGTAGCTTGTTGTAATGATTTGTAGCAAACGAGCGTCTGCAAGTGTGTGAACGTACCAATTCCCATTTTTTAAACGTGCCTAATTCTTTGCGGTGTGTTTCGGGGTTCTGTCTCGAACCATGTATTTCTTGAACTAATCCACTTTCAAAACAAACTTTTTTAATCCATTCGTTAAAACGCTGGTCTGAAATCGGTCGGGGAAAATCCCCCAAACGCTCCAGTACTTCGTTAACGTCTGAATGAATAGGAATATCAACTTGTTTATTTGTTTTGCTTTGGGTGTATCTTATAAATTTCTGTCCGCTTACATGAATTTGAATATTTGCATTTGTCAACTGCATTAAATCAGAAACACGGCATCCAGTCCAACAACCAATAATAAGCCAGTCCCTCGCATTTTCTAAGTAGTTAACTTTTTTCAAATCGCATTTTTTTATTAATTCAATTTCATTTTCAGTAATGGTTACAAATGCTGTTTGCTCTTCTTTAATGTAGAATTTTCTTGAACGTACTTGTTCACTTATTGAAAATCCTTTATCACTTGCATCTAAACAAACGGTCTTAATTTGTCGAATATCTTTTGAAATGCTATTTTGAGAAATCAACAATTTTTCACTTTCATACTTTACAAAATCATTTTTGAAAGTCAAATCAACATCGCTAATTGAAAAACGTTTGTTTTTGTATTCCTCAAATTTCTTTAACCTCATCAAAGTAGTACTGAAACTCTTTATTGTAAGGTGTGAAATTGGTTTTCCAGTTTTAGGATTAATTTTTGTTTTCATTTCAGTTTGATAGGCTTTAATTAAGTCTTTCAAATATTCTGTTTTTTGCTCCAGTAGTGGATTCTTGAACTTTGCAATAACATCAATTAACCATTCTTTATTTATTGGTGTTCCGCTCCCTTTGTCGGTATTCAATGATTCAATGATTTTAGTTTTGAGTCTTTCAAGTTGAACTTTCAAATTCAGTTTATCGGGGTTGTTTGCTTTCTGTAAAGGTTCGCCCTTTGTTTCACTCCAAAGATTAGGATTTGTTGTAAATCCAGTAGGGGTTTCAATATCGGTGTTTTTGCCGTCACGAACACGAACATAAATATTTGAAATTTCTTTTTTTGATTGAAGTCTAAATTTGATAGTAGCCATACTTTGATAATTTGATAATCAAAGATAGTTTATTTTCCCCACTATTTCCCCACTTTTAGTTAATTTGATTTAATCGTTACGAATGGAAAACAATTAAGCGACACTCTAAAATAATTGATTCTATTAGGTTTTAAGGTTTATTGTGTGTTTATTCAATAAATGTAGATTAACCGCTATTAGGTTCGGACGAGACCTCAAAAAACCCTTGAATCCCTTGTTGATTCAGGGGTTTTGTTTTTTAACTAAGAGTAGGGTTTTAACGAACCACATTTACATGACCTAAAATTTCTCGGCGATCATCTAATTGAGGCGTTTTAAAGGAGATTTTATAGGTGTATACACCAAACTGAACGTCTAATCCTTGATTTCCATAAGAACCATCCCAACCCATTTGAGGATCTTGTGTTTCAAATACAATTTCTCCCCAACGATTAAAAATAGTCATTTCAAACGTGTGGTAATCTATTCCCGCGGTGAATACAGGAGTAAAAATATTATTAAATTCATCTCCATCAGGAGTAAATGAGTTCGGAATGAAATAAACAGTTTCATTCATGAAAGGAAAATTTATTGAAGTGCTATCAACACAACCTAAGTCCGACATTGCCGTTAACGAAATTGTGTATCCATTTCCTGTATTGTTAAAGAGATGTGATAAATCTTCTGTTGTGTAAGTGCTACCATCACCGGTATTCCAAAAATAAGTTGTTGCGCCCACGGAATTATTTGTAAACGTGGCATTTTGACTTGGCTCAGTAAAGTAATTAATATCTGAGGAAAAACTGGCAACTGGAATCCCTTCTACACACACAAAGTTTGAATAGGTTTGTGATCCAAGGCACCCATTCAATGTCATTTCAAGAGAAATATCAAAGCAACCAGCATTGGAAAACAAAAGAGCAGCTGAGTCTCCGATTGCAACGGGATTCCCTTCGATAAACCATTGCGTATTCGTTGACTGATTTGCATTCGTAGAATTATTCCAAAAATTAGTGGTTAGTGGTGCGCAGCCTTGTAAGAGGTCGGCATCAAAGGAAACCACAGGAATTGGATTTACTGTAACATTTGTTGAAAATGAGCTGCTTGAACAACCGTTAAGGGTATAAACAGCTGAATAGGTAGATGTGACCAAAGGATTTGTGGTAATTGAATTTGTTGTTGCTCCATTTGGAGTCCACAAAATAGTACCCCCTGGTAAATTTGGATTTGCTGTTAATATAACTGAATCTCCTTCGCAAATTGTTCCATTATTAATAGTTAATTGTGGAATAGGGTTAACAGACACTGTTGCTGAAGCAGATGGACTTGAACATCCATTCAACGTATAAACCAAGGTGTAATTTGTGGTGTTTTGTGGTGAAACTGAAATTGTTGATGTTGTTTCAGCTGTCGACCAGAGAAAAGTCCCTCCAATGGGTTGCATGGATGCCGCAGAAAGAGTGGCAGATTGACCTTCGCAAATTGTAGAATTGGCTACAGAAACAGTAGGAATTGGATTTACCACAACAGAAACAGTAAGCTGAGACATACAACCGCTGTAATTGTATAATACAGCATATTGAGTGGTTACAATTGGTGATATTGTTATTGATGGATTAGATGTCCCATTGCCCCACAAGAACGTTCCTCCAACAGGAGTTGCATTTGCATTTAAGGTTGCAGATTGACCCGTACAAATTGTATCTCCTACAAGCGTAATCACAGGTAAAATATTACCCGCAAGTATCGTTATTGCTAGGGTTGATGAACAGTTATTGGCATCTAAAACAGTAACCGTATAATTCCCTGCAGCCAAGTTACTAAAAGAATAATTTCCACCAGAAGCTGTTATTTCATTACCCAATGGATTATATGATACACTACCAGACAATGATAAATTATAAGGTGAAACACCACCAGTTACTGTAATTTGAGTAGATCCATCATTGGAATTCTGACATAAGGTTGATGTTTCTATACTAGTTGATTGAATTAAAGTTGGTTCTAACAAAGTAACACTTGAACTATCAAAACATCCATTTTGATCCGTGACAGTAATTTGATAATTTCCGGCAGTAAGAGCAGTGATAGTATATGTTCCACCACTTACGTTAATTTCAGTCCCGACAGGATTGGAGGTAATAGGGCCAACCCAAGATACGTCATACCCAGGTGTACCATTGGAAGCAGTCACTAAAATAGAACCAACTCCTCCATTACAACTTATGTTAGAAACTACAGCAGTAAATGATAAAGAGGGAGGAGGAATTAATGTACTAACAATTGAATCTGTGCACCCATTAACATCTGTGGCAACCACCGTGTAGGTTCCCGCACTCAGGTTGTTGATTTGATAGGAACCTCCGTTGTTGACTATCTCAATCCCAGCTGGATTATCAGAAATTGGACCAAGCCATGAAACATTATAACCCGGAAAACCACCTATTACATTGATGTTTAACACACCATTGGTTGCTCCGTTGCACAAGGGTGGAGTAATTACAGATGAAACCACAATTGGTAAAGGCTGAGCTAAGTTTGTTGTTGTTGTTGCAGTACAACCATTGGCATCAGTCATTGTCAATGTATAAGACCCCGCTGGTGCACCATTCACGGTATATGAACCTCCATCTGCATTGATTTCCGTGCCTACTGGATTACCGGTGTTTGGTCCCGCCCAACTCATATCATATGGCGTTGCTCCTCCAATTGCTGTTCCGGTTACCGTTCCATCAGAACTACCATTGCATAACGCTCCAGTATTTGCTGCTGCTGCGGTTAAAAGAACTGGTTCAATGATCGTTGTTGTGGTGGTTGTTACGCAGCCATTCGCATCCGTGATGGTTATGGTATATAAGCCTGCTGGCGCATTATTTACGGAGTAATTTCCTCCCGATAAAGCTATTTCTGTTCCTGCGGGGTCTCCTGTAACCGGTCCTGCCCAACTCATGTTGTAAGGTGCTGTTCCATTTGTTGCAGTAGCTGAAACACTCCCCGTAGTTCCTCCATTACACAAAACTGAGGTATTGGTCGCTGTAGCGGTTAATAATACAGGTTCAGTAATTGTTGATGTGGCCGTGGCAGTACAGCCATTCAAATCTGTCACAGTTACCGTGTAAGTTCCGGCTGAAGCTCCCGTAATTGTGTAATTACCTCCACTTGTTCCTATTTCTGTTCCAGCAGGATCACCATTTACTGGTCCCGCCCAACTCACGTTGTATGCCGGAGTTCCATTTGTGGCTGTCACCGTTATTGTCCCATCAGCACTTCCGTTACATAAAGCAGCCGTATTTGTCGCGCTGGCGGTTAAGGAAACGGGTTGCGTTATAGTGCTTGTAGTTGTTGTCGTACATCCATTTAAATCCGTAATTGTCATTGTAAATGCTCCTGGATTTAAACCAATAATTGTATAATTTCCTCCACTAATTGTAATTTCTTCCCCTATTGGATCATCATTGGAAGGACCAGTCCAAGAAATATTATATCCAGCGGTGCCATCAGTTGCTGTAACCGTTATTGTTCCGTCTGCACTACCGTTACACAACGCAGGAGTATTTGTTGCTGAGGCACTTAACGGTAAAGGCTGAGCTAAGTTTGTTGTTGTTGTTGCAGTACAACCATTGGCATCAGTCATTGTCAATGTATAAGATCCCGCTGGTGCACCATTCACGGTATATGAACCTCCATCTGCATTGATTTCCGTGCCTACTGGATTACCGGTGTTTGGTCCCGCCCAACTCATATCATATGGCGTTGCTCCTCCAATTGCTGTTCCGGTTACCGTTCCATCAGAACTACCATTGCATAACGCTCCAGTATTTGCTGCTGCTGCGGTTAAAAGAACTGGTTCAATGATCGTTGTTGTGGTGGTTGTTACGCAGCCATTCGCATCCGTGATGGTTATGGTATATAAGCCTGCTGGCGCATTATTTACGGAGTAATTTCCTCCCGATAAAGCTATTTCTGTTCCTGCGGGGTCTCCTGTAACCGGTCCTGCCCAACTCATGTTGTAAGGTGCTGTTCCATTTGTTGCAGTAGCTGAAACACTCCCCGTAGTTCCTCCATTACACAAAACTGAGGTATTGGTCGCTGTAGCGGTTAATAATACAGGTTCAGTAATTGTTGATGTGGCCGTGGCAGTACAGCCATTCAAATCTGTCACAGTTACCGTGTAAGTTCCGGCTGAAGCTCCCGTAATTGTGTAATTACCTCCACTTGTTCCTATTTCTGTTCCAGCAGGATCACCATTTACTGGTCCCGCCCAACTCACGTTGTATGCCGGAGTTCCATTTGTGGCTGT
>Ga0247831_1008644_pt1 | contig 10628 bp, 7 predicted proteins | sample LaCruzMarch2015__9_FD_192406 | JGI IMG/M metagenome (GOLD analysis project Ga0247831, IMG submission 192406) | Freshwater microbial communities from meromictic Lake La Cruz, Castile-La Mancha, Spain - LaCruzMarch2015_1m | ecosystem: Environmental > Aquatic > Freshwater > Lake | place: Spain...
AAAGATTATACTGTTCTGAACACAAAAAAGATTTAATGGTAGATATTACTCAAAAGAATAAACTTTGTAAAGAAAAAAATTGTTCAACTCAAGGAGTATATAATTTTCCATCTGAAACAAATGGTTTGTATTGTTCTAAACATTCTAAAGATGGAATGATTGATGTTGTTACTAAAAAATGTATTTTTCAAAATTGTAACAAAAAACCTAATTTTAATTTTGAAAATGAAAAAATAGCTTTATATTGTTCAGAACATTCATTAGATGGAATGATAAATATTTATTCTCAAAATTGTATTATAGGAGGATGTAATATTTCTGCTTCTTATAATTATAAAGAATTTAAAGATAGATTATACTGTGCAAAACATGCATTAAAAGATATGATTGATATAGTAAATAGAAGATGTATTATAGAAGGATGCGATATATTAGCTAAATATAATTTAAAAGGTGAAAAAAATGTATTATATTGTGCTAAACATAAACTAGAAAATATGATTCATCTTTATCCAACCTATTGTTTAGAAAATAATTGTGAAGTATTTCCATCTTTTAATTATAAAGGATTTAGTGCTAAATATTGTTTGAAACATAAAAAAGATAATATGATAAATGTTACTGATAATTATTGTAAATATTGTGAAAAATTAGCTAGTTATAATTATTTAGAATGTACAGAAAGATTATATTGTTCATCTCATAAAAAAATTGGAATGATAAATTTATATTCTTTAAAATGTAAATCTGATTTTTGTTTAATATTAATTAATAATAAAAATAGATATGATGGTTACTGTCTACAATGTTTTGCAAATCTATTTCCAGATGAGCCAAGAACAATTAATTATTGCACAAAGGAAAAAACAATTGTAAAATTTATTCTAAATAATTTTCCAAATTATAGTTGGATTACGAATAAAATTATAGAAGGTGGATGTTCGAAAAGAAGACCAGATATGTTATTAGATTTAGGATCTCACATTATAATTATAGAAATTGATGAAAATCAACATATTTTATATGATTCAAATTGCGAAAATAAAAGATTAGAAGAAATATCAAAAGATCTATATTCTCGTCCAATTATTATTCTTAGATTTAATCCTGATGAATACAATGATAAAAATGGAAAGAAAATTAATTCTCCTTGGATTTATTATAAGACAAAAATAAATATAGATAAAAAAAAAGAAGAAGAGTGGAAAAATAGATTAAATGAGTTAAAAAATAGAGTAGAATATTTTATAAATATAAAAGATTATACAAATGAAAAAATAGAAATTATTAAATTATTTTATGATTTTTAATAATTTAAATATAATAATAAATATCTAATTTCTTAGAAATATTTACCTTCCTTTATTTCAGCGGCAATTGGACTTGCCCACTTTTGTAGAGGTTGTGCGTTGGTAACAACACCGATTTGTCTAATAATTTGAGATAGAGCACCTCTAATACCAGCAAGATCAAAGATTCCAACAAGAAGAGTTACTGCAATACCGATTAACAACTGAAGTAATACGAATCCAATATATAATTCCCAAGTTTTAAGATCACCTACTTTTCTGTCTAATAAACTAGTAGTCATTTTTATATATATTTAATACAGAAAAAAAATTAATAAAAAATAATTTAATTTATTAATTATTAATTTATTTTCTTTATGTTTTTTTTTATATTTTTTTTAAAATATCAACCATTTTTTTTTCTATAAAAACTAATCTTTCTTCTAATTCTTTAATTTTATTATTTTCATATTTATTTGTTTTTATCTTAAATGTATCACACTCTAAATTTATTTCCTTAGATATTAATTGAATAGAATTTATATTATAATCACCTCTATCTTTTTTACCAAATATAACTGAATTTTCATCAACATTATCAGCTCTATATGAAAATGCTCTTTTACCAATAGATGTACCAAATAGAGCTATACTATCTGAATCTAAAGTTTTAGAATTTGTTCCAAATGCGAATGAATTATTTTGATAACATTTTCCACCAGCAATTGATAAAGAATTATCTTTAATACAATGACTCTTATCGCCTACACATAATGATTTTAAGAATATTAAACTCTCTTTATTATCTTCATCAATTCTCATTACATTATCTTGATTCCATTTTAAATCCATAATTGATTTACCACATTCTCCTCTTTCTCCCTGTAATCCTCTTGGACCTAAAGGAATTGATTCATCACTTATAACTTCATATATTTTATTATTTTCTTGAATAATAAATTTTAATTTATTATTTTGGTCGAATTTAATTTTTCTTATAATTGGTGTCTCGCCATTATCACCTTTATTTCCCATTGGACCTTTAGGACCAATTAATCCTTTAATATTTAATTTAGTTGATGCAATTTCAATATCACAATAATATAATTTTATTTCATTTATATCTTTATCAAAAATAATATTAAAATTATTTTTATTAAAATTATTACTATTTATTTTTTCATCCATATAATTTTTAAATTTTTCTTCATTATTTAATATTCGTTGATCAAGCTTATTAAATATATCTTCAATATTATTATTGAAAATATTTCCTAATAATCTAATTTTATTTTCTATACTTTTATTAATATCATTATTTTTTACATTATCAATATGTTCATAGATATTATTTATCTGATTTTTTATATAATCATATATTTTGGCGCTTATTAAATCATTATTTAATAAATCTTTTATTTTATCTTCAATCTTAAGAATATAATTATCTAATTTTTCATTAAATTTTTTATCTAAATCATATTCTACATAATTTGTATGTTCTACATAATCTTTCAATGATTTTTTAATATTATTTTCTATTTCATTAAAAATAGTTATTACCTTATTATTTAGTTTTTCTTCTAATTCTATTAATTTATTCTTAGATTCGATATTATCTGACTTATTCTTAGATTCGACGTAATCTAATTTATTCTTAGATTCGATGTAATCTAATTTATTCTTAGATTCGATGTAATCTAATTTATTCTTAGATTCGATGTAATCTAATTTATTCTTAGATTCAATATTATCTAATTTATTCTTAGATTCGACGTAATCTAATTTATTTTTATTTAAAGTTGTTTTAAGAAAATCTGAATTATCTGATTTATTTTCATAAGTATTTATTTTATTCTTTTTTTCATTATTTTCACATATATTTAATGCAAGTCTTTCAACTTCAATAATTATACTATCTTTGTTTGGATCTGTTATTAAATTATAAATTTTTTCATCAATTATTTTTTCAAAATAATTAATTAAAATTTCTAGTATTTTATTTTTTTTATCTTCATTATTTTTAAAATCAGCAGTTGAAAATATTTCATTTAATTTATTTATAAAAATTTTTATTTCTTGTAATATATTTTTTTGATAAATATTATCTATATATTTAAATAATAATATACATTTATTTATTAAATATAAAAATATAAATTCATAGGACTTATAATTATCCATATTTCTTATCCTATAATAATATTATATTTTTTTAATAATTTTTTTTGAATAATATATTATATTAATATGAATTATGGAAGTATTATATGGGGATCTAAAGCATGGCATTTATTACATGCTTTCAGTATAAATAAAATATCTGATGATAAAAAACACAATTATTATATATTTTATACAACATTTATTTACCTATTACCATGTATAGTATGTAGTGAACATTATGCAGATATTATATATGTTAATAATATATTAGAAGAAGAAAAAATTAATAAAAAATATTTGATGAGATGGGTATTTGATACTCATAATATTGTAAACAAAACATTAAATAAACCAAAATATAATTATCAAATATTTTTAAATTCATTTAATGAAATAAATCATAATGATATATTTTTCATATTAAAAAATTTTATTAAAAATATTGATTTTGATAATATATCATTATATAAATATGATCAAGTATATAATTTTTTTATAAATTTTTGTATATTATATCCTGAAAAAACTAGAATGAAAAAATTAAAAAAAATAATTAAATCAAAAAATTTTATTAAAATAAATACTCCTAATCAATTTAAACTATGGTTCATCAATAATCTTAATTTATTAGAAACTATTATATGCAAATCTTAAATATTAATATTTATATAATATATAAAATTATCAATATTATAAGAATGAGGATAATCTAATAAAACTCCATCATCTGTTATATATTTAATAGTGGGAAATTTTGTTATATTTGCATAGCTACATAAATAATCATTTCCTTCATTTATATTTTCAGAATTTACAGATCCTATACTAAATATATTTAAATGCGATAAAGCAATTGTAATTAATAATTCAGATATTTTATTACAATGTTTACATAAAGGTGAATAGAATACTATTAGACCTTTATTTCTAGAAAAATATTCATTATTTATATATAATTTTTTATCTTTGTAATTAAAATCTTTTAATGTTAATTCTAATATTCCTTTATCTTCACCATAAATATTATTATATAACGAATTTTTATTATTTTTAATATTATTTGCCATATTTTATATTATATATATATATATGTTTAATAAAAATAAATTATTTATATCTATTTCTATTTTAGTTGGTTTTGTAATATCATATTATTATAATAAAATCATAAATACTAATTTCATATTAATGTTTATTACAACATCAATTATATTATATATATTATTTTATTATTTAGGGAATATTAGAGAAAGTTATACAGATTATTATAATCACCAATTATATGAATCTAATGATAGCAGTTATCCCAAAATAAATTCTTTAAATAATGAAAATACTAATACTAATTATAAATTAGGCAATTCATTATATTCATTTTTAGAGTATATGAAAAACCAATTAGAAGCTGAAGAAGAAGAAGATAAAGAATATCAAAGAATGTATAAACAAGAAACAAAAACTAATAGTAAATTAAGCGATTCATTATATTCATTTACTAAATATATAAAAAAATTAGAATCTGAAGAGGAAGATAAAGATTATCATAAAATGTATAATGGAAAGAAAAAATCAAGTATTAATGATAAATTAGGTAATTCGTTAAATTCATTATTTGGTTATATGAAAAAACAATTACAAGAAGAAGAAGGAGAAAAACAAACAAAAATTAATGACAAATTGGGTGATTCTCTAAATTCATTTTTAGACTATATGAAAAAATTAGAAGAAGAAGAAGAAGTATCTGAAGAAAATAAATCTGAAGAAGAAAATAAAACTGAAGAAGAAAATAAAACTGAAGAAGAAAATAAATCTGAAGAAGAAGATAAAGCTAATAATTCATCACTTTCATTTTTAGACTATATGAAAAAATTAGACGAATGTAAAAAAGAATTAAAAGAAAAAAAGAATAAAGAAGATTCTACTAATTATCAAAAACCAGATATAAATAAATTAGTAATGTCAAGTCCTACTCCATCATCTCCTTTTAATATTAATATAAGTTATAATTCACAAAATAGTATTAATGAATTAGATAATGATAAAGAATCATCACATAAAGAAAATATAAGAAAAAATAATTCAAATCATAATTTACAAAGTAATGATAGCAAAAATTTAGGAAAAGTAGGTGATAATACAAGAGTTTATAATAATAGTGATTGGATTTATGGAGATAGTGCATGGACTAATAATCCAGATTATTATATTCCAGAAGAAGTTAGAATAATTCCTCAGAAACCATTAAATGAATGGGCTAAAACAATGCAACAAAAAGGAAAAACTGTTTGTCCATTAATGAATAATATGCCATGGAGTGAATATAAATCAGGAGATTCTGATCCAGAAGCTTATAATCTTTAAAAAATATTAATATTTTTTTATTTTTTTATATATATAATTTATATATATGAATTTATTATTAGTTATAATTATAATTTTAATTATTATAGCAATTTTATATCTTTATTTTAGAAATATACAATTTTATAATATGTTGGAAAGTTTTGATAACAATACACAAAGTTCATTAAGTACATATTTTCAGAATACTGTTGATTATGATTATTATCAAACATATAAAAATAAATTTAATTATTCATATAAAAAAGAACATAATCTTAAAAATAATGCAAATACTAATAAAGTAATTACTGCTCCTAATGTAATTTATGCTGGTTGGGATGGAATATGGTCAGATGGAAATAATTTACATGCTCAATTTATTCAAAAGAATGATGTATTAATGATAGGTTTTAGTAATAGTTCATTTGATAATTTATATTATAAATTATCTAGAGGTTATAATCCACCTGGTAATAATCCATTAAACATTACTAATCCTGATGGAGATAATTATACTGATCCATATTATAATTGTCCAGAAAATGTATTTATTGGATTAGGAAGATTAACAAAAGATAGAACAGTATTTTTATTAAAAGAAATAATGTGTAATTTTTATATAAATGATGATTTAAACTTAAAAATAAATAAATTAACAGGAAAAATTGAAAATAAAACTATTATATTATATTCTGAACCATCTGGAAATAAAATTACATTAAATTTTGTAAAACCATTTGGCGATTCAATAACAAAAAATATGAATTTATTCAAAGATAATTCTGCACCTTTAACTACATTATTTCCTGAAATTCCAACGAGTGAATATGTTTATGAAGAAGATTGGTGTTCTTTATCAGGAGGAGGGTTACCATGCAAATTCCAATCAGATGGTGTATCTGATTCTACATATTCTAATTTGGATTTTAATGCGTGCGGTAAACCTGATTCAAATAATATATGTACTGGAAAACCTAATTGTGTTATTTTTTCACCTGCTCCACCAGGATATTCTAGTTGTCAACATAAAGTTAATATTCACGATTATATGAATCATTATGCTATTAAAGCACTTTCACACATTGAAGGTAATAATATAAAAGTATGTGATTATTTAAAATATTTTACAAGTAATACCTGTAATACATGTATATTATGTTATGTTACTGATTTAGGTGATGTATTAACATTAAATTATGAATATCATGGTAAATTACCAGGTCAAAGTAGTTTAACTGTTCAACATGATATTATGCATAAAGTATTAAATAATAAAATTTTACCAGATTATAGAAAAATATTAATTAATAATCAAGTAAATAGTGCTCAAATATTAAATGCAATTTCTTTTACAAATTGTTTAGAAAATAATCATAACGGAGGAACTAATTTAGAACGACTAAAACAAAGTGTAAAACCTGCAGGTGCTTTAGCAAAAAAATATCAATTAGATAGTAGTTATAAATATAATGACAAATTAGCACCAGCAGTTTGGCAATTTAATTATAATAGTAATTCCAAAAATTATAATACCCAAGATTCATGTCCAATTTATTTAAGTACATCTATAAATTATAATACTTCTGTTAAATATGTTAATTTTTACAATAATGGTAAAACCGGATTAACATCACATAAAGGAGGAAGTAGCCAGCAACTATTTTTAGAAAATATACAAATTATAAATAACAAAAGTAAAAATTCTGGTTCGGCTATCGCAATAACCGCAAATATAAGAGTAAATAATAGATTATATTTGGTACCAGATAAAAGTACGAATGGATTTTCAAATAATTCAATTTCTGTAAATTTAGTAGATGAACCACAAGAAAATGGTAAATGGTTAATATTAGGATTTACATTAAATACTTTATCTGATTTAAATAATATATTAAAAAATATTCCAAATTATTTTTCATAAAAATATATTTATTAAATATATATGTCAAATAAAATAATTTATCCACTGTTAATAATTATATTTTCAATATTGATAATATATGGTATAATTAATATTAAAAATAATAGTAAGTTAAATAATAGTATTGAAAGTTATCAAAATAGTTTAATTAATAATTCATTTAATAAAGTTTTTAAATCAGATATTCATGATAATACTTTTATAACAAAAGACTTTGCAAATGGAAGTTGGACTATTCCAGAAAGTATTGTTAATAATAATTATACTATTACAAATTTAATGAAAATTAATATTAATAAAGATATAACGATTAATCCAAATGATTATGTAGGTTTTAGACAAAATAGTATTAACTTTGGAACAATAGATTATAATGGTGATATATATAATATTAATTATGTATTAAATGAAAATATAACAGCCGTTTCATCAAAATATAAACCAAATAATATGCATATTAAATTATTTAATAAATTTAATTCAGAAGGAAATATATTAATTAATGAACCATATTATACACCCGAGACATTAAATGCTGTTGTATCAATATTTGATAATAATTTGTTAATAACCAAATTTGCATCATATAAAGTTTATAATGGTAAAGTAGGTGGTGAAGTATATCGTATAATCAAATCGAAGGATATTTATATCGATCAGGCACCACCATTATTTGATTATGCTACATATGATGTTTTAATGAATAATTATAAATATCCTAATAACGATATTTTATATAGTTTGGGAGATATGACTTATGTAAATAATTCTTCAAAATATAATAAAATAAAAGATATATTTCCATCAGGAAAAATGTTAATTTCAGTACAAAGAGTATTTTATAGTCCAACGGGAACAACTATTAAAACAAAAGCTAGTGATGCATATTTAATGAATATTATAAGCGGTGATAATAATATTCTCTCAAATATCAAAATTTGTCCATTTAGCGTTGATAAACAAGTAAATAATTTAGTAAAATTTTTCGAACCAAAAGAAACAATATTATATTTTTATACTTTAGATCAAACAAAATCAACTTATAGTTATACTAATCCAGATAAACAAGTACCTATAAGTGGACTAAAACTTCAAAATGGTGCAGAAAATATGTATGGTGGTTCAGACTATCTTATTATAAATGATTTAACAAGTGTTCAACAAGTTAGTAATAATACTTATATAATGAAATCTGCTGGATCTTTTTTACCTAATTTGGATCCTTTAACTTCATATACAACTATTCCTTTTGAATATATTCTAAATCAAATTTAAGATTCCAATTAATTATATAAATTAGATATTGTTTATTCATATTTGAATAATACTGTTTAGAGATAATTTAATAAAAATAAATTTAATTGAGTAATAATATACTAAAATAATACTAATAGAATCTTTTCTAACTTTTAATTCTAATATATTTAAATAATTCATATTTTAAAATCAGATCAGAAGGAGTAAAATTCAAAATAAATATTTAAACTTAAAATAGTTAAGAATAAATATGAATAATTAAAAATATAATTAAAAAATATAATTAAAAAAAATAATAAATTAGAATAAAATTTAATATCTTTACTATAAAATATATCTTATATATAATTAATGATAAACAAGTATTTAATTATATTTTTTTTAATAATATTAACTATTTTGATTATTTTATTTTTAAATTACTTATTAACAGATAAGAAAATAAAAATAAAATCAGAAAATTATATAGAAAATTTTTCTAATAGTATAGAACCTGTACCATTAGAAGAGAAATTTAATAATCATAATTTAATTACAAATGGAGATTTTAAAAATGGACAGGATTGTAAAAATCATATTACTCAAAGTGGTTATAATAAAATTATTATAATGAAAAATCCAGGATATAGCTCTTATGTATTAGAACAAAAAAAAACAACTAATCTAACATATTATGAATTATTATGCGACAATGATAAAAATAATAAATATAATTTTTATTTTTGGTTATCAATTGAAGAAAATTCAATAGAAGAGTTAAATTTTGAAAAATTAATTCATATTAAATTTCAAAATGAAGATTTTACCAGTTATATTCCAAGATTAACTTATAATATTGTACAAAGAGTAATGATATCTAATAATGATAAAAATCCATGGTATTTAATTAAATATGATTTTATATCAGGGCCAAATACAATAAATAAGATGCAGATATTTTTAAATTATAATGAAAATTTACAATATGATACTTATTATTTTACTAATCTTTCATTATATAAAGTATTAATTGATGCAGAAAATTTTATTTATAATACTAATTTAATTGGCTATTTTGATGGTTATAATTATGAAAGTTCTTCACCAGTATGGAATGATTTAAGTGCTAATGGCAATGATATTTATTGGTCAAATATACCAGTAGCTGATTATACTAAAGGTTCATTAAATATATTAAATTTAAAATTAACTGGATTTCCTGCAAATAAATTATCAAATGAAAAAATGACAATAATAATCTGTTTAACTAAAAATTTTGAAAATAGTGCATCTAATATATCTGTAAATGAAGAAAATTCAAATGATAATTTTTATTTAATTAGTGTTCCTGGAAATAATATATTTTCATTTGAAATTAAAGTAATAGATAATTATTTTTATTTAATAAACGGAAAGAATGAATATAAATCTAAAAATGAAATTATATTATATAATAAAAGTTTAATTACAATAACATATGAAAATGAATTATTAGAAATATATCATGATGGATTAGTAGTAATTTCTGAAAAGATAAATAAATTATATTTTAGCCCCAATAATATTATAATTAATAAAAATAAAAATCTAAATTATAATTTTTATAGTATTTTATTTTATAATAGAATTGTTAAAAAGAATGAAATGAATGATATTAGAGAATATTTTATTAT
>Ga0247831_1008653_pt1 | contig 10613 bp, 5 predicted proteins | sample LaCruzMarch2015__9_FD_192406 | JGI IMG/M metagenome (GOLD analysis project Ga0247831, IMG submission 192406) | Freshwater microbial communities from meromictic Lake La Cruz, Castile-La Mancha, Spain - LaCruzMarch2015_1m | ecosystem: Environmental > Aquatic > Freshwater > Lake | place: Spain...
CACCACAACATTTTTACCTCCTACTTTACCTCCCACCACAACATTTTTACCTCCTACTTTACCTCCTACTTTACCTCCTACTTTCCCTCCCACCACAACATTTTTACCTCCTACTTTCCCTCCCACCACAACATTTTTACCTCCTACTTTACCTCCCACCACAACATTTTTAGCTCCTACTTCTCCTCCAACTTTACCACCTACTTTCCCTCCTACCACGTCATTTTTACCTACTACTACTACTACTTTACCTACTACTACTTTACCTACTACTACTTTGCCTACTACTACTTTACCTACTACTACTTTATCTACTACTACTTTACCTACTACTACTTTATCTACTACTACTTTACCTCCTACTACTACTTTACTTCCAACTTTACCACCAACTACTGAACTTATAACAACTTCTAAACCATTAACCACACCTTCTACAACTGCTTCTATTCAAAGTTCAGGATTAAGTACTATTACTATTACAGCAATAGTAACAGCAGTTCTAGCAGCAATAGGTATAATTGTAGCTATAATATATAATAAAATAAAACCTGCAAAATTATAAAAATAAAATAACCTTTAAAAATAACATAAATTTACATCATAAATATTTTCTTAATCTATATTTGAGGTTAAGAAAAAATGTAATAAAAAATTTGAAGTCTAAAGTTACATATTAGCAATGTAATTGCTGATAAAATAAAAATATATATTAAATTATATTTGTATATTAAAATAAGATAAATTATGGATATCTATAAATGGGGAATGATTTATATAATGGGTCATGGTTATGATAAACAAATTGTGCTTTAATACATAAATTTTTAATTATATCATCAGTACAAAAAACTGTAATATTTTCTGATTTTTTCATTTCATTTAAAATATTAAAAGCGTAACCATTTCTTCTATATTTGTCAAATGTATAAACATAGTTTAAATAATGAGGATTGTTATGTATTTTTAAAGGATCTTTTTCAATATTTGTTAAAATAGCAAAACATTTTAATACTTCATTTTCTTTAAGTAAATAAAGTTTTACTTTATCAGTCTCTTGATGTAACCATTCATCTAAAAATGTGTTATCTTCTAATTTAAACTTATTTTCATTTATAATAAAATCTTTTGCATTTTTATCTATTAAACTGTAAATAATCATATTTTAAGTATATATCTGTCTTATTTAAATAACTATTTAAATAATATTTAACAATATATTCATATATTAAATATAATGGATAATATAATTTTAAACTATTTTTAGTTTAAAAATTAATATATAAATTTAGAATTTAAATCTGTTTTATCAGAATCACATAAAATACTAATAATTATATTAATATGGTATCTATCTTGTCTATTAGTATCGATGATATAACTATATAAATTATAAATTATAAAAGATTTAAAATCATTTTTTAATTCACCTTTTGAATCTAAACATTTATACATATTTTCTTTAACTAATTTATTTTCTCCAATTTTATAAGATGTTGTAAGATATTTAATATAGGAATCTAATTTAGATGTAAATAAACCTCTTACGATTGGTGTTATATTTTTAGTAATAGTATTATATTCAGATAGATTTTTATTACAATCTTTTATTGTAAAAGTTTTATTTTGATGTATCATATCTTGTACTTGAACTGCAGTATCATATTCATTACAAAATAAATACAATTCTTGCACTATTTCATATATAAATAATTTTTTTTTTAAATGAAACACATCAATACCTTTTTTATTTATATACAAATTAACGGTGTTATTGTATTTATTAAAACAATTTGGATATAATTTTGAGTTGCTTATAAAAGAGTTGTAAAAATAATAAAATAAATTATTTTTAATAAGAGATTTATATGCTTTATTACGTTCTGTTCTAAGATGATTACTATCATCTAGCCAATTTATAATAAATGAACTAAAATATTTAATAAAACAAACAGGTATAACTCCTGTAGAACATGTCATTTTTTTAAATAAATCTGTCCATCCAGTTGGTGCACAAAGTTTTGCAAAAACATATACAAATCCCCACATATAACAGTATTGATTTTGTACATCTACTCCCATAATTGTCTGATTTGTATAAAAATCTATAAAAGAATCATCTATCATGTTTACAGGTGTTAATAATTCTTGTGTATAAGGATTTTTAAGTTTTATTTCACCTCCAACAATTTCAAGAGAACTATATTTACAATCTTTATATTCTTTTGCTTCTTCAATATAAATTTGAGGATTTAATGGATGATAATATTTAAATACTTTTAAAAATTTTGAAGTATAACCAGATGCAACATTCATACCATTCCAAGATACCATACTGTCAAAATAAGTATATTTTCTAGTTCTATTATCGTAAAAAATAATACCATAATGTCCAAAATTTATATTCTGTCTATTCTCTATAAAAAATATTTTTGTTTTATTAATATCATTAAGCCTAGCTTTTGAATAATTTGTATATGTTCCATTAATATACTCGGAAAGATTGTGCCAAAAATCTCTATCACCGAAATTAGTTTTAATATATTTAGATTGTTCAATGTCTTGAAAATCCATATCGCGAATTTGAAGTTGATATAATTGAACATCAGAAAATTCCTCTAAAATTTTATCATAAATCATTTCAAATGGATCTATATTTACATTATCTTTGAATTTATTTGTGAACATTTTTGTTGTATCAATTGGGTATAAAAAATGAGGATTATAACATACATGATAATATTCTAAAAAATCTATTCGAGGTTCAAGATCAAATTCTTTTACATCTTTAGCAGATAAAGCTATAGGTAAAAAAGACATTTTTGTTAAATCTTTATGTTTTTTTGCTGGTAATTTTGTTTTCTTATACATTGATTTAGTCTTTATCATTTACAATATTTATTTTTTTTTATGATAATTGTTTATGATAATCAATTTTTTTAAGTATTATTTAACCTTTAGTCTACATTTTGATGTAAATTTACATCATAAATATTTTCTTAACCTTAATTTTAGGTTAAGAAAAAATACATTCAAAAATTAGATACTAAAGGATAAGTATAAATTCAATTTTTTAATAAATATAATGAACTTCTCCAGGTGTATTTTCTTTTGTTGGTGGGGTTAATTTTTTAAAATATATATGATAAACTATGTCTGGAACTGGGTTTTCTCTTAATTTATTATATCCTGTTCCATTTCTTAAAAAATATAAAACTTTTACAGAATAATTATGTTCTTTTGCCAATCTATAATATTCTTCTCTATTTTCTTGAGATGGATTTGTTGAATCAATTACTATAGATTCTCCTGTATTTAAAAAAATTTCTAACATATTTAATACCTTTTTACGTGTTTTTAACTTATCTTGTTCAATATGTACATGATCACTAAGATATTTTTTATAATATGAACTTTTCCAACTACCAGGCATTCCAACAAATATTACAATTTCTTTTTCTTTTTTAAATTTAATTTCGGGGGATTCTCCAAAAAATTCTTCAGGAGAATAAATTTTATCAGCAATTATATTTTCTCCGAAGACTTTATCACTATCAGAAAAATCTCCTGATCTACCAAGTGCATCTCCTACAAATATTAGTTTATCGATTTTATGTCCTTTTATAAACATATCCCACATACCAATGTTTGGTTTTCTATATTCATCTTTATCTGTTGCTATATAGACAAAAATAGGTAGATTTAATTTCTTTAAAAAAGTTACTATTCTTTCTACTTTATTAATCTTTTCTTTTTTAGATTTTGCATATTGATTTGTAAATATAACTATTGTATATCCAAGTTTAATAATTTTCTCTAATATTTCACGTCTATTTGGAAAAATTTGTATATCATCTATCTCTTTTGGAAATAAATGTTTTTCATTATAAACTAAAGTCCAATCAAGATCAAAAGCAACTATATATGAAAATCTTTTACAAACAGGTTCGAAATAGAATAAAGAATTTTTTTGTTTAAAAACAAAGTCTTTATTATATTCAATTTTAATAGTTTCTAATATTTTATCAGTATTTTCTGTCTTTTCTAAACACTTTGTAAATATAGGATTAGCTGGCAACATTTTGATGGATTAATTAAACAATTATCCAATTAATTCAACTTTTAATCTATGTGAAATAGAATATAATTAAATATTTTTTAAACTAATAAAGTAGTTTAAAAAATTATTTTTTTAAAACTTCAAGAGTGTAAAAAGAAGATGATGTAAATGATTTGAATTCTAAAATAATTTTAAAAATATTTAAGTTTTAAAAATATGAAAAATCAAAAAAACCGAAAGTCACAAAAACTTAAAACTTTAGTTTTTGTGACTTTTCGAAATATTGGTTTTTCATATACGCCAGATCTCAACACACACACAAGATTTGTGTTTTTGACAAAAAAATCAAAAATTGAACTATAATAGCCTGCAAATCAAAAATTCGATTTCAACAAATTTCAAAATATTTCAAAATATTATTGAAATTGATGAAATCAACTTAAAAACAAATTAATATGTTATAATAAATAAAATGAATTGTGAATTCTGTAATAATCAATTTTCTACTTTATCAGCTTTAAACAATCATAAAAATACTGCAAAATACTGTCTTATTATACAAAATAAAGATCCTAAATCAAACTTTAAATGTAGATACTGTGATAAAAAATTTACAAGTAAATATGGTATGAGTAATCATCAAAATAATTGTAAAGAATCTTATATATTAGTTGAACCGTTAAAAAATGAAAATATGTTATTAAAGCAACGTTTAGAAGATAAAGAAAAACAATTTCAAGATACTATTGGAAAATACGAAAACCAAATTAAAGAACTTCAAAATCAACTTTCTAATATTGCACACACTGCCGCATTGAAACCAACTCATGTTCAAAATAATCAAAAAATAAATACAGTTATAAATAATTTAATTCCTATAACTGATGACCATCTTAAAGAACAAGCTCAATTTTTAACCTTAGATCATATAAAAAATGGACCAAGTGGATATGCTAAATATGCTCTTGATTATCCTTTAAAAGATAGAATAACATGTCCTGATTTTTCTCGTCGTAAAATAAACTATAAAGATAGTGAAGGTAATTTAGTCACAGATCCTGAGATGAAAAAATTATGCGGAAAATTATTTAAATCAATAGAAGAGCAGAATAGTATTTTGTCAAAAGAATATATAAATGAATTACAAGATAGAATGACTGAACTAAATAGTAATTCAAGTAATAATATGGATATAGACGAAACAACAGAATTTCAAAAAAAATGGGAAGAAATATTAAGTTTTTTAGTAAAATGTCAAGATCAAATGTTTGAAGTTAAAAAAGTCGCAAAAGGAGAAAATTCAAATATAATCAACGACTTTGTAAAAGACGTATGTGCAAAAGTAACTTTATGAATTTTAACCTTTAGTCTCCAGATTTTGATGTAAATTTACGTCATAAAAAATTTCTTAACCTTAATTTTAGGTTAAGAAAAAATACAATCAAAAATCTGGAGGCTAGAGGATAAAGGATAATATATTTTAAAAATAATTTAAAATATATTTTTTCAAATTATTATATAAAATAGCAATATGTTTACAACAACAAATATTATTATAGCTATAACATTCATTTTTAGCATACTTGGATTAGTATCCTTTATATTTTCTTATACTTATACTCCAAAAATAATATGTTCTGATATTTGTCCGCTTGGAGCACAAGGACCAATGGGTCCAACAGGACCAGCAGGTAAAGATGGTAATTTAAATATTACAGAGGGAAATGTTATTGCAAAAGTGTATACAAAGAGTAACATTGATACAATAATATCTGACGTTAATACTGATATATTAAAAAATAATAGTAATATAAATTCTATCGCTGGTAATATAAATAATAGTATAAATGCTATTAATACCAATATTGGTAATATTAATACGAATCTTTTAAATAATTATTCAACCAAATCTGAACTTAATAATTATATAGAAACTAATAATAAGACTGTTCAAGATAATTATAACGCATTTACAACTTATAAAACATCAAATGATAAAGAAATAAATGATGTTAAAAATAGTATCAATAGTAATATAAATAGTATAAATACTATTAATAGTAATATCGGTGGTATTAATACGAATCTTTTAAATAATTATTCAACCAAATCTGAACTTAATAATTATATACAAGCTAATAATGATAACTTTACAACTTATAAAACATCAAATGATAAAGAAATAAATGATGTTAAAAATAGTATCAATAGTAATGTAAATAGTATAAATACTATTAATAGCAATATTAGTGGCATTAATAGAAATCTTTCAACTAATTATTACACTAAAAATAATATTAATGATATGATAAGTAAAACAATGCCTATAGGTACTATAATACCATATTCTGGTTCTACTATTTCTGAATATTTTTTACCTTGCAATGGCCAGGCTATTTCAAAAATTATGTATAATCAATTATTCGATGTTATTGGTTATACTTATAGTGCTAATAAAAGTGGAGATAACTTTAATGTTCCCAATATTAAAGGTAAAACAATTATTGGTCCTGATACAGGTTATTTATTAGGAGGTATTGGAGGTTCTGCAAGTAAATCTATAAGTACTAAAGGTACTATAAAAATTGATAATATACCAGCTCACACACATAGTGCGACAGCAAGACTTGCGGGAGCACATACACATACTTCAAGCGCACCAGTAGAAGCTGGTTTATTTTATCAAGGAGATTGGATTGGGTATGTACCATCTGATGGGGCTTTAGTTAGAAATTCAAATGCTGGAAGTAGATTACCTAATAAACCTATTATATCAAACATATCTACAGCACCAGATCACACACATATTATTGATGTTGGAAATACAGGCGGTAATACTACAGGCGGTGCTAATGAATTTACTGCAAACGGTACTGCTGATGTAATGCAACCTTATATTGTATTAAATTATATAATAAAATGTTATGAGGCTACACCTACAACTTCGTCAAATGTAAGTAATAACGTGAAAATAATGGAAAATGAAAATAAAGTTGAAAAATATTCATATAATTCTCAGTTTTATGGAGTATTTTAGATTTATGTATTTATCTAATTTACTTTTCGTTTATCATTCAGTCTCCATTTTATTGTAAATTTATAACAAAATGAAAATTAGATGTTAAGTTTGTTTAACCTTTAGTCTCCGGATTTTTGAATATATATTTTCTTAACCTAAATACATGTTAAGAAAATTTTTACGATTTAAATTTACATCATTTTGGAGACTAAATGTTAAATATTTATTATCATATAAAATGAAAAAAAAATCAAAAATATTAATTATATAATATAAATGTCGACTAACGATCAAAAATTGCAAAATTTTTTAATTTCTCAATGTACTAATATTAGCAATTTCATTAGAACTATCAAAAATACATCTATACCTGCTAACACTAATGACCCATTTACTCACCGTCAAATATTTGTTCCTACTTATAATGCAAGTGATAATACATTTACTATTTATGTAAATGGATTAATGAAAGATAGTGAATATACTAAAAGTCAAAATGCACATATTATATCTGGTTATACTACTGGGGGTATGATGGGGGTTGATTACGAATGGTCAACTATAACAGATGTAAGTGTGCGAATGTTTAATGGTACAACTAATAGATTTTGTGGTGGGATGAGTAGAAATGTGGGGCAGCCTGGTGGTTGGGCTTACGAAAATGTAGGAGGTCAATGTGTAAATACTAACAAATCAGATGCGAATTTTTACACGGATTGTCCACGTGATTATAGTCCGCAAACAGGCAGATATCCTATTATATGTTGGCCGAATACATGTCCTGGTGGACAGCAGAAAGGTTGGGGTGGAAACTGTATTAGTTGTCCTAATAATAAATTTTTTGTAGGAAATGATCAAGTTGGACGTAATTGGTGTATGTCTCCTCCTAATTCATGGATTCCTGCGGGAGAAAGAGCTACAGCAAATTGGTATGTTTGGGCTGGTACATTTCGTTGTCATGATAGAAGTATAGTACCTAAAGGTTTTAGTAATATTTTTTATTTTAAAAATTCTGGCGAGAACCCATATATACAACTTCCTCCTTTTAAAATAGTATTTTCTCTTACTACACCTACAACTGCTGTTAATAGAATATGTGCTGAACAATTTCCTTTTAAATTTAATATTGTAGCTAATAATACTAGTGTAATTAATTTAAATCCATTCGTATCTAATAATACTAGTGAATTTAGTTTAAGAATTACATCTACAAATATGAGTATTAATTTCCAAAAAATATTTTTAAAATTGAAACCTATTTGGTATAATGTTATGTTTGATTTAACTTTATCTGGTGTTATAGATATATCTATACCTATATTTATAGGTACAAGTTTGCCGGCAAATACATCAAATACAAATTATTATTGGTTATTATATACAGCAAATTTTGGTATATACATAAAGATAGTAGATCAAAAAACAACAGCTTTATTTGATTGTTCAGATGTAATAGCGATAATTAATGCTGCACAAATATTATTTAATCATATATTAGATTCAATTTTTTCTAAATTTAAATGTGGTGTTGGGGAATTAATGAAATTAATAAAATGTATTTTACAAACGACTGTATCATTAGTTGAATATGTGCAAAAAATGGCAAGTACTTTTAGAGTACCAATTTCTGGAATGGATCCTGTATCTTTATATATTTCGGACTTCTTTTTCAGTGCTGTAACTGCTTTAAAATTAGAAACATCAAATATACTAGAAGATATTCCTATTTTTGGATGGTCAGCATTTGGACCTTTTGGTCTCACATATCAATCATATCAAAAAATTACATATTTAAATGTTTCAGTTTCAACATCTAGAGAACTTACGCAAATAGCATATCGTGCAAAAGATATTGCCAAAAATATGCAAATTGCAGTTAATCTATTGAGTAATGAAATGAATTTTGCTAATGGGTGGCCAACGTGTTCAGTTTTTGACATAGTAGGAACTATTGCAAATGCAATATGTACTACTATAAGACTAACAATAGATGAAGGAATTGCTATTGCAAATCTAATATTATCTACTAAAAAAACCGTTTTACAGATTAGTATAATGAAAATAGTGATACCAATTCTATTAAATATGGCAGGTATTAATAAGAATATAGGTCTAAATTTAGTAGGGGTGATACCAGGAGTGATAAGAGCCCCAGATAATGTTTCTGATATTTCTTATGGCTTAGAAGAATATAAACCTCCATGTATTATTGCAACTCTAATTAATAATAATGTACAGTTTGCAACTACAAATGTTACTTCTTCTCCTAATTGGACTTCAATAAATGGTATAAATGCAATTTGGTCTTGTTTTAGTAATGGTATTCAATATACTGTTAATAATAATGGCGATATTTTTTGGAGTAATAATAATACAAATTGGAATTTTACATCGAGTCCTCCTGGAAAGAGAATTGTTCAAGTAAGTTTAGATGCATTTTCTGGTGGTGTTATGGCTGTCGCACGTGATAATACTGTTTGGTTTGCTAACTATAATATCTATTCAAACCCAAATTGGAGACAATCTCCTGTTACATTAACACGTGTATCATTTTCAAATGGACAAGCTTATGGTATCAATAGTAGTGGTAATATATTTTATGCAGGAAGTATATTAGCAATATTATCAGGTGGATGGACGTCAGTTCGAGGAAGTTTAAATAATATAAGTCTCGATGGTTATAATAATATAGTAGTAGGATCTGTAAATGGATCATTTATGTATTATTGTCTTGATGCAAGGGGTAATACAGGACAATGGTCGCAAATACCACAGCATAGTATTTGTTATGATGTAAGTTTATCAAATGGAAAAGTAGCATATGTAGGAAGTGATGCGAATATATATTTTGTATCAATTATAGAAACAGGAACAGGGAGACAAATAACAACTACAGGAAATATAAAACAAGTATCTTATTATGCATTTATAGATAAATTAACACCGGTTATGTATCCTATATCACAAACACCAGTAGTTCCTGGTCTTATTTATATTATGAATAATAATCGTACTTATTATAATAACATGTCTTCTACTATTGAAATTAATGGTGGGATTATTTGGATTTCTTATAATAACGGTGTCTGTTTTGCTGTTGATTCTAGTAATAATCTCTCTTGGTCTATTGATAACAGATCTGCAAATAACACTATTCCTGGTCCTGTTTTACCAACCAATGTTAGAATTGTTCAAATAAGTTTTGACGCTGTTTATAATGGTGGTACTATTGTTGTTCTTGCAAATGATGGTTCTGCTTGGTTTTCTAATCAAAATATTTACACTACCCCTGTTTGGCAAAGAATAGGTGGTGGTCCTTACAATCAAATATCGTATTCTAACGGTAAAGCGTATTGTTGTTCAGGTACTCCAACAACAACATCATGGGGTACACCTTATTACGTTACTTCTGATGCCGATTTGATAGCAGGAAGATGGCGTGGTGGAATGGGAGGTGCGTATAGATTAGTTACATATGATGGATATAATGATATTGCTGTCACAACAAATGATAATGGTATTGTATTATATACA
>Ga0247831_1008657_pt1 | contig 10607 bp, 9 predicted proteins | sample LaCruzMarch2015__9_FD_192406 | JGI IMG/M metagenome (GOLD analysis project Ga0247831, IMG submission 192406) | Freshwater microbial communities from meromictic Lake La Cruz, Castile-La Mancha, Spain - LaCruzMarch2015_1m | ecosystem: Environmental > Aquatic > Freshwater > Lake | place: Spain...
GAAATAAATAAGTTTTTACCTGATTGGGTATGGGATTTATCTAAAGAGAATTCAGAAATTTTAATGAATAGTATAGTTTTAGGAGATGGATATTATATGAATGAAAATATGAGATATGACACTTGTAGTGAAAAATTAGCTGATGATTTTCAAAGATTATGTTTACACGCAGGATATTCTGCAAATAAATATATAGAATACAAAGATGAAGATATGTTAAAAAATATTGTTGATAATTATAAGCTTATTATAATAAAAACACAAAATAAACCATTAGTAAATAAATTTAGAAAATTAAATGGAGAAAATGGAAATGATAGCATTATAAAATATAAAGGAAAAGTTTATTGTTGTAATGTTAATTCAGGAATAATTTATGTAAGAAATAATGGAATACCAGTATGGTGTGGAAATTCAAGACATGGTCAAAAAGGAACTATTGGTTTAACGTATAACCAAGAAGATATGCCATACACTAAAGATGGTGTAGTGCCAGATATTATTATGAGTCCAAGTGCTATTCCTAGTAGAATGACAATAGCACATATGATAGAATGTATTTTTGGAAAAGTGGGAACAATTGCTGGTGCTGAATTAGATGCAACACCATTTACTAAAGTTACAGTAGAAGATATTACAGAAATTATGGAGAAATTAGGTTATAATGGAGCTGGTACAGAAATTTTATATAATGGAAAAACAGGTGAGCAGATTGAAGCTGCTATTTTTATTGGACCTACTTTCTATTATAGATTAAAGCATCTTGTCGAAGATAAACAGCATTGTATAGATTATGAAACAGAAATATTAACTAAAGATGGTTGGAAAAATCATAATGAATTGAAAGAATATCACGAGATTGCTACTTTATGCGAAGATAATTCATTGAAATATGAGAAACCGTTAGAGATATATAATTATCCTGATTATAATAGAACTATGTATTATATTAAGACTAAAAACATAGATTTAGCTGTTACAGGTGAACATAGAATGTGGGTTTCGGAAAATGGAATGGATTTTAAATTTATGAAAGCAAAAGATATTATTGGTAAGAAAGTATTATATAAGAAAAATATTGATTGGTCTTATAAATTAGGATCAATGGAAACAATTAATAATCTATTTGGATCATGTAATACTTATGAAACTCCTTTAAGACAGGTAGCTAATAATATTCAAATAGAAGCATTACATTCTGGTTATTCATGCGATATTGATTATAATGATGAAATATATACTTGTACTTTATATAGAGATGATAACGATGCATGGGTTGATGATAATGTATTAGAAGAAGTTTGGATTGAGATGGATAAGAAACCTGTATGGTGCGTACATGTTCCTTCAGAGATATTTATGACTCGTAGAAATGGAAAAGTTTGCTGGACAGGTAATAGTAGAGCCACAGGTCCGTACCAGCTTTTAACAATGCAGCCTGCTGAAGGTCGAAGTAGGGATGGTGGATTTAGATTTGGAGAGATGGAACGTGATTGCATGTTGTCCCATGGAAGCGTCCAATTCCTCAAAGAAAGAACTTTTGATTGTTCCGATAAATATTTAGTATGGTTAGATAAAGAGACAGGAACAATTGCTCCAGTAAATGAAGAAAAAGGAATTTATAAATCATTATATAGCGAGAATACAACAAGATTTGCAAAAGTACAAATTCCATATTCGACTAAATTATTAATACAAGAATTAACAGCTATGGGAATAATGCCTAGATTATTTACTAAGTAAACTTATTTATATATCATATTATTAAATTAAAAAAATATTATTTATCTTTTATTTTCAAATATATATAAAATATATAATTTTTTATATATAATTTATCTTTTATAATAAAAAAATTGAAAAATATTATTTATTAAAAATTTTTATATTATTATAAAATACAATAATTTTATTAAAAAAATAACTACAAAATACAATGAACAATATTGAAAAAGGTACTGAATACGAAATTTATATCAAAAAATATCTTGAAAATGACCAAATTAAAACCTGGTTATGGAAAGATATTCCTGAAAATATTTTACGTGATGCGGGTATATTAGGAGATTGGAATAAACATCGTCTAATTAGAAAAGAAAATAAAATAAATTCTATTCCTGATACAGGATGTGATATTCTTATGAAAAATGAGAAAGAATATATATTAATCCAATGTAAGAATTTTACAACAAATTCTGTTACAATTCAGCATCTAGCTGGATTTTATATGATGGTTGTACATTTTCAAAAACATGGAATTGTATATTATACAACTAAATTAGCACATATGTTTGAAAATTTACCTGATAGTTCTCAAATAGAATTTATCAAAAAAGAATTTAATAAAAATATTATTGAAAAAAATATAAAAAAAATAAAAGAGCCTTACTATTTTCAAATAGAAGCATATAAAAAATTAAAAGATTCTAAAAGAAGTATTCTAAATCTGCCATGTGGAACAGGAAAAACTTATACAAGTATTATGATTGCAAAAGATTATGATAATATTGTAATAATTAGTCCTCTATTAGCATATGCAAAACAAAATTTAGAATTATTTCATAATGAATTAGAAAATTACCAAACTATTTTAATTAACAGTGAAGGAACAAGAAATATGAAAGAAATAACTAAAGATATCAATAAAAATAAAAAAAATATTTTAAGTTTAACATATAAATCAGTAGATATATTGATTAAAATTTTAGATAAATTACCAAATAAAATTATTATTATAGATGAATTTCATAATTTATCTAAAAATGATATTTTTGACGAGAAGACTGCTTTTTACAAATTATTAAATTCTGATTCTAAAATTTTATTTATGTCAGCTACTCCTAGATTTTTTAATTTAGAAAATAGTGAATTTAAAAATGAAAATATATTTGGAACTGAAATTTATTCTATTCCAATGGGTAAATGTATTACAGAGAAATTTATATGTGATTATGAAATTTATTTACCTGATATTAAATCTAAAAATAATCTAGACGATATTCTTAAAGAGATTGAATTAACAGATTTATCTGACGAATTAACAATTAAAGCAAAATTTATTATGAGAGGTCTGTTAGAAACTGGATCTAAGAAATGTATAATTTATTTGAGAAATCAAGATGAAACAATTAAAATGGTTAAAATATTAAATGAATTAAATAAATATTTTGCTATCGATCTTTATACAGATTCTATCATTTGTGATAATAATTATTTAGAAAGAGATAAAGTAATAAATGATTTTACAAATTTTAATGGATATTCTATTATTTGTTCGGTTACAATATTGAATGAATGTATAAATATTATTAAATGTGATTCAATATTTATTAGTTATCCAAGTGAAAGTAAAATTTCTAATATTCAAAGATTATGTAGAGCAAATAGAAAAGATGAAGATAACTTGCATAAAATTGCTAAAATATTTTTATGGTGTAATGAATTTGAAGATATAACTTTATTTATTTCTCATTTAAAAGAATTTGATGAAAATTTTATTGAAAATAAAATTGTAATTTTAAATATTGATGAAAATAATGGTGGAATTTTAGAAAGAAATAAAAAAGAATATCAAGAAATATATAAAGATCTAGATAATATTATCATTTCTATTCGAAAATTTGGTTATGGAATTGATCTTTGGAATAAAAATTTGAATAAATTAAAAGAATTTATTAAAAATAATAAAAGATTACCATCATCTAATGTTGATATTGAAAAATATTTATCTCATTGGACTTATGATCAAAATTATGATATTAAAATAAAAAGAAATATTATGAAATTACCTGAAATTCAACAAATTTGGATTGAATTTATAGATGAAAATAAAAATTTCTTTATTACTACTAATGAAATTTGGTCGAATAAACTTATTGAATTAGAAGATTTTATTAAATTAAATTCAAGATTACCTACTCAAGCTTCATCTGAATCTGAAGAAAATATTAAACTTGCAAAATGGATTGTTAGAAATAATGAAGAGTATAATAAATATGAAAAAGCAATGAAAGATGAAAATACAAGATACAAATGGATTGAATTTAAAAATAAATATTCACATTTATTTAACGAAAAAATTAACGAATGGATTGAAATATATGATAATTTAATAAATTTTATCAAAATAAATAATAAATTACCTGTTGAAAATAAAAATAAAAAAGAAGAATATAATTTAAGAATTTGGTATAAAACTCAAGAAAAAATATATAATAAAAATAAATTTGAGAATGATATTGAAAAAAAAGATAAATTTGAAAAATTAATATCTGAATATACACATCTTTTTGGAAAAATTTCCAATTTAGAATTATGGATAGAAAAATATAATCAATGTATTCAATATATTTCAGAAAATAATAAATTACCTAAAGAAAAGATAGATATCAAAGGAATATTAAATGATACAAAAAGAAAAGAACAAGAAACCTTAAAATCTCTAGGAATTTGGAAATCAAATGCAGTTCAAAATGCAAAATCTAATTTTGTAACTTATATTCTTGATATTGATTATTCAAATTATTCTATAATAGATAAAGAAGATCATATAAAAAAATTAGAAAAATATAAATCTCTAATTGAAAAAGATAACGAGATTTTATGCAAAGAATATTCTAAATTAAATAAGAAAGATAAAACTTTGTATGATAAGACTAAATTAAGAGTTGATGAACGAAATAAAAATATAGAGGAAGAAAGATTTGAAAGTTCTGAAAAATTAAAATTATGGAGTGACCTAAAAATTAGATTTCCAAATTTATTTTAATTAAATATTTTATGATAATATTATATTTATTAATCATATTATAAATAAATATTAATAATAATTTAAATATTTTTTTTATGAAAATTTAAATAAAATACTGATTAAAGAAATTTATTTACTTAATTTAAAAAAAAATTTTTTAAATATAATTAAAATTAATAGATTTAAATTATTCTACAATTTAATTATATATGAAAAATAAATATTATATTTTAGAATCATCTTATAAAAATAATAATAAAAATATAAAAAGAAAATATTATGTAACAATTATAGATAATTATGAAACAGAAGAATATATAATAAATATTGGTGGAATAAATATAAAATGTATAAGTATTCAGATTCCATATAAAGGAAATCAAGCAGTAATTTTAGATATAAGTTATTATGAAAAATGTTCTTTAAAAGATATTTTAAAAAAAAATAAAGACATGGTTCAATTAATTAAATGTTCACTTATTTTTACGTTACATCATTTTCCTGAATTAAAATCTTTTATATTCAGTGATAATAGTTATATTGAATGTAAAAATAAAATAAGAATATGTTTGGCTGATTTATATTATATAAAATATCAAAAAACATGGTATGAAAAAATGTTTAATGCTATTCCTGAGAATAAAGAACAATATAAAAATGATAAATTAAAAATAGATAAAATTTTAAATAAAAATTTAAATTTTGATATTGATATATTTATAGATGCATATTATGATAATGAATTTGATAGCAAAGAGATAATAAATAAAATAAAAGAAATTTATAAAAAAAATATGACATTAAAATCTTTTTTAGAAAATATAAAATATAATGAATGTTCTTATTATTCTATAATTATTAATAAATTTTTTCGTAATCAATTAAGTGGATTAAATTGGATTATAAATATAAATGATATAGCAGAATTTAATTCAAATTGTGATATAATTGAATTAGAAAAAGCATTACCTAAACATATAATTATAAATAAAAAATCTTATATTGAAAAACGACATATAAATTATCAATTAGAAACTAGAAAATATTTTAATACTGATTCTAAATAAATAAATTATAGATAAAAATACATATTAGATTATATTTTTAATTTTTATATTACTAACTATATAATAAATGCAAAATAAATATTATTTTTAGAATCCTCTTTCAAAAATAAAAATAATAAAATAATTAAAAAAAAGAATATTATGTAACTATTATAAATAATTTTAATGAAGCAGAAGAATATATAGTAAATATTGGTGGATTAAAAAAAGATATTGAAAATAATTTAAATATTATTTAAATATTATTTTAGAATTAGCTCGAGAAGATTTTGAAAAAAAATTTTATTATAAATATAAAAATTATACTATTTTTATAAATAATATTTTGAAAGTTTATGAAAAATTATGACATTAAAATCTTTTTTAGATAGAATAATAAAATATGATTATTCTTATTATATGGATATTATTAATTTATTTATAAAATAATGTAAATATTTTATGAATTCATTATTCCTTCTTCATAATAGGTATCTGGTTCAACAATATTTAAACTTACTAGTTCTTCGTAAAAAAATAAAGGATACTCTGAATCCATTTTATTTAAAGATTCTGTATTAAATTGGAAATTTAAATAAAAATTTTTATAAGAATTCTTAACGTGATTTATAAAAAAATACACTATTCAGCTTATATTTAGAAGTATGTATTTCTATATATATTAAATTTAACTTGTAAATGATCCTAATTTATTGTTATTTAAAAACAAGAAGTAAAAATAAGCCAAAGTTGCACCGATTAATTGTCCTGCTATATAAACAATAAGTGCTTCTAATTGAATATCTTTATTTAAGTAAAACATAAAGGATACTGCGGGATTAAGATGTCCACCAGAAATATATCCAACAAGTAAAATAGATACAGATAATGCTAATCCAATTTTAATCCATGTTAAGGCATCACTAGATCGTGATGTTGCATGACCTGAAGTTATTATAACTGATAAGAAAATAAAAGTTCCTAAAGTTTCTGCGAAAAATATATCTAGCATTATATTTATATAAAATATTATTAATTTAATAAAAATATTTAAATTAATAAAAAAATTATATAAATATAATAATAGGATATTTAAAAATATAAGAAAATATATTTTAATTATTTTCTTATATTTTTAAATTTATTTATAATAAAATTAATTTTTATAATTTAAATGTATAATTATTTTATTTTTAATTGAAGGATGTATGCAAAAAAAATATATTTTTATTTTTTTTTATAAATTATGTTTTTATCTTATAAAATTTTAACCATTTTTTATAAACTTTCATAGCATCTAGCATATTTTTTGTTTGATATTTATGAAATTTTGCTCTATTATACATTGTTAAAACTACTTGTTTTTGATAAGTTAAATCAAAATCTTTAATTAATTCTAAAGTTTTTAATGCTTTTTCTTTATTAGCATAACCTGTTCCTTTAAGTGAAGTTTTAGGATGTTTATCTTCATATAAACTTTTTCCTTTTTTTGGCATATATTTATGTATTATAAAAAATAAAAAAAATTGATTTATTTTTGTTTATTGTCAGTTAATTTATTTATAAAAAAAAAAAAAATATATATTTTAAAAATTTAAAAATTTAAAAACTTTAAAATTATTATTTTTGTATAAAAATGCCAAAGTGTTTAAACGATTCAAAGAAAACTTATACTGGTAAAGAACCATCACCTAAAGGTCTTGGTTATTCAGCAAGTTGTGAAGAGAAAGATAAAAAAATGGTTGGTAAAGATGGAAATATGTATATTGTTACTGAAACAAAAACATGTAAAAAATGGATAAAATTGAAGAAAGGAGATAAAACTATTGAAATTGATTTTGATAATTTATCTGAAGAATTTTATACAGAAGTATATATACCAAAAACCATTGAAATAAAATTTGAAGAAGAGACAGGAATTGAAGAAAAATTTGGTGGTTCTAAACCTTTTTTTATTAATGGTCAATCATGGCCTATTGATGATGATGGTATTCCTATGAGATTTTTTTGTCAATTTAAAGATAAAAAAAAATCAGATAATTATTTATATAGAGTGTTCTTATCAATTGATAATGAAGATGATATTTTAGGAAATTATTTTATTGATAAAATTGAGCTAAATGAAGAAAATATTAAAAATCAAATTATTATTGAAAAACCTATTATTGATGAAGATGAATATAATGATAGCGACAATGATAGTGACAATGATAGTGACAATGATAATTTATCTAAAATTTTTAAACCATTTAAAATTAAATATTGGACAGAAACCAAAGAACTAAAATCATATAAATATATTCTAACTCATTTTAATATAAGTGAAGATTCAGATGATTATTCTAATAAATATTGGGATAACTATTTTGATAGCATTTATACACCATTTCCTGGAATAAAAATGAGAGGAACTCCTGTTTATACGCAATATGTTAGAGATATAGAGAAATATCCTAAACTTTTACAAATTAAAGAATCTATTGAATTACCATATAGTTGGGGAGATTGTGGCATAGCTCATATATCAGAAAATCTTAATCTAGATTGGGACTGTTATTAAAAAATAATATTTATAAACTATAATTTAATTTATTACAATTATATTTATCAGAGTTGTTATATAAGATATTTTATAATATATATCTAAATATATTATATTCTTTATCATTGGTTTAAGACTAAAACTTTAAATTATAATATAAATTAAAATAATAATGAATTTTAATTTATATAAAAACCTTCCAATAGAAATAATTATTATTATTATAAATTATGATGGAAGAATTGTAGAAAGAAGAGGAAAATTTTTGAATAGAATAAATATAAATAATATTAAATGGAATTTAATTAAAAATAATTTAATAATGAAATCTAATTTATTAAATAAAATTCAAATACATATTAAATATTTTATTAATGGAGATGTTCTCCAATCAACTTTTAAGAATAAATATATAATTTATAAAATAATAGTAGAATGGTTAAATTTAAGAAAAGTAAATCATCCTTTTTCTCAAAACCCTGGAATTACATGTAATAGATATAGCAATATGTACTATTTAGATCTATAAATATTTGTAATAATAATTATTACTATAAGAGATACACTAGATATATTTGGTATATTAGTAATTAATTGATGAGTAAATATTTTTAATCCTAAATTTTTTTCTTCTTCAAAATAATTACCATTATATCCACATTTTTTTTCATCTGATCTACATGATTCAGCATTATCATATGATATTTTATCAGTAATTATATCTTTATTACCAAATTTATTGCAATTATTATAAGATGCTAAAAAATTAGTTGAATAATAAGATGGTTTATAGTGAATACATTTCATACAACTAGGAGTATTAATATTTCTAATAATTTTTTCAGAATTAGCAATTATGAATAGAAGATATAATATTTTCATATTATATATATAATTAAAATAATAAAATTTTTAATTTTTAAACTATAATTAATATCATATAGATTTCTTATATTTAGAAAAAATATTAGTTTATAAATTAAATTGGTTAAAAAAAATAGTATAATAATATTTATATTAATTATTATTATGTCAGACTTTTCAAAAAAATTAGATAATTCTCTTTTACAAAAATATGATGTAAAATTATATGGCAATGATTATGATATTTATAATATAATTAATGATTTTATTGAGGATAACCAAAGTGAGAGAGCATTTTACCTAATAGATTTAGGAGAAATTATTAAATCCTTTTCTAGATGGATATCTCTATTACCAAATGTAAAACCATATTATGCAGTAAAATGTAATCCGAATATTGCTATATTAGATGCATTATCAACATTAGGAGCAAATTTTGATTGTGCCAGTCAAGCAGAAATAAAAACAATAATTGAATTAACGAATGATCCATCCAGAATTATTTTTGCAAATCCATGTAAAATGTCTTCTCAAATTAGATATGCACGTGCAAATGATGTTGATTTAATGACATTTGACTGTGAAGAAGAATTATATAAAATTAAATTATATCATCCTTATGCAAAACTAATTTTAAGAATAGCAGTGGATGATAGCAAGAGTTTATGTAAATTCAATTCAAAATTTGGATGTAAAATTAATCAAGTAGAAGAATTATTAAAAATAACTAAAACACTTAAACTTAATGTTTGTGGAATAAGTTTTCATGTTGGAAGTGGTTGCTCTTCGGCAGATAGTTTTTACAATGCATTAAAAGATTGTAAAGATGCAACTGAAATAGCCAAAAAATTAGATGTTGTTATAAGTATAATTGATATAGGAGGTGGTTTTCCAGGTGTAAACGTTGATGTAAGATTTGAAGATATTGCATTAAAAATAAATAAAGGAATGTCAGATTTTTTTCAAGATGAATTAGAATCTAAAAGCATTCAATTTATCGCTGAACCTGGTAGATACTTTGCTCAAAAAACTCATACATTAGTTTTAAATGTTATTGGTAAGAAAGTAATTAAAGAAGAGAATGATAATAATAATTTAATAATATACTATTTAAATGATGGAATTTATGGATCATTTAACTGCATTACTTATGACCATCAACATCCAATAATTTTACCATTTAATGAAAGAGATGGAAAATTATTAAAAAGTAAAATATACGGAGCAACTTGTGATTCTATGGATATGATAGGAGATAATATTATGTTACCAGATTTATCTATTGGAGAATGGGTATATGTTGAAAATTTCGGATCTTATACAGTGGCTTCTAGTAGTGAATTTAATGGAATTCAAAAACCAATTAATAAGTATATTTTTAGAGATTAATTTTATTAATAATACA
>Ga0247831_1008664_pt1 | contig 10596 bp, 8 predicted proteins | sample LaCruzMarch2015__9_FD_192406 | JGI IMG/M metagenome (GOLD analysis project Ga0247831, IMG submission 192406) | Freshwater microbial communities from meromictic Lake La Cruz, Castile-La Mancha, Spain - LaCruzMarch2015_1m | ecosystem: Environmental > Aquatic > Freshwater > Lake | place: Spain...
CACCACGACCGACAGCTCGGGTGCGTGCATCGTGATCGGGTCGTCGAGCGACAGGACCCCTTCGTCGCGCAGCGTCAGGATGGCGGCGCACGTGAAGCTCTTCGTCATCGACGCGATGCGGTAGACGGTGTCGGCGGTGGGGGCAGCGTCGCCCACCGTGCCCACCGAACCGGTGTGGGCGAGCTGCCCGTCGACCACCAGGCCCCAGGCGATGCTGGGACAGCGGTGCTCGTGCGCGTACCGCTCGGCGGCGGCCTGCACGGCGGCGATGCCGTTGGTGCTGCCGGTCACGGGACGAGCGCGTCGGTGAGCGCGGCGAGGAGCTCGTCGTAGGTGTGCATCGGCCGGAAGTCGGGGAACTGCGCGGCGATCGAGTCGGGGGCGTGGAACCAGAAGCCGACGTGCGCTGCCCCCAGCATGGCTGCGTCGTTGTACGAGTCGCCGCCGGCGATGACGCGGTAGTTGAGGCCGCGCAGGGCCTCGACAGCGTGACGCTTCTGGTCGGCCATGCGCAGGCGGTAGTCGACGATGCGGTCATCGGCCACCACCAACTGGTGGCACAGGATCGTCGGCATGCCGAGCTGGCGCATCAGCGGTGCGCCGAACTGCTCGAACGTGTCGGACAGGATGATGACCTGCGTGCGCGACCGCAACTCGTCGAGGAAGTCCTTGGCGCCCTCCAATGGTTCGAGCCCGCCGATGACGTCGGCGATGGTGCTCATCGTGAGGCCGTGCTCATCGAGGATCCGCAGGCGCCCCTTCATCAGCACGTCGTAGTCGGGCTCGTCGCGGGTGGTGCGGCGTAGCGCCTCGATGCCGGTGCGTTCGGCCACGGCGATCCAGATCTCGGGTACCAGTACGCCCTCGAGGTCGAGGGTCACGATGGTCTGCTGGGGAACGTCCGGCAAGGTCACCGCCACATTGAAGCGGACGCAGCGTGTCTCCGCCCACCTCACTACGCTGCGCGTCGACCGTTCAGGGCAACTCCAGGGGGAACCATGCTGCGCAGCACGATGCAGGACGACTACCAGCTCACGATCAACCCGATCCTGGCTCACGGCCGGCAGGTGCACGCGAACAGCACCGTCACCACGTTCACCGGTGACGGCTACACGACGGCCACCTTCGCCGAGGTGGCCGACCGTGCCGACAAGCTCGCTGCCGCGCTCAGCGCGCTGGGTGTGGGCGAGGGCGACCGTGTCGGCACGTTCATGTGGAACAACCAGACGCACCTCGAGGCGTACCTCGCCATCCCGTGCATGGGTGCGGTGCTCCACACCCTGAACATCCGCCTGTTCCCCGAGCAGCTCGCCTACGTCATCAACCACGCCGAGGACAAGGTCATCATCGTCGACGCGTCGATCGCGCCGCTGCTGGCCCGGGTGCGCGACCAGCTCACCACGGTCGAGCACATCATCGTCAAGGGCACCGGCGACACGGCGGGCCTCGGCGACGGCCTGCTCGACTACGACACCCTCGTCGACCAGGCACCCGCCGGCTTCCAGTACCCGGAGGTCGACGAGAAGCAGGGCATGGCGATGTGCTACACGAGCGGCACCACCGGCAACCCCAAGGGCGTCATGTACAGCCACCGCAGCACGTACATGCACTCGGTGATGGTGACGAGCACCGCCAACATCGCGCTCAGCGAGCACGACCGGATGCTCGTGATCGTGCCGATGTTCCACGCCAACGCCTGGGGCGTGCCGTACGCCGCGTGGATGATCGGCGCCGACCTGATCTTCCCGCAGCAGTTCCTCCAGGCGGGCCCGCTGTCGCGGATCATCGCCGACACCCAGCCCACGCTCACGGGCGCGGTGCCCACGGTGCTCAACGACCTGCTGAACAACGCGCCGGGCACCGACATGAGCTCGTTCCGACTGGTGATGTGCGGTGGCTCGGCCGTGCCGCGCGGCCTGATCGACGGGTTCCGCGACCAGTTCGGCGTGCCGGTGGTGCAGGGCTGGGGCATGACCGAGACCAGCCCGGTGTGCGCCATCGGCAATCCGCCGAAGGACATGGCCGGCCTCAGCGAGACCGACTGGCGAGTCAAGACCGGCCGGATCATCCCGGGTGTCGAACTCCGCATCACCGACGACTCCGGCGCCGTGGTGCCGTGGGACGGCGAGAGCCTCGGCGAGATCGAGGTCCGGGGCTCGTGGATCACCGGCGAGTACTACAACGTCGACGATCCCGAGAAGTTCCACGACGGCTGGCTCCGCACCGGTGACGTCGCCTCGGTGCTGCCGAACGGCTACGTCATGATCAGCGACCGGGCCAAGGACGTCATCAAGAGCGGCGGCGAGTGGGTGTCGTCGGTCGACCTCGAGAACACGCTGATGGGCCACCCCGACATCCTCGAGTGCGCGGTCATCGGCGTGCCCGACCCCCGTTGGGACGAACGGCCGATGGCGTGCGTCGTGCTGAAGGACGGCGCCACGGCCGACGCCGAGAGCCTGCGCCAGTGGCTCAGCGAGCGCACCGCCAAGTTCTGGCTGCCGGAGCGGTGGACGTTCATCACCGAGGTCCCGAAGACGAGCGTCGGCAAGTTCGACAAGAAGGTGCTGCGAGCCAAGCACTCCGCCGGCGAGATGGACGTCGAGATCGTCGGCTGACCCGAGTCGCCAGCGCTGCGGGGGGTACGCCGAGGCCCTCGGGTGTGGTGGGCCGGAGGACGACCTCGTGGGTCAGGCGCCGAGCGCCTCGGCCAACCGTGCGCTCTCGCGTGACCGCAGCGCGGCGTTCACCCGCTGACGCTCGAGCACCTGCTCGAGCGTCATGGCCGATTGCGGGATCGGGTGCTCGGAGAAGAAGCCCTGTACGTCGGCGACGACGTCGGGCTCGGTGAGCAGGCGTACCGGGTCGATCATCCGGACGATCGTGCTGTCGGGGAACGTGTCGGTGGCGCGGTCCCAGTTGCGACGGACGAAGTCCCACGCCATGCGACCGTGACGGCGGTTGGCGATGCAGTGGCGCAGCAGGAACGGCGCGTTCTGGGTCTTCACCTCGCCGCTGAGCGCGAGGTCGAGCGTGCGCTGCACGAGCTCGGCCGTCGGGAACTCGGCGAGGGCGTACAGGGCGCGGAGCTGCTCCTGCGGTGTGCCGGCGGTGCGGAACTCGGCGAGCAGGCGGTCGTAGTCGTGTTCGTCGCCGACGGCGGCCACCACGTTGACGGCGGCCGCCACCAGCTCGGGGTGCACGCCGTCGGGCCGTGCCACGATGTCGCGGCACCGCTGCTGCGTCTCGGGGTCATCGCCCAGCACGCCGAGCATGCCGACGATCGCGCCGCGCAACTTCGCCGTCAGGTCGTCCTCGCCCGCACGTGGTGCCCAGCCGAGGTCGGACATCACCGGCGCCACGAGCGCCCGCACCCGTCGTTGGAAGGCGGCGTACGCATCGCCCTCGACCAATCGGCCGGTGCCGCGCAGCGCAATGGCGATGGACTGCCACACGGCGAGGTCGCGCTCGGAGCCGAACTGCTCGAGGAACGTGAGCAGCTCGACCGTGCCGAGCCGGCCGGCGACCACGGCGTTCCATGCGTCATCCACCAGCGCGTAGCGGTCGATGATGCCGAGCGATGCGAGCATCGGGCCCTCGACGCGCGACAGGAGCACGTCGTCGTAGGCCACGCGCATGAACCCGTGACCGCCGGCGTTCACGAGCACGGCCGCATCGGGGTGGGGGAGCGGCACCCGCGTCTCGTCGGCCTCGAGCAGCACCTTCCACTCGGCGTCACCGTTGCGGAGGTGCACGGGGACGACGAACACGGTGGCGGCCCCGCTGCCGAGCGCTGCATCGTCGTACGAGAAGCGCTGTTGTGACAGCACCAGCGTGTCGCCGTCGAGCCGCGCACCGACCAGTGGGTGGCCCGGCTGCCAGATCCAGCTGTCCATCATGCGCCGCACCGGGGTGTCGGGGTTGACGGCCTCGATCGCGTCCCACAGGTCGCCGGTCTCGGTGTTCCCGTACTCGTGTGCCGACAAGTAGTGGCTGACGCCGCGACGGAACTCGTCGGGGCCCAGGTACTGCTCGAGCATGCGCAGCAGCGCTCCGCCCTTCTGGTACGTCAGCACGTCGAACATGCCGTCGCACTCGTCCGGCTTCGCCACAGGGAACTCGACCGGGCGGGTGGTGGCCAGCGCGTCGGTGTCGAACGCGACGCTGCGCTCGAGGCTGAACGTGGCCCATCGCTTCCAGCTGGGGCGGTACGCGTCGCAGCACAGGATCTCCATGAACGTCGCGAACGCCTCGTTCAGCCAGATGCCGTTCCACCAGCGCATCGTGACGAGGTCGCCGAACCACATGTGGGCGATCTCGTGGGCGATGACATCGGCGACGTCCTGTTGTTCGGCCTGCGTGCTGGTGGCGGTGTCGACCAGCAGCAGGTTCTCGCGGTACGTGATGAGCCCGAGGTTCTCCATGGCGCCGGCGGCGAAGTCCGGGAGCGCCACCATGTCGCACTTGTCGGTGGGGTACGAGATGCCGTAGTACTGCTGGAACCAGTCGACCGCGAACGCGCCCACGTCGAGGCCGAACGCCGTGAGGTGCTGCTTGCCGGGCACGTGCACCACACGGAGCGGGATCTCGCCGCCCCCGAGCTTCGGCACCATCACCGGTTCGGTCGCCTCGAGCGGGCCGACCACGAAGGCCACGAGGTAGGTGCTCATCGGCATGGTGGTGGCGAAGCGGACGGCGTGGTCGCCCTCGGGCGTGGTCGTGCGCTCGACCTCGGCCCCGTTCGACAGCGCGAGCAGACCGGGCCCGACCACGAGGGTGACGTCGAATGTGGCCTTGAAGTCGGGCTCGTCCCAGCAGGGGAAGGCGCGGCGGCAGTCGGTGGTCTGCATCTGCGAGGCGGCGATGACGTGCTGCGTGCCGTCGGCGTCGGTGTATGTGCTGCGGTAGAAGCCGCGCAGCTTGTCGTTCAAGGTGCCGGTGAAGGTGATCTCGAGCTGCAGCGGGCCGGGCGTGACCGGCGCGTCGATGCGCAGCCGTTCGGTGTCGGCGTCGAGCGAGAACGGTGCCGCGGCGCCGTCGACGGTGACGGTGGTGATGTCGAGCTCGGCCGCGTTCAGGAGGACGTGGTCGGCCGCCTCGTGCACGACGGCGTCGACGAGCACCCTGCCGGTGAAGCTCGCCGCACCAAGGTCGGGCGCGAGGACGAGCTCGTAGCGCCCGGGGGTCACGGCGCGTGGCAGGCGGTACGCGTTCTCGGTCATCCCGGGAGGCTAGCCCCGCACCTGCGGCCCAGACCTGGAGGGGATAGCGTTGCCCGACGTGCCAGAGCATCAGGTGAGCCCCGTTCCCGTGCGGTACGACGTCGTGGGCATCGGCAATGCGCTCGTCGACGTCATCTCTCACGCCGGCGACGACTTCATCGACTCGCACGAGCTGGTGAAGGGGTCGATGACGCTCGTCGACACCGACCGCGCGCTCCACCTGTACCGGGCACTGGGCGGTGCGGTCGAGATGAGCGGCGGGTCGGCCGCCAACACGATGACCGGTGTCGCGAGCTTCGGTGGTCGTGCCGCGTACATCGGCAAGGTGAGTGCCGACGACCTCGGCCAGGTGTTCGGCCACGACCTCCGTGCCGTCGGCGTGCAGTTCCGCCCCGGCCGCCCCGACCCCGAGACCCCCACCGGCCGCTGCATCATCGTCGTCACCCCCGATGCCGAGCGCACGATGAACACGTACCTCGGCGTGTCGTCGTTGCTGTGCGTCGAGGACATCAGCGACGAGACCGTCTCGGCCGGTGCGGTGCTCTACATGGAGGGCTACCTCTACGACCGCGACGAGGCGAAGGAGGCGTTCCGCCATGCCGCTCGGGTCGCTCATGCGCACGGCCGCCTCGTGTCGCTCACCCTCAGCGACTCGTTCTGCGTCGATCGCCACCGGGCTGACTTCTTGGCGTTGGTCGAGGACGAGGTCGACATCCTGTTCGGCAACGAGCACGAACTGCTGGCGCTCTACGAGGTCGATCATCTCGACGCGGCGGTGTCCGCCGTGCAGCGCCACTGCCAGCTCGCCGTGGTCACCGTGGGCGCCGCCGGCTGCCTCATCGTCACCCCCGACGGCGTGATGAGCGCGCCTGCCGAATCGGTCGACCAGGTGCTCGACACCACAGGCGCCGGCGATCTGTTCGCCGCCGGCTTCCTGTTCGGATACACCCAGTCGATGTCCCTTTCCGACTGCGCCCGCCTCGGGGCGATCGCCGCCGCCGAGGTCATCTCGCACGTCGGGCCCCGGCCCCTCGTCGAGCTCAAGACCCTGCTCCCCTGAGCCCGTGCTCGGGGCCGACGTTCCGGAGGAGCCCATCGTGACCGACCATCGCACGACCGCCACCCGTTGGCTCGAGGCCGAGCCCGATGCCGACATGCGCGACGAGCTCGGTGATCTGCTGGCCGACGCAGACGGTGACGACGAGTTGGCGCGCCGGTTCACCGGCAGGCTGCAGTTCGGCACGGCGGGCCTCCGCGGCGCGGTCGGCGCCGGACCGCAGCGCATGAACCGGCTCGTTGTGCGCCAGGCCGCAGCCGGGCTCGTCGACCACCTGCTCGCCACCGTGCCCGGCGTTGCGCAGCGTGGCGTCATCATCGGGTACGACGCCCGACGAAAGAGCGATGCGTTCGCTCTCGACACTGCCCGAGTCTGCGCGGCCAGGGGCGTGCGGGCGATGCTGTTCAGCCAGGTCGTCCCAACGCCGGTGCTGGCATGGAACATCACCGGCACGGGCGCGGCAGCGGGCGTCATGGTGACCGCAAGCCACAACCCGCCTGCCGACAACGGCTACAAGGTCTATCTCGGCACCGGGGCCCAGATCGTGCCACCGTCCGACGCGCTGATCGCGGCGTGCATCGACGCGGTCGACCCGTGCACCGTCGTGCTGTCGGCCGAGGACGACCCGCTGATCGAAATCCTCGACCACACCCTCGTCGACGCGTACCTCGACGCCGTGCCCGCCGTTCGATTCCGTCCCGAGCTGCGCGGCCCGAGCATCGCCTACACCGCCATGCACGGCGTGGGTGGCGCCACGCTGCTCGCGGCGTTCGAGCGCGCCGGCCTCGAGCCGCCGCACGTGGTGGCCGAGCAGCAGCAGCCCGACGGCACGTTCCCCACCGTCGGCTTCCCGAACCCGGAGGAGCCCGGGGCGATGGACCTGCTGATGGCGGTGGCCGCCGCGTCAGGCGCGTCGATCGCACTGGCCAACGACCCCGACGCCGACCGGCTCGGCGCTGCCATCCCGGCGGGTCCCGACCCCCGCGGCCCGTGGCGGCGCCTCGGTGGCGACGAGATCGGCTGGCTCCTCGCCGATCACATCCTCGGCCACACCTCGGGTGACGACCGGCTGGTCGTCACCACCCTTGTGTCGTCGTCGTTGCTCGGCCGCATGGCAGCCGAGCACGGCGTGCACAGCGCCGAGACGTTCACCGGTTTCAAGTGGATCGGGCACACCGTGCTCGAACGGCCGGACCAGCGGTTCGTGTTCGGGTACGAGCAGGCGCTCGGCTACCTCGTGTGTGGTCGCCCGCTCGACAAGGACGGCATCACGGCCGCCGTGCTGCTGGCCGAGGTGGCGGCACTGGCCGAGGCCGAGGGCGTCACGGTGCAGGACCGCCTCGACGCGATCGCCACCCGGTACGGCCGCCACGTCATCGCCGAGCGGTCGGTGCGGCTCGACCCGGCGGCCGGCCAGGCCGCGGTGCTGCGCATGCGCGAGCGGCCGCCCGCCGAGGTGGGTGGCCGTACCGTGCGTTCCGTCGAGTGGTACGACGAGGCCACGCTGCTGCGCCTGCATGTCGACGGCGACCTGCGCCTGCAGGTGCGGCCGAGCGGCACCGAGCCGAAGGTGAAGCTCTACGGCGAGGGCCTCGGCATCGACCCGTCGCCGTTCCTCGACGCCCTGGCCGCCCTGCTCACCTGAGCCCCCTGGAACTTTGTCGCTGAGATGTCGTCCTCCGACACCTCAGCGACAGAGTTCCGGGTCTGGGCGGTCAGGTCTGGGCGGCGAGGACGATGGGGGCGGCTTCTTCGAGGTGCGCCACCCACTCGTCGGGGGAGGCGGGCTCGACGATCGGCAGGATCACGAACTTCGTCGTGCCCACGGCCACGAACTGCTCGAGCGTGGCCATCAGTGCGTCCCAGCCCACCGGCACCAGCACCGACGGATCGGCGAGGTCCTGGCGTCGCTGCGCGAGCCCGGCGAGCACCGCAGGTGGCACCGGGCCCATCGCGTAGGGCACCAGCGCGCCGTAGTGGTCATCGTCGATGGTGCGCCCGTGCTCAGCGAGCTGTGCCTCGATGACCTCGCGGCCCCGGGCGGCATCGTCGGGGGTGACGAAGCTCGGCAGCCAGCCGTCGGCCAGGCGACCCACGCGCCGCAGCTCGGACGGGGCGATGCCACCGAGCCACACGTCGAGGTGCGACTGGCGCGGTGCGGGCAGCACGCGCAGGTCGTCGTAGTGGAAGCGTGCGCCGTGGTGCGTGAACGGTTCGCCAGACCAGCAGCCGCGCAGCACGGCGATGCTCTCGTCGAACCACGCGGCGCGCTCGTTGCGAGCCACGCCGAACGCCTGCTGCTCGTGCGGGTCGGCGACGCCGAGGCCGAACGCCGGCAGCAGACGCCCGTCCGACAGACGGTCGAGGGTGGCGAGTTCCTTGGCGAGTACGACCGGGTTGCGGCCGGGCAGCACCATCACGCTCATGCCGAACTTGAGCTTGGTGGTGCGGCCTGCGGCGAACGACATCGCGACGAGCGGGTCGGGTGACTCGCCACCGATGCGTTCGCTGAGCCACAGGCTGTCGAAGCGCAGCCGCTCGAGGGTGTCGACGACCGTGGCGAAGCCGCCGTCGTTCAACCGGCTCCGCACGCCGAAGCCGTAACCGATGCGGACCTTCATGAGGCGGCGACGACGTCGAGGATGATGCCGGTGACCTCGTCGGGCATCGAGGCGAAGGGTGAGTGGTCGGTGTCGAGGGTGACCGTCGACGTGCACCGGGTGGCCATGATCGCCTGGTGCGCCGGAGCGATTGCCTCGTCCCGCGAGCAGATGACGTAGGTGGACCCGATCGTCGAGCGTGGTGAGCCGGTGGTGGCCTGCACGAAGGTGGACATCGGCTGGGGTGACAGCCGCTGCAGAGCGGCCGCCGCCTGGGCGGCGGTGCAGCCCCCGTAGAGGGCAGGCGCGGCGGTCGCCCTGTCGAGCACGCTGGTGCCGTTGTCGAGCATCGTCATCGCCCCGCCGAGCAGCGTCGTCGCAGCGGGGAACGACCCGAGCGCACCCATGATGCTCTCGTCCTGCTCGAGCGCGAAGGCGGTGAGATACACGAGGTGCCGCACGTGCGAGGTGCGGCCGGCGGCCTCGGTGATGACGGCGCCGCCGTAGCTGTGACCCACCAGCACCACGGGGCGATCGAGCATCTCGACGACGTCGGCGACATGCTGGGCGTCGCCGTGCATGTCGGTGAGCGGTGCGGTCGACACGCCGTGACCGGGCAGGTCGATCGCGAGCGATGCGATGCCGGCATCGTCGAGACGGGCCTGCAGCGGGGCCCAGCACCAGGCGCCGTGCCAGGCGCCGTGCACGAGCACCACGAGTGGAGCGGGGTCGGGCGGGGTCGTCATGCCCGCATCGTGCCACACGCCCCGCAGGGTCAGTCGCGTCGTGCGGTGTCGCCGATGGCGGGCCGTTGCTCGAGCTGGAACCAGCTCGCCGCAGTGCCGGCCACGATGACCGAGACGATGAGGGCGGTCTCGCCGATGAGGTGCGAGAGGAGCAGCGCGCACGCTGCAGCGACGATGCTGACGACGAGCGCAAGGCGGCAGGTGCTCGCCCAGTCGATCATCCGGTATTCCTCGGTCTCGTGCTCGTCGTACATCATCACCTCCTCCTGACGCTCAGGATGCCTGTTCTGTTCCCAAGCATCGGTCGGAAGTATCCGAACTGAAGCAGTTGTCATCGAATCGGCACACGTTGGTCACCGTCGGTACTCTCGACGTCCATGTCCGATGACCAGACGTCCGTGCTCGCACCGCTCGACCTCTTCCGTCTCGATCGCAAGGTCGCGATCGTCACGGGGGCATCCTCGGGGCTCGGGCACCGTTTCTCACGGGTGCTGCACGCCGCCGGCGCGACCGTGGTCGTGGTGGCCCGCCGGGCCGACCGGCTGGCCGATCTCGTCGAGCAGATGCCCGGCTCGATGGCCGTGGCCGCCGACCTCACGATCGCCGAGCACCGCGAGCGGGTGGTGGCCGACACCCTCGCCGCGCACGGCCGCGTCGACATCCTGGTGAACAACGCGGGCATCGGGCAGAAAGTCGCGGTCGAAGACGAGGAGCTCGACACCTTCCGTCAGGCGATGGAGCTGAACGTCACGGCACTGTGGCACCTGTCGAAGATGTGCTCGCCGTCGATGATCGCCTCGGGTGGTGGCAGCATCGTCAACATCGCCTCGATGCTGGGCCATGTGGGGTCCACCCCGGTGAAGCAGGCGCACTACTGCGCGTCGAAGGGCGCCGTGGTGAACCTCACCCGCGAGCTCGCCCTGCAGTGGGCCCGCAAGGGTGTGCGCGTGAACGCGCTGTGCCCGGGCTGGTTC
>Ga0247831_1008666_pt1 | contig 10593 bp, 8 predicted proteins | sample LaCruzMarch2015__9_FD_192406 | JGI IMG/M metagenome (GOLD analysis project Ga0247831, IMG submission 192406) | Freshwater microbial communities from meromictic Lake La Cruz, Castile-La Mancha, Spain - LaCruzMarch2015_1m | ecosystem: Environmental > Aquatic > Freshwater > Lake | place: Spain...
CTTCGTAATCGGCCGCGCGTGCCTCAACACCCCGCAGGGCAAAAAACGCAGCCAAATCGGTTAGGTCGCGTCGATAGGCATCTAACGTGTTGCGGGCAGCACCACGTTCGACCCCAATCATTTCCAAAAAGGCTTCAATCAGTACGTTCACTTAGGCGGGGTCCAGCTGGGCTTTGATGGGGCTTTCGCTTTGGCCTTAGGCGCAGGTGGGGTTGGAAGTGTGCGAGGTGAAGTCGCGGGCTTTGGCTGATTAGGTTGGGCGCTCGAAGCAGGCGCTATGCCTTTTGGCTGACTTGGTGCCGGCGCGCTTGTCCGCAAGCTACCAGGTGAAGCGGCCGATGCTGGGTTTGGTTTGGATGTTGCAGCATTGACCGCAGGCGTGTTTGTAGGGGCAGCGCGCGTGGGCACCACCATGTCTAAGGCTAACAGGTACTCGCGTGCCAGATCGATAGCCTGCGTGAGTAAGCCAACGCGACGTAGGGCGCGCACGGCAATTGCAATCGTTTCTGCGTCTGCACTTGCAGGCTCTTGGCCTTGAAGCGCCAAGCCTACCAATAGGGCCACCTCGCCCTTCGATCCACGCTCTGCAGCCAAGGTTAGCGCTGTTCGCATACCAGCTTGCCCACCCTTTATATCTGGCAGGCCGGGGTGCACCAAGGCGGCAAGCCCGCCCCGAGTTGGCATGCCGGCAGACCAAGCGATCAAAGCGTCGCGAATGGCTTGGCGCTGGCTACTCGGGTTGGTCGCGGCCTCAATGTGGCGTTGGACGGGTCGATCACTGGACGTCGCATCCAGCATGGCTAGGACTAGCTGTTGCCGAGGCGACAAGGGAGTTGGGCTGCGAACCTCAAGAGCTTTTGCAAGCCGGATATCTCCTAACCAAAGCGCCGCCTCTGCCAAGATTGGTATAGTCATTGCCGGGATCTGTTCTGGCGCGGTTTCGATTAAATTCTGCAAGTCACTCTTCAACAAGCGAGCTTCTAAAGCACGGCCCTGCGCCGTATTCGTTTGGCTAAAAGTTTTGGCCCAGGTCTCCGCGATGGGTGGCGGCGGCGGTGGCGCAGCTGCTTCAATCTGAGGGCCAAGGGTCGCATCGGTTGCTGCCGCGAGTGGCATGGGAGGTGGTGGGAGCGGGATCCGCAAAAGCACTTCTTGAGCAGGCGAAGCTACCCCGGTCTGGGCTGCACGGCGCACGAGGGGGGCTACTTCTTCAGCGGGTATAATGGTTACAAAGTCTGGCCAGTTTATCAGCGCCGAAAGCGCAGACGGGTCTCCATTGCTTGCCAGCGCTTTTGGCAATTTCAATTGCGCCTTCATGCTCAGAACCAGCGCGCGGCCACTATCGGCACGAAAGGGCGGTGGATTTGTGACCGGGCCAGAAGCTGCAGCAACGGCGCGGCCCAGCCAAGTATCGGTCTGGCCTTTACCTCGAGCGAGATCAACCGAGAGATTGGCTGCGGCGGCCTCCCCATTCAGCGCATAGCAACTGGCTCTTGTCTCAAGCCAACTTGAACTCGTGCTCATGCTATTGACGTCTTCTAGACCTGGTGAAGCAACCCAGCCACAGGCCTCATCGGCGCGGCCTGCTCGAAAAGCGGCATCAATGGCGAGATTAACCAAAGCTGGGTCGGCGCTTAAGCGCGGCACGGTTTGAAAAAGGCGCGTCGCTGCTTCTGATGGGCCTAAGCGATTGGCCGCAAGAAATCGAGCCCGGGCTAAATCAAGGTCACCCGCCGGGGCCGAACCACCTGAAAACACCGCTTGGCGAACCAAACGCTGTAGTGCGGGAAAGCGCAAATCTGGGCCGATCCGTTCAAAAGCTAAGGCTAATGTGCCGGGGTCAGCGCCCTGCCAAAGGTCGCTATCGAGGCGCTCAAGGCCTAGCGGTAGGGCAGCAGCGCCCCACGGGCCAACTTCTTGTAAAGGCGCGGATTCAATGGTGCGAATGGATTGTGCCACTGCATGCGAGGCAGTCATCGAACAGAATAAAGCGCTGGTCAGGAGTAGGTTGCGTATCATCATGCCGATCATAATCCATTTTGCGGCAAAACAGTGGCCTGGTGCTTCACGCAGACGCGATTGCGAGAACCACGCGACAAGCACACATTTAATCCCTATGTTCGCTTATCGTTCTTATCTTAGCGAATCAACGCCATGTCCAGTGAACTCCATTCTCCCCAACCCGCCTTGACGATTTCTCAACGCGCAATGGCGCGCGCGCCGGGTGCTGCGATTGGGGCTACAGGAGGGCCTGAGCACCCGTGGATGATGGGCCTTAATGATCAGCAACGAGAGGCGGTTGAAGCCCTGGATGGCCCTTTATTGGTGTTGTCTGGCGCTGGGACAGGTAAAACAAAGGTGCTGACGTCACGTTTGGCGCAATTACTGGCGACCGGGCGGGCAAAGCCGTGGGAAATCCTGTCAGTTACCTTCACCAATAAAGCCGCGCGAGAAATGCGCGATCGCACGCAGCTTTTGATCGGCCCAGCCGCAGAGGGCTTGCGTTGGCTTGGTACTTTCCATTCCACAAGTGCGATGCTCTTGCGCCGCCATGCTGAATTGGTCGGCTTGAAGCCTAGCTTCACCGTTCTCGATACCGATGATCAGATCCGTTTGATGAAACAGGTGATTGAAGCCGAAAACATTGACCAAAAGCGCTGGACGCCGCGTTTCCTCGCGAGTTTGATTGATGGATGGAAGAACCGTGCACTGACGCCCGACAAAGTGCCAGCGGAGGAGTCTTTTCTGTTTGCCAATGGAAAGGGTGCCAAACTCTATGCGCTGTATCAATCCCGCCTCAAAGTGCTCAATTGCGTCGATTTCGGCGATCTCTTGCTGGAAACCATCAGTCTTTTTCTGAAAGAGCCTGATTTGCTTGCGGAGTATCACGACCGATTTAAATATATCCTAGTCGACGAATATCAGGACACCAATGTCGCTCAATATTTGTGGTTGCGCCTTTTGGCGCGCAAGCGGAAAAATATCTGCGTCGTGGGTGACGACGACCAGTCGATTTATGGGTGGCGTGGAGCAGAAGTCGACAATATCCTGCGCTTTGAGCATGATTTCCCTGGTGCGAAGATCGTCAGATTGGAGCGGAATTATCGCTCAACCCCTCATATTCTCGCGGCGGCAAGTCATTTAATTTCCAGCAACAAAAATCGACTCGGCAAAACCCTATGGACGGAAATTCCAGAAGGAGATCGGGTGCTGGTGCGAGGCATTTGGGATGGTGAGGCTGAGGCCCGCTTGATCGCTGACGATATTGGGCAGTGGCGTCGCTCGGGCCGCCGCTATGATGAAAGTGCGGTCTTGGTTCGGGCGTCTTGGCAGATGCGTGCTTTTGAAGAGCGCTTCTTGATGCTGCAGATCCCCTATAAAGTCATTGGTGGGCCACGCTTCTTTGAACGGGCCGAAATCCGCGATGCGCACGCTTATTTGCGTCTCATTCGCTCGCCCGATGATGACTTGGCGTTTGAGCGGATCGTCAATGTGCCAAAACGTGGGATTGGCGATACGAGTGTGCAACGGTTAGGCGCGGCTGCCCGGCTTGCTGGCGTCCCCTTGTTCACCATGGCGAGCCAATTATTGGGTAGTGACGAACTGAAAGGTCCAGCTCGAACGGGCCTTACTCGCTTTATCCATCAGTTGGAGCATTGGCGCAAGAAGGCACTAGAATTGCCTCATACCGAATTGGCCGAGCTCATTTTGGATGAAAGTGGCTATACCGACATGCTGAAAGCCGACAAAAATCCTCAATCGGTGTCAAAGCTCGATAATTTGAAAGAATTGGTTCGCTCGATGGGCCAGTTCGATACGCTGGCGGCCTATTTAGAACATATTGAATTAGTCATGGACCTAGATCGCACAGAAGAAGGCGACGCGGTACAAATTCTCACCCTCCATGCCGCCAAGGGTCTTGAATGGCCGTTGGTATTTCTGCCTGGGTGGGAAGAAGAAGTGTTTCCATCTAGGCGCGCTTTGGATGAAAAAGGCGACAAGGCTTTGGAGGAAGAGCGCCGACTTGCCTATGTGGGCATCACACGCGCCCGGGAAAGTGCGCGGATTAGCTTTGCAGCCAATCGCCAAATCTATGGGCGATGGAACAGCGTCCTACCCAGCCGCTTTGTCGATGAACTCCCCGACGACCATGTCGATGCAGTCTCAGACACAGGCTATTTCAATCAAGGGACTGGTGGCGCGGCAGAGCGATTTGCGGCCTATGGCCCACTTTCGACCCAACCTGGCAATGGCTTTGGAACAGGTTATGAAAGTCCGGGCTGGAAGCGCGCGCAAGCCGCCGCTGCATTAGGCAAGCTTGCGCCAGGTACGGCAAAAGGTTTTGGTGGTCCGATCATTGATGGCGAAGCCAAACTTCTGGCGCGGACCGGGGATAAAGATGCCACTTATGCAGTTGGCCAGCGTATTTTTCATGATAAATTTGGCTATGGCGCAGTACACCAAGTCGAAGGATCGAAACTGACCATTCAGTTTGAAAAATCTGGTGAGAAGAAAGTGCTCGACAGTTTCGTAAGACCGGCCTGAACTTGACCTAAGTTAACCGATTATTGGCGGAACAAGCTCAAGATGCTCTGCGGCGCTTGGTTTGCAATCGACAAGGCTTGGGTCCCCAATTGTTGCTTGACCTGAGCTGCCTGTAAGCGCGCAGATTCCACCGCGAGGTCGGCATCGACCAAATTGCCGATCCCGCCCTTAATGCTGTCTTGCAGCTTGCCCACAAAAATCTCGTGGTTCTCGATGCGCTTGGCAGACGCCCCAAGGCGCGCCAGTTCCGAGTTCACATATTCAAGTGAAGCCGCAATGCGGTCACGAACGGTTGCAGCGTTGACCGCCGTGTCGAGGACGTCGGCTGTGCCTAGATAAATGTCTAGAGCGGGGGAAGCTTGTGCCGTGCCAGCCCCGGCGACTAAGTTTAGGTCGATGATTGGTAGGGTCACCGTTAAGGTACCGGTCGAATTAGCGAGGAAGCTATATTGGGGAAACGCAGCATTAGTAGCACCATTAATGGCATTGCCACCGTCAAACACGGCGTTCGCAATGACCGAGGCGACCTGATCGCGTAACGCGATAAAGTCGGCATTATAAGCAGCCCGGGCGGTTGCGCTCGCCGAAGCGTCTGAGGCTGCAACTGCCTTTTCGCGCATTTGGGAGAAAATATCCGAGATCTGTTCACCCGCTGCCAAGGCGACGTCGGCAATCGACTTGGCCCGGTTCAAGCTGTTGCGAACCGCGTCATAAGCGGAAAGTTCCGACCTTTGTTGTTGGGCGATGTTGTAGATCGCACCATTGTCCTTCGCGACGGCGACTTTCAGACCAGTATTGATCCGGCTTTGAATACCGTCCATTTCGCGATTGGTCTTGTTCAGGTTTTGGAGAGCAGTCATTGCTCCCATATTTGTATGCACACTACCTGACATGGTTCGGTCTTTCTTTTTTAATCACGCGGCCAATCTCAACAGCTTCTGCAGTAAGATGATCCAAGTTAATTTACAGAAGTTGTGGCAGAAACATGGTGAATATTTCGTAAATTACTCACTCGTCTAAGACCTTCCGATCCAGGTTTCTTCCCCCCCAACTTTGATCCTTTAGTTACGGAACAATGACAGGATGCTCTGTGGTGCCTGGTTGGCAATCGAGAGGGCCTGTGTGCCCAATTGTTGTTTGACTTGCAGCGATTGCAATCGAGCGCTTTCGCTGGCGAGGTCTGCGTCAACCAGATTGCCGATGCCGCCGGTGATCGCGTCTTGCAATTTGGAAACAAAGATCGAATGGTTTTCAACCCGCTTGGCCGATGCGCCAAGGCGCGCCAACTCTGAGTTGATGAAGTTAAGCGAGGCGACGACCCGATCTCGCGCAAGTATGGCGTTAGGTGCTGAGAGTAGGTCTGCGGTGTCGCCGAGATAAATAGCGATGGCTGGCACGGCTGGCGCGGTACCCGCCGAACCTGCGACTAAGTTGAGATCAAGGGATGGCAAGGTAATGGTTTGGCTGCCTGTCGTGTTCGCTAGGAACGTCAAGTCGGGGTCACCACGGAGAATATTCTCATCGTCGAACACCGCGTTTTCAATGACCGAGGCCACTTGGTCGCGCAAGGCAATGAATTCGGAGTTATAGGCCGCCCGGCTGGTGGCCGAGATTGAGTCGTCTGATGCCGCAACTGCTTTTTCGCGCATCTGGGTGAAAATGTCCGAGAGAGCCTCGCCGGCAGCTAGTGCTACGTCAGCAATCGACTTTGCCCGATTTAAGCCATCCGCAACGGCATTGTAGGCAGAATTTTCGGAGCGCATTTGTTGGGCGATGTTATAAGTCGCGCCGTTGTCTTGTGCTTTCGCAACTTTCAAACCGGTATTGATCCGGTTTTGGGTAACACTTAGCTCACGCGAGGTCGCATTCAAATTTGAGAGTGCGACCATTGCACCCATATTTGTGTGGACGCTATTTGCCATCTTCTAAAGTCCTTCCAGCCACTCAGGCGGAACCCTCGCTACTTTGAGGGTCAGTCCGCAAACTCTGGGTTGGGCTCCGCAAATGGCATGCCAGCGGCATTAATCATATAATCAACTGTATATTATATATATTTTTAAGGTGGCATCAAAGTCGATCGTGGTCAAACATGGTAAACACTGCCGGGTCATTACGGTTAACAGGCAAAATTTGCCGCTCTGACAGGCCAATCGCACAATTGCCCGCTGTCTTTCGTTGCAGTGCCTTCAAACGCGCGCTAGAGCGCCTATGATATGCAAGGATCTAGTCCGAGGGGAAACAGATATGGCTCGAAAGAAGATTGCGCTCATCGGTGCAGGCATGATTGGTGGCACATTGGCCCATATCGCGGCACGCGAAGAGCTGGGTGACATTGTTTTGTTCGACATCGCGGATGGTGTGCCACAGGGCAAAGCCTTGGACATTGATGAAGCAAGCCCAGTTTTTGGTTCCGATATCGATATCAAAGGCGCTAACGACTATGCCGCCATTGCCGGTGCTGACGTTTGCATCGTGACTGCTGGTGTTCCCCGCAAGCCTGGCATGAGCCGCGATGATCTAATCGGCATCAATCTTAAAGTGATGAAGGCTGTTGGCGAAGGCATCAAAACCTATGCGCCAAATGCGTTTGTCATCTGCATTACCAACCCGCTCGATGCCATGGTTTGGGCCTTGCGCGAATTCTCCGGCCTGCCACACCACATGGTTTGCGGTATGGCTGGCGTTCTGGACAGCGCACGTTTCCGCTGGTTCTTGGCGGAGCATTTTAAAGTCGCCGTCGAAGATATTCATGCCTGGACTTTGGGTGGCCATGGCGACGACATGGTACCCATGGTGCGTTATTCCACAGTCGGTGGGTTACCGCTGCCTGTCTTGGTAGAAGAAGGCAAGATCAGCCAAGAACAGCTCGACGCGATTGTGAAGCGCACCCGCGGCGGCGGCGGTGAGATCGTGGCGCTGTTGAAGACTGGCTCGGCCTATTATGCGCCGGCCGAAAGCGCGATCGCGATGGCTTCTTCCTTCCTGAAAGATAAAAAGCGTGTTTTGGCGTGCGCCTGCCATTTGACTGGCCAGTACGGCATTAACGACATGTATGTCGGCGTGCCTGCGGTAATTGGTGCAGGTGGCATTGAAAGCATCATTGAGTTCCCGATGGACGATGCTGAAAAAGACATGTGGGCAAAGTCTGTTGCAGCGGTGAACGGCTTGCTGGCTGCCTGCAAAGAGATTGAGCCTTCGCTGGCTTAATCGTGGCAATTGGTCCTACCCTAGCCACGGCGAGATTGGTCCTGCGTCCCCCGACGCAGGACGATTTCCCCGCGTTTGCAGCCATGATGGCAAACGCTGACCATGTAAAGTTCATTGGCGGTGCTTTGCCAGAGTCCATGGCTTGGCGGCAATTGGCCGCCATAACGGGTGCTTGGTCGCTGCGCGGCTTTTCGATGTTTTCTGTCATTGAGCGCGATACAGGTCGCTGGGTAGGCCGCATCGGTCCATGGATGCCCGAAGGCTGGCCCGGCACGGAAGTTGGTTGGGGTTTGGCACCCGAGGCCACCGGCAAGGGCTATGGCGTCGAAGCGGCAACAGCCTGTATGGACTGGGTGGCAGACCACTTGGGCTGGACAGATATCATCCATATTATTGATCCAGCTAATAAGCCCTCTGAACAATTGGCTGCGCGTTTGGGGTCCATCAATTTAGGGCCAACCAGAATGCCAGAGCCCATGCATGAATTCCAAGTCAATGCGTGGGGGCAAAGTTCGCAACAGTGGCGGGCGCGGCGGGCTGGTTAGTCTCCGCCAGCCAATAATTCCCCGATGATCGTATCGGCAACGAGGCGTCCTTCCGCAGTCAATCCAAGATGGGTTAGGTTTTGCCACATCAGGCCTTGGCGCACGTGCGATTGAATTTGATCGTCGGGGAGGGGGGCGCCGGGCGCATTCTTGATGACTACCCCGTCCTGCAAGCGCAAGCCCATCAGCCAGAACTCATCGCGCACGGCGTCTTCTGACAGTAATTCGTCTTCTGAGATGCCGTGACCGTTTAAAGCGACCCCATCACAATAAGCCGTCGGACGGAGATGGGCCTTGGTAGCACGCCGAGCAGCGCCCCATCCCAATCGTCCATGGGCGCCGGGGCCTAGACCAATCCAATCCTGCGAAGTCCAATAAAGCACATTATGACGGGACCGATTGGTGATCCCTTTGGCATGGTTAGAAACTTCATAGGCATCAAAACCTGCTTGCTCGAGGACAGTTTGGGTCAGAAGGTAGAAATCTGCTGCTTGGTCATTGTCTGGCAAGTGTAGTGAGCCGCGCCTAACAGCACGGGCAAAGGCTGTTCCGTCCTCAATTGTCAATTGATAGGGCGAAACATGGTCGGGCGAGAGGGTGAGTGCAAGATCCAATTCTTGCTGCCACGCGACTAGGGTTTGGCCTTGGCGGGTGTGGATCAAATCGATTGATAGGCGCGGGAAAATCGTCCGGGCCAGACGTGCGGCGGCTAAACCTTCCTGCGCGCTGTGAAATCGGCCAAGGCCCTTCAAACTCGCATCATCTAACGCCTGCAAGCCGAGCGACAGCCGTTCGACACCTACGAGGCGAAGGTCCTGAAAGCGAGCGGCCTCTGCGTCCGTCGGATTTGCTTCAAGGCTAACTTCAAAGTCATCAGTAAAGCCCCAATGGCTCCCCGCATGCTCAATGATGCGGGCAACTTGGTCCGGGTTCATTAAGCTTGGCGTGCCGCCACCAAAAAATAGACTTGTCAGTGGGCGCTTGCCTGTCTGGTCGCGCCAATAGGCCATGTCAGCCAGTATTGCGCGCACCAGGGGCTCCGTATCTTGTCCGCGCGCTTTATAGACGTTGAAGTCACAATAGGGGCAGATTGCCGCGCAAAAGGGCCAATGGACGTAAAGCCCTAAGCGCCGCTCGATCATGATAGGACTGCAGCGACAAACTTCGCAAAGGCGTCCGCGCGATGGCTCATCGCGTGCTTTACTGCGGGATCCAATTCGCCAAAGGTTTCTGTGTGGCCTGAGGCGACAAAGATCGGATCATAACCAAAACCGTTCGTGCCACGCGGCACGGCCACTACTTCACCCACCACTTCGCCTTCAAAGGCTTGTTCGCGGCCATCTGGATAAACCAGCGCCAAGGCGCACACAAAGCGGGCTGAGCGGTCGGTCGCACCCTTCGCTTGCAACTGTCGTTCAATCTCAGCCATAGCGGCGTAAAAGTCACGATTAAGCCCAGCCCAGCGAGCTGAATAAATACCTGGTGCGCGTTCAAGTGCCATCACTTCCAGCCCCGAATCATCCGCCAAGGCAGGTAGTCCAGTCGCCAGACAAGAGGCCCGCGCTTTCAATAGGGCATTGCCAATAAACGTCGTTTCCGTTTCTTCGGGTTCGGGCACACCCAAATCCCCAGCACTGACGACTTCAACGTCGAATGGGGTAACAAGGGCCGCGATTTCTGTGAGCTTGCCCTGATTGTGGCTGGCGATCACCAGTTTTTCAAAGGGCTTAGCGGATTTTAACATGGTTTGTCTTTCCCATCCCGTGTCGCTTTGTTTGGCGGTTACCGCAAAAGCCGGGGCGACTCTCGTCCCTGAAGGAGCTTGCAATGATTTTGGCCTGTGCCATCGTCCTTGCCTTCACGTTTTCTGTCTCGCCTATGGCGGTGTCGATTGCAACGGCCCGAACTGCCCCTGCTATCACCCCGGTTACAGGGGTCGTAGCAGGGGCAGTTTGGATGACGCCGTCAAAAAGCATAATGCCCAGTTTAACCTGCCAAACGGCACCAAGCGCGATGTCAGTAACCCCCCCATCACATTCATAAATCAACATTTTGAGCGCTTGCGTGGATTTTAGATCTTTTTGCGCGCGCTGCCAGCATGTATAGCGGCGATACCGGATGTTCAGGTGAGTGTAATCGGGACCGTTAACGCTGGCGGATTGGGCGGAATGAAGTGGCTCGGTTTGATTGGACAGGTTAGTCGATTTTATAAGTGGGTGACTGCCTGTGTCATGCCGCAACCGGGATTGGTTGGGGCGGGTTAAAGTAGGCGCTATCGGGGGTATTTCCGTCAAGG
>Ga0247831_1008667_pt1 | contig 10593 bp, 10 predicted proteins | sample LaCruzMarch2015__9_FD_192406 | JGI IMG/M metagenome (GOLD analysis project Ga0247831, IMG submission 192406) | Freshwater microbial communities from meromictic Lake La Cruz, Castile-La Mancha, Spain - LaCruzMarch2015_1m | ecosystem: Environmental > Aquatic > Freshwater > Lake | place: Spain...
ATGAGAATCACCCAACGAATTATTTATCACGACTTTTCAAATGCCGGAAGTTTAGCGCTTTCGACTTCATGTTTATTCAACCTTAATCTCCTGCAATAATAATCGCGGCATTCCGGGAAGACCAGCAGCATCATGGCCTCCTCCTCCTCGTCGCTCAGTACATACGAATTGTGTTCTCAATCCGTGGATTCCAATCTTTCTGATTTGGAAAGGCAAGTGTTTTTGATCATCTATCTCATCACGTGCATCAATTTAGCCCTTTTTTTGCTCATCTCATGTTGTGTTGTCGCGGTTTTGTCTACACGCCATCCAATTTTAATCAAATTGTCAGGCAAAATCTCATCCTCCAATGTATTGCCAAGTCTCTGGACGAAACAAATGTCGGCGTCAATACATTCTTCCTCATTTTTGCGGCGTCTCTCGTATTTTACATGCAAACCGGGTTCGCTATACTATGTGCTGGATGCGTCCGGACTAAGAACGTACAAAATACTCTACTGAAAAACATCATTGATGCATGCGGTGCATCGTTGGGGTTTTACACTTTGGGATATGCCTTTGCTTTTGGTGGGAATGGTGCAGTCAGCGACAATGCACGAGCGACGTTCATTGGGACGGACAATTTCTTTCTCATGGGAGTTGAGGATAAGGCTGTATGGTTATTTCAATTTTCCTTTGCGGCAACGTCGGCCACTATTGTTGCAGGTACCTTGGCTGAGCGGTGTCAAATGCTCACATATTTAATGTACTCGACAGCGATGACTGCGTTTGTTTATCCGGTGGTCGCGCATTCTATTTGGAACAGCAATGGCTTCTTAAGTTCATACAACGTCACACCATTCTTGGGAGTTGGTGCAGTTGATTTTTCTGGGGCTTTGGTAGTCCATGTAACTGGAGGAGTAACGGCACTGATCGCGGCAAAGATTCTTGGTCCAAGGAAGGGACGATTTTACTTTGTCACTTCGTCTGATGGGAAAGAGAAGAGAGTTGCCAACAACTTCCCAGGTCATTCGATCGCATTAAAGGTGAGAGTGCAGCATGGGTCATTCATCCTTCTTCAAACGTTAAACGTTCCATTCACATTGTAATTTACCCCCTTATATTAGACACTTGGGACATTAATTCTTTGGTTCTGCTGGTATGGCTTCAACACTGGTTCGGTCTTATCCATCACAAGCAAGGATAATGCAGTTCTTGCTCAGAATGCCGCAATAAGTACTACTCTTGGTGCGTCAAGTGGTGCACTCTCTGCTCTAGTGGCCAGTGCCTGGCTAGCAGAGAGAGAGACTGGGGAACCCGTATACAGTCTATCGGATACTCTCATGGGTTGTCTAAGTGGGCTTGTATCAATTACGGCTGGCTGTGCCTATGTTCAGTCCTGGGCTTCGATTATAATCGGCTTTGTGTCAGGGATCTTGTATCTTGCTGGAAGCCGTCTAATGATTCGATTTGGTATTGATGATGCCGTCGACGCGGTATGTGATTCTCATGATACACATTCCTTGTACGAGACACGAATTGTATCTAATCAGTGCTTCATTGTTGTTATCTTTGTTGTCAAACAGATCCCAATCCACTTGCTCTGTGGAATGTGGGGTAGTATTGCAGTGGGATTCTTTGCGGACCCCGGGTACCTCGCTCTTTCTCACCCAGACGCAACCTCAGCGGGTCTGTTTTTCTCCAATGATGGCAATCTACTCGCATGCCAGATTCTCGGTATCATGTTTGTTCTTGGTTGGGTAACAGCTACAATGACACCTTTTTTCTGCCTCCTGCATTATGTTGGATGGCTTCGGTGAGTGGGACGATGCAAATTATTGATGCAAAAGCTACTCCTAACATTCAATGCAATTCGAATACTAATTTGATTACTGTCTTACTTTGTTCATACAGTTCTGACCATCTTGAGGAGATTGTGGGGTTGGATGTAAGCTACCATGGAGTCTACCGTCAAAGTACTGCTGATGGTAACACTGCTCCCGCCGAGTCCAACAATGATGACGATGAAGAAAGGCTTTTCTACGAACGTAAACAACAGCTGGAGCAGATACGTAAACAACAACGCAATAAGGTCCGTCGACGAATATTGATGATGGATCTTAGCTTGTCTAGATCTAGAGGCAGTAAATCGTCTAGGGTTGAAGACGCCACGGAAGGCGAACACAATGATAGTCTAAACGGTGATTTAGGATTTCATCGTTGACAGTTTAGCGGAATTGGGCAAGTAGATGATAAGCAAACACTGAACAATAATCATAGATCTAATACCGCAGGTGACTACGAGAAGAGGCCACCCAATATGGATAACGAGCGTTTTTTGCAATGAGCAAGCACTTAGCTGTATGTTGTAGTATTAACCATATAGTAATGTACTGGATCAATTGACTGCATCCCCATCTCTGAATGGCCAGACCACTAAATCAATAGGTGCAGAGTTGTTATGTTGCCCAATTTTGTGTTCTATTAGCATCATACCACCACACAGCCGAAAGGTACTTTTGGGTCCCTCGTCGCCGGTCCTTTTTACCTTTTAGCTAGAACCCACATGTTTTGACTCCCTCTTCCGTCTAACATCCCAATTGTAAATACGGCTAATATTTACCTCTGACGTTATAATTTGATTCCTTGTGAATGTCAAATCCTCCACCACCTTCAAAATGCAAGTTGACGAGCATGTATTGTGAGAAAAATTGAAGGACAAAAAATTATACATGTTGGAACAATGACACAACTACACTCACCTCCTTGTAGTCTTTCTTAGCCAACGTCTGCTTCGATGTGAGCAACTCCAATGCCTCACAGTACGTGTACTCAAGCATGACATTCGCCCCTAGCCATAAATTAACAATTCCCTGACTACAATCAACCTCGGCCTTGGAATATATCGTATCGGCCAGGCTGTACCGAGTAATCACGGTCTCCCCCGCATCCTTCTTGTCCTTGAGATGTCGTACTAGATGTATCGATTTTTCAATCTCGGGCAACTTTTCGACATACATTGCCTTCTTCTGGTCTAGCTGTTGTTCGTACGCCTTGAATTTGGAATACAGGTCCGAGTACGCACCGATGAGCAACTCGGCCGACGCGGGAGGGTCGAATGTGTTGGCAAATATATCAATATCATCGATGAAACGCGTTGCCGGTATGCCACGATCATTCTTACCGTCGGTTATGGATTCGAGACTGATGTTCGATAATCCCTGATCTGTTTGTTTGAAGCCGTCATTGACCGCATCGTCGTCAGTAGTGGCGAGAGACATGGCGTGGAAAAAATGAGAATGAGGGTACGTATCACATAAATAGATTGATGTGGTGAGGTGAAATTGGTGTTAAGACAAAACAACACATCTGCGTATGTCCGAGCAGCTGAAGCCCCTCGGTGGCGTCTTGGACGACGTCATCCGCCGCCTCACCATTGTCGAGCGTCAGGTCGGCATCGCCCCATCATCTGCTGGTAATTTATTGGCATCATCATCATCATTATCATCATCATCATCATCTTCGGACGATGTTCATCCTCGCCTCATTGCATATGACGAGCACATATCACGTGCCCTTCAACCCTTCATCGATGCATGTACTTCTCTTGGTCCTGAAATGAAAAGTATAGGTCGGTCCATTAAGGAAACCTGGTCCGGCATGCGACAACTTGTCTACCTTGGTACCGTGTACCAACGACCTAGTACTGGCTCGATTGCCGAGGCGCTTCAACCACATTTAGCGCCCTGTCAACAATCCATGTCGATTATACAAAAGGCGCGTATTGATCGTAAATTTGATTATCATATTAAGGCCACGTTAGAAATGCTCACATGTGTGAGTTGGGTAGTCATGTCCCCACCACCGGCACCCACGTCCTTTATTAAGGATACGATTGGCGCGAGTGACTTTTGGTCCAACAAGATACGAAAGGAGTACAAGGACAAGGCCGGCGATGAGGGGCATGTGAAATTTTGTGATACGATGAAGGCACTAATATTAGATCTGAGTGCATATGTGAAAGAACATCATCTGTCGGGATTGGCGTGGAATCCTAATGGAAAGGACTTTGCCGAAGCCAAGGATGGCGAGGGGATTGGAGGTGGTGGTATTGCCACGAAGTCTACAATGGCGTCTTCTTCTCCTTCTTCTGTGGCAGGGGGGAATGTATTCGCTGAATTAATGAAAAAGAAAACAAACGATGGGACATCGGCGGCAACGGGTCTCAAGAAGGTGACGAAGGAACAACAAACGTGGAGGAAGGAGTTCAAAATGGACGATGCAGCATCCGTACCACCGGTAGTACAACAACCTGCACCTCCGGCTACTAAGTTTGGCGGTGGTACGAAGAAGACCATGGGACCCCCCAAGTGTGAATATCAAGAACGGGGATGTAAATGGATAATTGAGAATCAAACGAAGGAAACATGTGGGGAGGGTGGGATTTGTAAGATAACGGTAACCGATGTGAAGCAGCAGGTGTATATTTTCAATTGCGACAATTGCACAATTCAAATTACAGGCAAGCTGAAGTCAATCATCCTTGACTCATGTACGAAACTGGGTGTTATATTTGACACTGCCATCTCTGCCTGTGAGGTTGTGAATTGTAAACGAGTACAGGTCCAGACAACGAATGTATGTCCAAGTTTTGCTATTGATAAAACAGACGGTATTGTCGTCCATTTGACTGGGGGTGAGGCGATTAGTCAAACCGTCTTCGTAACGAGTAAAAGTAGTGAGATGAATGTAAGCTGGGTTGATGATAATGGAGAAGTCAAAGAGACACCCATTCCAGAACAATTCCAACACAGACTTGTGAACGGGTCAGTGACGAGCCAGGTGTCGGACCTTTACCATTAAAATCGATGTATCAATTTTCATTCAAACTGTTTCATACAGCATTTTGAATTATTGTAGCCTATTTACAGCAGTAGGCCTTATTTTAATCAATGAATAATTTCTTGTGTTTGTACATTGGAAGTTTCTCTTGATATGCTTCATAAATCTTCCTAACTTCAATACAATATTTCTCATGCCACTTGTCTATATCATCCTGAGTTGGATTAAGTATGTGCGGAAGACCCATTGGTTTACCCACTACGTACAAAAGTTTTTCATCCCTCGGAATTGGGAGGCAGAATTTGCCCCAGAATATTGTTAACGATGCCTGTACTTTCCTTGATAATGCCACGAGCGGTCCTTGTGTCAGCACTGATAAAACAGAGGAATTACCAAACAGGTATACGGGAACAATATCTACACCCTCCGTTAATGCCAATTTAATAAATCCCTTCCTATTTCGTAGATACAGACGTTCTTCGGTCCGACTAGTTTTGAATAATTCCGCAATCCCACCAATATAAATGACGACCGACCCACCATTCTTGAAATGTCTCTTTAGACTGGTGGCGGATGCATCAATTAGGTTAAAAATCCCCATAACGTGTTTAAGTAATGGTGTTTTTAGTACGATGGATGCCGCCGCAGTGGGAACACGGATAGTATCTTCCGGATGTAACGCGGCCGAACACATGCCCACAAAGCTGAGTACTCCGTGTGGTTGTGCTGCAAAAATGTATTGCTTGTTTTGATTGTTACTGCAACTACTACTACTACTACTACTTTTTGTTCGTATCGTTTCATCCATGAATATTTCTTCATAGTCAAAATAGTTCAACATTGGACGGCATAAACGAAGTGCCATATCGGATGCACGTGGTTTGGTACTCATCGATAGGAGCATGGGCAATGCAAATAGGAATGAGGACTGGTTGCCAATGAGTAGGAAGGAGGCTGTCGCAACTAGTAGGTATACAGGTACTAGAAGATATGCTAAACAGAAGGTGGTGGCGATGACCATCCCGAGGAGCCATTGCGCTAGGCCTTTATTGCTGTCTACCACCATTGTTAACTCTACCTTACAACTATCCTCCCTTCAGCTCCCTTCCTCGTCCCGCAAAATCCAAAATTTCAACGCAGACATAACACAAAACACACAACACGTTCCTCACCATGGCCTTCTTCTTCTTGTCGTCAATCAAGCGCAAGCTCATGTCCATCCTCCCCTTTTCATACGACGGCAAACAACGCGTCGATGATGAAGAACACGATGATGATGATCGACAACAACGACCGAGTAAACGACAACGGACCCGAGGAGCACATCCTCCACCCAATCTAGTGTCGGAAACTGATTTCTTCTGCGACGACGAGACGGATATTAATAAGAGTATAGATGCGAAACGCCCATCGTCACGACGACGAAAAAAACAACATCATCGGTCATCGTCATCATCCTCGACATCGCCATTATTACGATTACTCCCCAACGATGCACTATCGCACTGTCTATCGTACCTAAGCACGACACAACATCGGTTCGGATTACAACTCACATGTAAGTTATTTCGACATTTGTCCAATGAGGATGGTATGCTCTCCACACTTGAATTGGGCGGACGACATCATCGGCAGCAACGGCAAGGGTATACCAATGGCGCGTCCGAGTCGGCCGATGCGGCGATGAATTCTCGGCTTCGTCGTGATGACGTGGTGTCTGGAGCAGCAGTAGGCGGCGACGATGAGAGGATTGGAGAGAGACGAAGACGTTGGCTCCGTCGTATCAATGATGATGTCAATGATGATGATGATGATGATGACAATGACGAAGATGAAGTAGACAATGTGATAGAAGGTAATCATCCCATCGCGAATGTCAACAACAACAACAACAACAATCTATTTGCGTTGGATCATTTTGGTCCAGCTCTTCATTCGATAGCATCACCATCATCCAATTGCAATAGTAGTAGTAGTAGTAGTAGTAGTAGTAGTAGTTGTAGAGATGGTGGGATAATATTAGATTCCGACACTAGCTTTACGGCATGTACCAAGCTTATCAAATTTGCAGTCGCGGGGAATAAACAAGCTATATATATGATAGCAATGATATTGTGCTATTGTCATGAGAATATATCTGAAGGTCTAGCACTCCTCCGTCATGCTGCTGCTGCTGCTGCTTCCGAAAACTCCGTCATTGATGATGAAATACAATTCACTTCTTCTTCATATTCTTCACCTTCTTCTGGCGGTAATACTGGTAGTAATGATGGTCATTTGCCATCCCTTTACGCACTAGCACTTATATTGCGTGATTCGCAACCCAACCAATCAGAATATTATTTGAATATTGCCGCCAATCGAGGATATGTACCGGCATGGCAAGAAAAGTTAACGGCCACTGAAATGCGTACGAAATTTGGCGATTTAGACGCTGCGAGACTAATTCATTATCTTGATCCACCATGCTTGAACAAATTACTTGGTCGACATTATTTAGAGTGTCAACGTGTGCGGAAGCATCAAACGAGTCATTGTTGGAATTCCATGTGTGGACGATGGGCATATAAAGCAATGCGTGGTGCTGAGGAAGCGGGTGGTGATGCTGATGATGATGATCAGCAGCAGCAACAACAGCAGCGTATTAGCTTATTCCGATCTCAGATTTTATGGAACGAGCGTGTCGGATTGGGGGGATTGATGCATGGTGCATTATTAGCGCCTATGAATAATAACGACTTTGCTGAGACTTTTCGCCGGAATGGAGATAACAATCAATCATGTCAACCATGTGAGCCAATATTTTCAATTGAGACGTTGATAAATGAGCTACCGGGTAAGAAGACTTCGTTGATGAAATCTGAGCCATCCCCTCGTGAAATGTTACTGCGGGCATTGCGGGGCAAAAAATTGGAATCAAATGGGGGTGGACTTAAAGTGTCGCGGATGAAGATGTGTAGTTCATGTAGACGTGCGAAGTACTGTAGCAAGCTTTGTCAGGTTTATGATTGGCGATCTGGCAGACACAAGATGGAGTGTCAGTTTCTGTAATAAGGAGAGAAGTGTTTGTGAGAATAAATTAGTAAAAACTGGTCAAGAGAACGACGAATTACCAATCGATTTACGCAGCAGTTAAAGTGTATTCTTTACTTCCTTAATCTACTCTACTATACTTACGAAAAGTATTGGTTTAACGAATTCTTGCCAGAGATACGGAATTGTACCAGCATGTGCTGGAGTCTGTAGGGCTTACCTCATAGTTCACTTGAAATGCACCCGAAAATCAAGTAAAATGCTCTGCAAGTAACAAAAGACGATAAATAATAGTAGAGTGTAGATAATGAATTAGGTAAAATGATGTTTAGGTGCAGGTAGGCATTTGTGAATAAAAGGAGTGCCTCCATTTTTCGTCACAAGTATGCTGTATCAACTCCAGATCTTTCATCGTCCATATGAATATAGGGGGTCTGTCATAGTCCAATTCTCAGGTGTCAGGAAAGCTTTACCTAGCCACCGCGTCCCTTCATGTACGACACGCCACCACCAAGATTGCCCGTCCTGCTTCCACCATTTTGAGCATTCACAGTATCCATCGCACCAGCCATCATATTACTCATCGGCTTCTGGCCCATGCCCTGTGCACCGACGGCACCTGGATCCTGCGAACGGGGGTTGATGACTGTTTCATCAATCGAGAGGATAACCCCTGCGGCCTCGGCAGCAGACGCTAATGAGAAGCTCTTATTATCTGCCGGTTCCCATATCCCCGCCGCGAATGTGTCAATAATGTCACCACGTTCAATGTCTACGCCATACCACAAACCATCTGCATCTTGGGCATGTTTCCTACGTAATGCCGATAGGATGTCATTGGAATCGAATCCGGCATTGTCACACAACTGACGAGGGACAATCTCAAGTGCCTTAGCGAATGCCATTACGATGAGCTGTCCCTTGCCCTCAATCCCGAGTGCATACTGGCGTAAGTGTCGAGCCACTTCGAGTTCCACGGCACCACCCCCGGCCACGATGGAACGGGATGTCAATGATCGCTTAACGACCATCATGGCATCATGGATACTGCGTTCGCTTTCGGCAATGAATTGCTCCGACCCGCCCCGTAGGACCATCGTCGATGTTAGGCCGTTCGGACACCCGGTAAAGATATTGAACCGTTCATCGCCCACGCGCGTTTCCTCAAAGTCGGCACACGTCCCGAGCACACCATCATATATCCCATTAGTACTCGTTTGGACCGTCGCGCCGGTGGCCTTGGCCACGCGTTTCATATCCCCATCCTCGACACGACCGGCGCAGAATAATCCCCGATCGGCAAAGTATTGCGTGGCCAAATCGCCAATGGGCAGCCGACTCAGTACTATATTGGCACCACAATCGACGCACGAATCGAGCTTGTCGTATATTACCCGCCATTCGGCATCGACGATACTTTGATACTGCCCCGGGTCCTCGATACGTACTTCGGCATTCTCCTTCTCGTTCTTCAATTCGAGCTCGACGTTCAATAGCAGTATCTTGGGATGGCTGAATTTCTTCGTCATTTGTTCGAATCCGGCATAGGAGAAAGTTTTCTTAAACGCCACGCCCTTGACGAGGAACGATTGTCGTACGTCCCCGCCCGGGATCTTCTTGATCCCGATCATGGAGCGCAGGTCGTCCAATCCCCCGTGCACGGCCAACGACGTGACGGCATCCACGATCATGGGCGCGAATAGATCCTGATGGGTGGCGATGAGCTTGGAATTCAACGCCGTCGATGCGACCCTGTGCAACATCGCCAGGCCCTCGGGCGCGTTGATGTCGAAGCGTACGGCCAAATTTCGGACTTTGGCAACGGCGACGCTCGACGCCAGCCGAATGTTGCGCGTGATAATCTGCGGATGCACGCCCTCTTCGATGAAGGGTTTCATTTGTTTGAGAATTTCGACGGCGAGTAGTACTACCGATGTAGTGCCATCTCCGACCTCGGCATCCTAATAATGATAATATAGTGCGTGTGTAAAATTGGATGATGGACGATGAATTTAAGGAGGGGCGGGGGGAATGGGGAACTGCACACTACTACTACTACTACTACCACCAAACTGCGCGTACTCACCTGACTCATGCTAATATCGACCAACGTCTTCGCCGCCGGGTGTTCGATTTCCAATAATCGCATAATCGTCGCTCCGTCATTACTAATAGTAACCCTTCGTCCGTCGGCAACGAGCTTATCCATCCCCCGCGGCCCCAGCGTCGTTCGGACCATATCGGCCACCGATTGACACGCGTTGATGTTACTTATTAGTTGTGCCTTACCCTATATATCATATTATTAAATGAGGACGAGCGAATGTGAATGTGAGGTACACACATTATCGATAGTTTTGGTAAAGTAGTTGTCGTGCGTTGTTGTCGTCGTCCCAGGGAAAAAGAGGTGAAAACGACGGCGATAAAAAACAATGAAGCAGTGGGATCATAACAAACAACACTAAACCTCACCTGCGACGTGTCGGTGCCCTCGCGGAGTAATATAATGCCGGGCCTCATTCCCCCCATCATGGTTGCCCGGTGCGGCGGTCACGTCCAATGACGACCCGCCTTAAAAAAATAAGGCGCGCCTCAATCCCCGAGCCACGCGATGAACGACGATAGTCTCTCGACGACGGCCATGAGCCTCGACGAAAGCTGTTCGGTCCGCCCATCTTCTTCCGCCACCGCTACTGCCCCCAACGGCGGTAGCGGCGCTCGGGATTATAACGACGACGA
>Ga0247831_1008672_pt1 | contig 10588 bp, 7 predicted proteins | sample LaCruzMarch2015__9_FD_192406 | JGI IMG/M metagenome (GOLD analysis project Ga0247831, IMG submission 192406) | Freshwater microbial communities from meromictic Lake La Cruz, Castile-La Mancha, Spain - LaCruzMarch2015_1m | ecosystem: Environmental > Aquatic > Freshwater > Lake | place: Spain...
ATTATCCTACTTTTATGTTGTTATACCCAAAATGCAATTGGACAAAACTCGTACATTCCATTGAATCTCAATAATACATGTTATTGGATAAATCATTATACACGATATGATCCGATACTAGTTTGTGAGGGGGATATTCTGACATATGTTGAAAAAGATACAATTATAAACTCGCTTACATATCATCTATTAAGGAGTAAAATATTAGATGAAACAATAGCTTGTACAAACAATCAAATTAATTTCAAGAATACCACTATTTATTTAAGAGAAGATACTATTCAAAAGAAATTATACCGATTATACGATGGACCATTATTTGAAATTCCATATATAGATTATAATTTATCAGTTTCAGATGTAATTCAAGGCTGTATACCGTATTCAATAATTGATTCTATAAATTACACCACAGTAAATAATGTAGTTAGAAAATCACAATGGTTCAATGTGCCTACTATAGGTATTTCAAGAACAATAGAAGGTATAGGAAGCACAATTAGTTTCCCTTTTTGTATGAATAATACTGGTATGGGGTATACTGTATTTGAACTTAAATGTTATAAAAAAGATGGTCAATTATTGTATTCTAAAAATGTGAATGATACTTGTTACACTTCATTTCCAGTCAATATATTGCCTCAACAAGAAAATCAAATTGTCGTTAGTTTTTTTCAAAATACACTCTCAATAAGTAATGTAAAATCGAGTATTAACGTTTCAGTTTACTCCATGACAGGAAAAAAAATATTCAACGCAGTTAACCTTACAAGTGATACTAAAATAAATCTAACAAATAATCTTGCAAGTGGTTTGTATACAGTAATTATTAACGATGGAAAGAAACAATCCGTTCAAAAGATTATAATTTCGAATTGACAATAACCATTCAAACATCAACTTTCAACTCCCAACTTTCAACTCTCAACTTTCAACCGTCAACTCCTACCCTTCAACTTTCCTCATTACTTCCTTCGAAAACTTTTCCAACCCTGGATCACGAGCACCCATAAGCAACAGTACTGTATTTGATTTTAAATTTGGAATTAATTGATCAAAAAGACGAACTCGATCTTCGACAAAAAAGGCATTCACGCCATTTGATTTTAAATCTTGAATCAGATCATTGGCAGAAATATCTTTTACTGCCGTTCCGCCAGCGTAATATATTTCGCTCATCCAAATTTCATCTTGTGGTCTGAGTGCAGCAGTAATTTCCTCCACTAATTCTTTACGAATAAAACGTGTAGGACCATAGCCATGCGGCTGAAACCAAGCCACCAATTTTTCTGCAACAGGTTGACAGGCTTTAATGGAGGCAGTAATTTTTGCTGGATTATGTGCATAATCATCTATGACTGTAACACCATTTTTTTCGCCCAACAATTGGTGTCTACGATAGATGCCACCATAGGTTTTCAAAGCCGAAGCGCATTGTGCAATGGATACGCCAAGCAAATCAGCAACTGCTATGCATGCCAATGCATTTTCCATATTGTGTCTTCCTATAGTGGGAATTGTAAATGAAGTAGTTTCTGCTGATTTAGTGTCTGTCACTTCAAATGAAATTGTAAAACCTTGCTGATGAAAATTTCGCCCTTCGAAGCGAGTTCCTTCCCCAAAATCTTGATTCAAATCTTGTGAATATGATTTTGCTAGCGGATGTGCGTAATTGACGACAAATTGTTTTTGGGTATTGTTTTTGAAAGTTTGAAAAATCGTAAACAATTCTTCCAATTCTTTATGGTCTTTGTCGATACTCAACAACAACCCAATTTCGGGTTTGTATTTCACCAAAGTACCATCGCTTTCGTCAGCTTCAATCAGCAGCCAATCGCTTTGTCCAACATAGGCATTACCTATTTGTCCATCTTGTTGCAAACTAGCCAAACCAGCACCTGTAATCAAAGAAGGACTTACTCCATTTTCATACAAAATGTGAAACAACATCGCAGTAACAGTCGATTTACCTGAAGTACCAGCAATTGCAATTGTTCGTCTGCTAGCACAAATAGCTGCCAATAAATCTGCACGAAGTATAACCGGAATATTCAATGCTTTGGCTTTGATAATTTCAGGATTTGTATCCTCAATAGCTGTAGAAATAATAACTGCTTCTGTTTGTTCGTCTATACCACTTCCATCTTGAAGGTAACAAGCAATATTTTCTTTTTCCAATTGCGATTTGATGTAATCATTTTCGTTTGAATTGAATAAACGGTCGCTACCTTTTACGGTTTTGCCATTTCCTGCCAAATATTGCGATATTGCGCTCATACCTGCACCACCAACGCCTATGAAAAAGAAATGTTGTTTGAGTAAAATATCAGCTTGCATAAAAAATGGTATGGATTATGAATTAAACAAAATTCGTTTAGCCTCTTTATTCAATGTTTCAAGCGCTATATCAGTTGGGATAGTCGATTCGGTATTGACAATATACTCTGATATTTTTTTGATAAATTCTGTCGCACTAGCGCCCATTTCACAACTTGCCCCAATCCGATTGATCATCGTAATTTCTTGCTCCATGACAGTCGTAATCGTTTGCCATACTTCGTGCGATACATATAATTGTTGGGACAAATTATGTTCGTATTCCGAACGAATACCTTGTACCATAGCTATTTGTACATCTTGCGCAGTAGCTTGTTGTACATAATATCTGCTGATTAAACTTTTGGCATTCATACGTTCTACAAAAATGGTCAATCGCTCGTAAGCTTGTAAACGTAACTTCATTGCAGAATCCGAATTTTGTGCAAAAATGGACAATTGTTTGCGTTCTATCTCTTTCACCAAAAACTTATTGACAATCATCGTAGTTGCGATTAAGACCACAACTGATGGTAAAATGTATTTTAATATTTCTAAAATTTGTACGAGCATGAATTAATTTTTCATTAAAAATAGGGCTGTAAATATACATACTTTAAAATGTTTCTTATATTTAACTTCGATGAATAAATTATTGATAATATGGATGGCTATTTTATTGACTTCAATAGCCAATGGACAAGACTTTACAGGCGTTTATAGCTTCAACAAAGGACTCAACAAACCCAATGGCATATTGTACTTTATGCAATTCGCTCCAGATTCGGCTTTTTTTTATTTAAGTACAACATCAGGTAATCCTGATTTTTTATCTACTGACATCAAAGGAATGGTCAAAATAGATAGTTCAATTACATACATCAAACAAGCCGCTGCTTGCCGACTTGAATTGACCTTACTGAAAACTTCTATTATAGTGAAACAAGATACAGGTTGTCAGTATGAATATACAACTGCTGGTACGTATAAAAAAACAAGCATTGTAATTAAACGTAGTCCTACCATGGTCATCAATTATACTGAAAAGCCAGCTCAAGCCAAACAAGATTCATTGGAAGTATATGTTGCACCTAGTTTACAAGCCAAATCCAAAGTTATCTTATGCAAAGAAAATGATATCAAAATCATTGATGAATTCAATGCTTTTTTTCTTGTTGAACATAAAAAATATAAAACTGAATTTATGTGGGTTCAGAAAAAAAATCTGCTTATCCCTAAAAAATAATGAAACAATTACTGCTTAACATTCTCAAATACCTCACCTTACCTTTTGCTATACTATACGGTGTGATTGTTTTTATTCGAAACAAATTTTATGATTGGGACATTTTCACCTCCATAGAATTTAGCCTTCCTGTTATATGTGTTGGTAATATTACCGTAGGTGGCACAGGTAAAAGTCCACATATTGAATATTTAATTGAACTACTTTCCCCTTACTACAAAGTAGCCACACTCAGCAGAGGTTATCGCAGACATAGCAGAGGATTTAAACTTGCCAATGTGCACAGCGATGCACGTGAAATTGGTGATGAGCCATTTCAATTTAAATCGAAATATCCACAAATAGATGTTGCAGTTGCTGAAGAACGCATGACGGCCATACCTCAATTGCTTCAATTGAAACAAGACACTCAAATTATTTTATTGGATGATGCATTTCAGCACAGAACAGTTCGAGCTGGTCTCAATATTGTGTTGACTGATTATGGTAGACGATATACAAAAGATTTTATCATGCCATTTGGATTGCTTCGTGAAAGTAGAAGCGCAGCTGCACGAGCAAATATCATTGTCATAACCAAGTGTTCTAATACAATGACAACGATTGAAAAAAATGAATTAATACAAGAAATTAATCCATTGCCACATCAAACAGTCTACTTTTCAAGCATTGTCTACAAACAGTTATATCCTTTGACTAGCTTTGCTCAATCGCCAACAAAGGACACTGAAATATTGTTAGTAACAGGTATTGCAAATGCAGATTCTTTAAAAGAAAAGCTTCAATCTGAATTTAAAGCTGTATATTCGCTCAGCTTCAAAGATCATCACTACTTCTCTTACGATGATTTAATCGAAATAAAAGAAGCATTTGAACACATTAAATCCGAGCACAAAATCATCGTTACAACGGAAAAAGACGCAGCTAGACTGATGTTGCTCAACGATAAAATCCAAGCATATCAATTACCTTTTTTTGCACAAGCCATAGGTATTCAAATCTTGTTTGATGAACAAGATCGTTTTAACCAACACATTCAAGATTTTATTCATCAGTATATCCCTCCTATGCTTGATTATCCTGAACTATCCGAAGAAGCAGATGATGCGCTCCTAACAACTTAAATCTTTATGAAAAAAAAACATAATCAAACCAAATTTAGTCCGATAGTCAGAAAATCAAGACGACCATCATTAACACCTGCCGTGACAGGCAAATTAGATATATCAAAACAAGGCATGGGTTATGTGATCGTGCCAGGCATGGATATAGACATCATCGTCAAACGCGAAAACTTAAAAAATGCAATGCATGGCGACACGGTCGAAGTCAGCATTTTCAAAGTTGGCAATTCGGGCAAACGTCCTGAAGGTATCATCACAAAAATTGTTCAACGAGGACAAAATGAACTCATAGGAACAGTGCAATTGAGCAAATTCTTTGCATTTGTTGTACCCGACAACAAGAGTTTCAACAAAGATATTTTTATCAATGAAAAAAATAGCAAAGGACTTAAAGAAGGCGATCGTGTAATTGTTCGCATTACAGATTGGAACGAAAAATTGAAAAATCCAGAAGGCATTGTCATTGATTTACTCAACGATGAGCGCATCAATGAAATAGCCATGAAAGAAATTTTGTTATCACAAGGATTTACCTTGGAATTTCCGGAGGAAGTGCTCAAGGAGCTAGACCAATTACAAACTGAAATTACAGATGAAGAAGTCAGCAAACGTAAAGACTTACGCAATCTATTTACACTTACTATAGATCCGCACGATGCAAAAGATTTTGATGACGCCATATCGTTGCGAAAACTCGAAAATGGATTGACTGAAGTAGGTGTTCATATTGCAGATGTATCACATTATGTAAAACCCAATACAGCACTAGACAAAGAAGCATATCAACGTGCAACATCTGTGTATTTGCCAGACCGTGTTTTGCCTATGCTTCCTGAAAAAATATCGAATGAACTGTGTTCGCTTCGCCCCAATGAAGACAAACTAACCTTTTCTGTTTTGTTTGAATTAGACAACAAAGCGCAAGTCAAAAATTATTGGATTGGAAGAACTATTATTCATTCCAATAAGCGTTTTACATACGAAGAAGCACAGGAAATTATTATGGGTGCTGACAATGAACTGAAAGATCAAATTTTACAGTTGCATCATTTTTCACAACAATTGCGTCAACGAAAATTTGATGCTGGTGCGATTAATTTCAGTAGTGAAGAAGCACGATTTATACTTGACGAACATGGCATACCAACAGACGTCGTGGTAAAAGAAAGCAATGAATCGCACCAATTGATTGAAGAGCTCATGCTATTGGCGAACAGAACTGTGGCTGAATTTGTCGCCAAAAAGAAATTCAAAAACGAACCGATTCCTTTTCCATACCGTATTCACGATTCACCCAATTTAGAAAAGCTGAAACCATTTGCGGCATTTGCTGCAACTTTTGGTCATAAGTTTAACTTGTCTTCGCCAGAGGCTATATCCAAGTCATTCAATCAAATGGTTACCGATACAGGCAAACATCCTGAAGATGCGATCTTACATACATTGGGTATTCGTACAATGGCCAAGGCTGTGTATTCAACTGACAATATTGGACATTATGGTTTAGCATTCGAATATTATTGTCACTTTACCTCTCCTATTCGCCGTTATCCGGATGTGTTGGTACATAGAATATTGATGCAATGTCTCGAAAACCATATTCAGCCAATCAGCAATATGGATGAACAATGCAAACACACGAGTGATAGAGAACGAAAAGCCATGGAAGCAGAGCGCGAAGGTCAAAAATACAAGCAAGTAGAATTTATGCGTAAATTCATTGGCGATGAATTTGATGCTGTAATAAGCGGTGTAGCAAACTTTGGTTTTTGGGCTCAAACTGTCGATCACAAATGTGAAGGATTTGTTTCATTGTTAAATATGCAGGATGTTGACGATTTTCAATTTGTAGAAGAGGAATATGCATTAATTGGTCGAAGAACAAAACAAAAATTTCAAATTGGGAAGTCGGTACGCATCAAAGTCATAGCAGCCTTTTTAGATAAGAAGCAAATTGATTTTGATTTAGTACAAACGGTTTAAGTTTTTTAATTTAGACTTTAAGTCAGGCAGTAAAACAAAATTTGCAGCCTTTTTTTTCATTTTTTTTCTATATTTACTAATGATATTAAAAAAAATAATCTATTTTTTAGGTGAATATAGTTTTTATGAAGGTAAAAAATATTTAACTCCTTACAAAATACCCATTATGAAAAAAATTCTCTTCTCATTAATTTCACTTTTTTTCTTTGCAACATCTGTATTTTCACAATGCGATTTAGGCAATTACACCACAGCATTACCTATACCATTAGCTTCTTACCCTTATACCAATATCAATGGTATAACAGTTTCTGCTGCAGTAGTCAATGTAAATCCACTAGTAAATTTCAATTATTCATGTGGAGGAAATATGTTTACTGGCTCTAGTCCTGCATGGTGGGTCAATGCAGCAAATGCATCTATCACACTTGATTTTTCTGTACCTGTTTGCAATTTCACCATATTGGTCAATGGCACAAATGTGTCTGAAGAGTTTTATTTCAATTCAAATAATGGAACCATTTCACTTTCAAATTTTTGCACCAACGACTATGTCGTCATTGGGGCTGGAAATGCATTATTGTGTAATAATGCAGGCGGTGCTTCTGGAACAATCATAACTGTCAACAATCCAGTTGGTGCAACACAATATGTCTTAACGCATAATGGACTTGGTTCAGGTTCTCGTTATTCGTTATTGGATTGCTATGTAGGATGTCAACCGCCTGCAAATACTATAACCTGTACTACAGCCGATTTAACTTATTGTGAAGGCGAAAATGCTACCGTAGACTATGTGGTAACAGGTCCATACCTAGCTGGCAATATTTTTACAGCAGAATTATCCAACGGCGTAGGAAACTTTGCAGCACCAACAATTATTGGATCTGTTGCGAGTACGACTAGCGGATCTATTACATGCACAATCCCATTGGGTTCAATTACCGGAACTGGTTACCGAGTTCGAGTTACAAGCTCAAATCCAGTAGTGACAGGAAGTAACAATGGATCCAATATAACTATCAATGCTTTCCCTTCTGTTGTTGCAAATGCTTCACCAACTTCTGTTTGTATTGGTGGCAATCTTACCCTTTCTGGTAGTGGCGCTACTACATATACTTGGACTGGTGGTGTATCAAATGGCGTTTCCTTTGCACCTGCATCAACTGCATCTTATACCGTAACTGGTACAGATGCAATAGGCTGTAGTAATACGTCTTCAATTTCGGTTCCTGTAAATCCTTTACCAACTGTCAATGCATCGGCAATACCTGGTAATACGATATGTATTGGCGATCAATGTACACTCAATGGCAGTGGTGCTCAAACTTATACTTGGACTGCTCCGGTGGTAAACAACACACCATTTTCACCAGCTTCTACGGCTACCTATACAGTAACAGGAACTGATGCTAACAACTGTAGTAACACATCAACCATACAAATTGTTGTAAATCCATTACCAGTTTTATCTGTCAACGCAACACCAAATGACACGATTTGCGAAGGCAATTCGGTTACTTTAATAGCAAGTGGCGCTTCAAACTATACTTGGTCTGGCGGTATTCAAAATGGCATCGCTTTTTCACCAACTTCTACCACAACATATACAGTAGTTGGTTTAGATGCCAATAGTTGTAGCAATACCTTGACTCAAATAATTACAGTAAACCCAATGCCTTTCTTAACACTTGGACCTGATGTTGAATTTTGCCAAGGTGATTCTGTAGTACTAAATGCAACGACAACTAATGCAACCTATCAATGGCAAAATGGTTCTCCATCTCCAACATTTACTGCCAAACAAACTGGTTTTTATTGGGTTTCCATTACTGTAGGTCCTTGTGTTCGCAATGATACCGTACAAGTAACAGTTAATCAATATCCAATTATAAATTTAGGTATTGATACAGCTATTTGCGCTGGAAAATCAATGATACTCGATGCGACTTGTCCTAATTGTACATATACATGGAACGACAACTCTACATCTCCTACATTATTTGTAAATGCTGTTGGTACTTACAGTGTAACTACTACAAATAAAGGTTGTAGCACAACAGATGAAATCGAAGTTGATATCATTCCATTACCAATTGTCAATTTAGGACTTGATACAGCTATCTGTAAAGGTGAGTCTATATTATTGGATGTATCTCGTCCGGGCGGAAAATACTTGTGGCAAGACATGAAAACAACACCAAAATATACCATCAACGATTTTGGAATTTATTGGGTTGATGTTACAGTTGGAAATTGTACCAACCGCGATGAAATTGTAGTTTCAAATTCACACTTGTGCAATTGCCCAGTATTGTTACCCAATGCATTTTCTCCGAATGGCGATTTGCGTAACGATGTATTTAAACTGATAAATGCAAATTATATCGACATCATTCAATTTAGCATTTACAACCGATGGGGCGAAGAAGTATTTAGCTCTCGTAATCCTACAGTAGGATGGGAAGGCGATTTCAAAGGAAATCCTTGTGAGGTAGGTACTTACCATTATGTAGTTCGTTACACTTGTTTGTATACAGGCAAAACTGAACTACTAAAAGGCGATGTAACATTGGTTAGATAAAATGGCTATTATAGAACGGTAAAGTGATATTTCTTTAGTATTTATTTTTGTTCAATAATATAAATTCAATTAAATAAGTTGATTATTCCTATTTCAACTTTTGTAAATGCATACAGTTTTTTAAACCGAGATATTAATTCAAACCATTTTTGTATAATTTATTTATCTTTGTTATAAATGTGAGACTATGTCAACTATTGATTTAAAGAAAATATTATTCAAACAAATTGAGGATACTGATGATGATGAAATCCTTGAAGAAGTCCATCGAATTTTAGAATTAGGATCTTACCAAAAATCTGATAATCAAATTAGCAATGAGCTTAAAAAGTCTATAGACCAAGGAATAAAAGACTTTGAGGAAGGGAAACTTGTAAGCCATGAACAAGCTAAACAAGAGTTTAAGGAATGGCTAAACCAATAATACCGATTATGCTTTCAATATAGTCAAATCTTCGTTTCACTTGATTTTACTATTTTCAAGCTATATCGGCATTTACCATTCTAAAATTATAAAATAGTTACCTGTCCCATAAGTCGGGAGACTATTGTATAATTAGAATTGGTATAAAATGGGCAGACCAAGCAATAAAAGATGTAAAGAACATTTTTACTTATTTGAACAACAGGAACAAATCGAATGTATATTCTAAAAAATTAGAAAGAATTATAACTCAAGCAGTCGATACAATTAGTGAACATCCGAGTATAGGAAAATTAAGTGGTTACAGAAATGTTAGGTTTGGAATTTTAAAATCGTATATCATAGTATATGAGGAATTTGACAATTTCATTTTAATAATAACCATTTGGGATAGTAGACAAGATCCCGACAAATTAATAAAAATATTACATTAGCCCCTTGAAGAGCTTTAACTTTTATATTTAATTAAAAAAAAGTGGATACTCTCATACCCACTTTTTAGATTTTTTTACTTGTAATTATTTATCGAGGAAAAACCACACCGTTATATTTAGTTACATCAACTTGTGGAGTTGTTGAGCCGAATTTTTTATTAATTGAAGAAATGAATTCGTTGGCAATCAAAGCATAACCTCTAGGCGTAGGATGTATGCCATCCAAACTAAAACCACCGCCACTTACAAATGTGGCATTTAAACCTATTCCATTGTAAACAATACCTGATTTAAATGTTTTCATAAATGCATTCATGTCTACCAAGGCCAATCCTTTCGAAGTTGCAATACTAGCTATTGCAGCATTGTAATTAGTAATATAGGTTTGGATTTGATTTTTCTCAGCAACATCTAAAACATAACGATCTGCTAATGGTTTAGCAGGACTAATCCCCCACTGTCCACAACGTATTGAAT
>Ga0247831_1008675_pt1 | contig 10584 bp, 12 predicted proteins | sample LaCruzMarch2015__9_FD_192406 | JGI IMG/M metagenome (GOLD analysis project Ga0247831, IMG submission 192406) | Freshwater microbial communities from meromictic Lake La Cruz, Castile-La Mancha, Spain - LaCruzMarch2015_1m | ecosystem: Environmental > Aquatic > Freshwater > Lake | place: Spain...
GCTGACACTCGGGTTCCCCGACGCCGATGGCAACGTCGTGCTGATGATGCCGGAGCAGGCCGTGCCCAATGGCGGGCGCATGTTCTGACGTCCAGGAACTGCCCGTGCCCTCGTATCCCCCTATAACGGCACTCGAATGACAGCCTTAAGGCCGCCGAGGGTGCTGTCGGACAGCGCGATATCGCCGCCGTGACTGCGTGAGATGTCGCGCGCGATGGCGAGGCCGAGGCCGGAATTGCCCTTGTCCTGGTTGCGCGCATGGTCGAGCCGGTAGAACGGCTTGAATACGTTCTCGCGCTCGGCTTCCGGGATGCCCGGACCGTTGTCCTCGATCTCGATGCGCAGCCATTGGCGCTCGGTGACGCAACGGATGGTGACGACACCGCCGAACCGGCAGGCGTTGGAGACGAGATTGGTGACCGCCCGCTTCATAGCTTGGCGCTTCAGTGGCACGACCAGCGCGCGGCGGCGCTTGGAAAGCTTCAGCTGCACGTCGCTGTCGTACACCTGTGCGTCTTCGTGGATCTCCGTCAGCAGGTCGGAGACATTCGTCGGACGAGCGGTTTCCCCGCCGTCACCGCGTGCGAACGCGAGGTAGTCCTCCAGCATATGCTGCATCTCGTTGACGTCGGCCTTGAGGGCCGCGATCTCGGGCCCGTCGCCGAGCATGGCGAGTTCCAGCTTGAAGCGGGTCAGCACGGTTCGCAGGTCGTGGCTGACGCCTGCCAGCATGGCGGTGCGCTGGTCGACGTGCTGAATGATGCGGTCGCGCATCTCGACGAACGCGAGGGCGGCCGAGCGGACTTCGCGCGCACCGCGCGGACGGAAGTCGTCGGGCACAGGGCGGCCTTTGCCGAACGCTTCGGCAGCCTCGGCGAGCCGCAGGATCGGCTTGATCTGGTTGCGCAGAAACAGGATCGCGACCGACAGCAGCACCACCGAAGAGCCGACCATCCAGATCAGAAATATGTGCGAGTTGGAGGCATAGGTCTGGCTGCGAGTTGGCACGAAGCTCAGGATCGCGTTCGGCATCCTCACCTTGATCTCGACGTGGCGCGAGTTACCGACGGTGTCGATCCAGAACGGGAGCGTCTTGAGCTGTTTCCTGATCTCGTCGGAGAGCGTGCGGTCGAGCAGCGAGAAAAACGGCTTCGGCGCGGCGGCGGGCAGGTCGCCGGCCGGCAACACCTGCATCGGGAAGCCGAACTTGTCGCGCGCCAGCAGTTGCAGGAAGCGATAGTCGTCGCGCGGCTCGTAGCCGCGATAGATCTCGACCAGCGCCGCGACGTCGCGTGCCGTCGCCTCCGACAGGCGCCGCGTCACCGACTGCCAGTGACGCTCCATGAAAATGTAGGCGACGACGCCCTCGAGTAGCACGATCGGCGCGATGATGATGATCAGCGCGCGCGCATAAAGCCCCTTCGGAAACAGCTCGGTGAACACGCCGACGAGGCCGGTCAGCAGACGTGCGCCGAGATCCTGCAGGCGTGCGACGAGGCGAGTCGGCGGCGGCCCTGCGAGCGGTTGTGGGCGGCGCTCGAACAGGCGGGACGGGACGAAGGCCATGTCGCAGCTCTGCTCCTCGTCTTGGGTGCGGCGGTCTCGGCGGGGGAGAACGGTTGTGGCTGGCGCTGGCAGGCCCCGCCGTGCTGGCTCAATCGGTCTGGCTCAGTCGCTATAGAGGATGTAGCCCTTGCCGCGCACCGTCTGAAGGTAGGTCGGGTTCGACGGGTCGGCCTCGATCTTGCGGCGCAGCCGGTTGATCTGCACGTCGATAGCGCGCTCGGAGCCGGTCGTTTCGTCGGGTGACAATTCGTGGCGGGCGATCGGCGAGCCCGGCCGTTGACCGAACTGGCGCAGCAGGTCGCGCTCGCGCTCGGTCAGCTTGATGCTTTCCTCGCCGCGCTTTAGTTCGCCCCGGCCGAGGTGGAACGTGTATTCGCCCATGCGGATCTCGTCGCTCGGTGCGGAACCGGCCTGGCCGCGCTTCAGGATGTTCTTGATCCTGAGCAGCAACTCGCGCGGCTCGAACGGCTTCGGCAGGTAGTCGTCGACGCCTGCTTCGAGGCCGGCGATGCGATCGTCACTTTCGGCGAGCGCGGTCAGCATACAGATCGGCAAAGGGTTCTTCGCCTTGAGGTCGCGGGCGAACGAAAGCCCGGATTCGCCCGGCATGTTGACGTCGAGTACGACGAGGTCGAATGCCATCCCGCGCATGGCCGCGCGCGCAGCGGCGGCGTCTGAGGCCGGCGTGACGCGATAGCCGTGGTCGGAGAGGTAGCGGGTCAGCAGGTCGCGGATGCGCTGGTCGTCGTCGACCACGAGCACGTGCGGGGCGTTGTCCGGCAGTGCCTCGCGGCGGCGTCCATCGCCCTGCGGGGGGCTGGTCTGGTCGGTCATGCGGTCCTCCGGGCGAACTTCTCGTCTCGGCGCGACGGCGCTGTGTTTACCGGCTCAGTCGACCCGGTCGACGCCACCATCGAGCAAGGCCGCCACTCGCGCACGATCCTCGGGCCGAACCATGGCCATGAGGAAGGCACGCACGCCGATTTCGCCGGCCGGCCCGATCTCGGCGAGTGCGCCGGCGATGCGCTCGACCTGCAGCCGTTGCAGGCGCGCAGCAAGGGCCGCCCCTTTCGATGTCGGGTGCAGCAGCCGCGCGCGCCGGTCGCTGGCACCGGCCCGCTGCGCAACGTAGCCTTCGTCGATGAGTTGTTTCAACACCCGCGACAGGCTCTGCTTGGTGATCCTGAGGATCACCAGCAGGTCGGCGACACGCAAACCGGGGTTGCGCGTGACGAAATGCAACACGCGGTGATGCGCGCGACCGAAGCCGATAGCGTCGAGGATCGAATCCGGATCGCCAGTGAAGTCGCGGTAGGCGAAGAACAATAATTCGACGATGTCGATCGGCCCATGGGTGCCGGCGCCAGTCGGTGGCACGCGCGGGGGGGCGTCGGCGTCGCGCCATGCGCCGTCGCGTGTCGCGGCGTTCGTCTCCGGGGCGGGCCCGACGAGGCAACCGTCCGGGGCGCCGGCAAGCGTTGTACGGCCGGCCGTTCGGCGGGGGCGTGAATTTATGTCAGTCATGTTGACTTAATTGCCGCCCCTTGACTATCGTGACAAGCAAATTCCGCGTTGGAGGCCGCCGCGCAAGGGCGGCTCGGCTCGATCGACAGCCGACGGCGCGCAGGGCAGGCGACCAAGGCAAGCACCACAAACACGATAAGCAAGGGCAGGGCGATGGCCTCCGATCTCATGTATTTCGGCGACAGCAAGATCTGGTTCGACGGCCGCCTGATGGAGTCGGCCGACGCCCGCATCCACGTGCTGACGCACGGCCTGCATTACGGCTCCTGCGTGTTCGAGGGCGAGCGCGCCTACAACGGCCGCGTGTTCGAGAGCCGCATCCACACCGAGCGGCTGCGCAATTCCGCAAACATCATGGACTTCGACCTGCCCTATTCCACCGACGAACTTGAGAAGGCCAAGGCCGACGTGCTGGCAGCCAATGGCTCCGGCAACAAGTACGTGCGCGCGGTCGCCTGGCGCGGCGGCGAGAAAATGATGGCGGTCGCAGCCCAACAGAACCCGATCCATGTCGCCATCGCCACCTGGACGTGGCCTTCGATGTTCGACCCCGCCGAGCGCATGCGCGGCATCCGCCTCGACATCGCCGAGTACCGCCGGCCCGACCCGGCCTGCGCACCCGTCCACGCCAAGGCCGCCGGCCTCTACATGATCGCAACGCTGTCGAAGCATCGCGCCGAAAAGCGCGGCTACGCCGACGCGCTGATGCTCGACTGGCAGGGCCGTGTCGCCGAGTGCACCGGCGCCAACGTGTTCTTCGTCAAAGACGGCAAGATCCACACGCCGATCGCCGACTGCTTTCTCTCGGGCATCACCCGCAAGACGGTGATCGACATCGCCAAGGCCAAGGGCTTTGAGGTGATCGAGCGCCGCATCATGCCCGAAGAACTGCCCGAGTTCTCGGAGTGCTTCATCACCGGTTCGGCCGCCGAAGTCACCCCCGTCCGCGAAATCGGCCCGCACAACTACCAACCCGGCCGCATCAGCGAGGACCTGCTGACGGCGTATATGGCTAAAGTTGGCGTCTAGCCGCCGGCGCGAAGGTCGGGAGGTAGGCTACGGCACCGGAGTTTTACGGGGGTCGTCGTCCAGAAACCGGCCGCCCGTCGGTCGTCTCTACCAGAGCCTGTGCTTCCGCCACCACTGAGGGCTGGGCGATTTGCCATCTCGGCCGGCCGGCCTTGCCGGCCCGGCGCCCATGCAACACAGTACCCGATGTTATGGCAGCGGGGATTGTGGGCAGTGGCATGGGCTTGGTAATGCGATTGGTGATCGGGGCCGCCATAGCGGTGGCATGTGCCGTCTCGCTGAATGGCGCAGCCAACGCCCAGGTCGGCCCGGGCGGGCTGGTCAATCCGGGGCGCGACTGCCAGACGATCCTTCAGTGCCGGTTCCGCAAGGGCGGCGTCTATCGCGGCTGCATCTCGGCCTATTCCTGCCGGCGCTGCCGGTTGGTCGCCTCGCGCAATTGCGGGACTGGGGCTGGCGACGGCCGGGGCCGTGTCTGCCAGCGGCTGGTCTGCGACTGGCAGTGAGAACGGCTGTCTGAACCTACTTTGCCCGGTTGAGCCACAATCCCGTCCAGATCGGCACGATCACCACCACGGCGAGCGTCAGCACCGCCGAGCGCATCCAGGGCTCCACTGCGAAGCCGACCATCGCACCGAGTGCCTCGAGCACGCTGATCCAGAAGATCACAGGCACGCACAGCACCACGACGATGCTGGCGAACGGGTTCCAACCGAGCGCGCCGTCCGCGCGGGCGGCGTCGGTGGCGGTCTGTTGGTTGGAGCAACGCATGTGGACGAGGCCTCGGGAATCGGGCGGGGATCAGCTTTCAAGCTAGCCCGCCGCCGTTAACTCCATCCTAACCCGGCAACTCGTGGACCTGCACGGCGTCTCAATACGTCTTGGCGCCTTCCACTTCGCCTTCGCCGCGCGCCTCGCGGATGGCGGCCATCGCGGCATTGGCCATCAGGCGGGCGTCGCCGAGCACGGTGCACAGGTCGAAGCCCTGCGCGAAGCTCTTCGCTGCGTCCGGTCCGCCGCCAGTATGGATGCCGGCGATCAGCCCCTTTTCTTTGGTCTTGCGGCGGATCAGTTCGATCGCTGCCAGCACGTCCTTGTCGGTCGGCGCCAGCGTCGGTGTCTTGCCCATCGACAGCGACAGGTCGGAGGGGCCGATGTAGGTGCCATTGAGGCCTTGGATGCTGAGGATGTCGTCGAGGTTGTCGAGCGCCTTGGTGGTCTCGATCATGGCGAACAGCAGCACCTCTTCGTTGGCGTGCTGCCAGTAGTCGGCACCGGCGTACTGCACCGCACGGTTCGGCCCGAACGAGCGGTTGCCGCGCGGGGCATATCGCGCATTGGCGACGAAGAACTCGGTTTCGTCGGCGGTGTTGACCATCGGGCAGACGAGGCCGAAGGCGCCGGCATCGAGCAGCTTCATGGTCATCGCCGGATCGTTCCACGGCAGCCGGCACATCGGTGTCGCCTCGGTGAGCGAGATCGCCTGCAGCATCTGCACGGCCTGGTCGAAATCGACGGGGCCGTGCTGGAGATCGACGGTCACTGAATCCCAGCCGGCGTGTGCGAACACCTCCGTCGCGTAGGAGTGCGGGATGGCGCACCAGCCGTTGACGACTTTGCCGCCTGCGGCGAGCTTGGCCTTGATCGCGTTCTTGCGCATGGGTCGGGGTCCTCGGGTTTACGGGAAGGGATCAGCCGGCGATCCGGCCGGGGTGGCGGGCGATGACGCTCGGGTCGAACACGCGTTCGCGCGTCAGGCAGCCGTCGAAATACTCGGTGATGTTGTGGGCGACGGCGACGGCGGATGCCTGAATGCATTCGACCGTGGCGGTCGCGGCATGCGGTGTCAGGATCAGCCGGTCGCACTTGAGCAGTGGATCGTCCGGCGTCGGCGGCTCGGTCACCTGCACGTCGAGGGCGGCGGCCTTGATCTGTCCCTTGTCGAGGGCCGCCAGCAGCGCCGCCTCGTCGACGATGCCGCCGCGCGCGCAGTTGATCACGTAGGCGGTGGGCTTCATCGCCGCGAGTTCCGCTGTTCCGATCATGCCCCTCGTGTCGGGCTGCATCGGGCAATGCACCGTCACGAAATCGGCACGCGGCAGGACCGAGCGGAAGTCGACGGCCGCCTCGCACCCCATCGCCTCGATCTGCTGGGCGCTATAGGCCGGATCGACGCCGATGCAGTGCATGCCGAGTGCATTGAGCACCACGGCGAGCCGGCTGCCGATGCGGCCGAGCCCGATGATCAGCACCGTGCGGCCGCGAATGTCGACGGCGTCGAGCTTGAGCTTGCGCCAGTAGTCGCCGGTACGCACATCGCGATCGAACTGGGGGATTTGCTTGGCCAGCGCCAGCATCAGCGCGAGCGTGTGCTCCACCACCGACGCAGCGTTGGCCTGCCCGACGGTTGCGACGATGATGCCGTGGTCGCGGGCCGCGTCCATGTCGATGTTGTCGACGCCGACGCCGTGGCGCGAGATGATCTTCAGGTTCGGCGCCTGCTCCATGATCCAGCGCGGGATCTTTTGCACGCGCACGATGAGGCCCGCTGCGTCGGCGAGATGGTGCTGCCAGGCCTGCGGCTCCTGGCTGTCCGGCACGATCAGCTCGATGTCGGCGCGATCACGCAGGATCTGCATCCCCTTGTCGTGGATCGCCTGGATGCAGATCACCTTGTGGCGGCCGGCCATGCGCACATGCTCCTGATCGAAGTCGCGGGTCAGTGGATCTCGTCCTGGCGGGCGAGTGCCGCCTTGAGTTTGTCGATGTCGAAGCCCGGGGCGCGCGCCATGTCGAGGATCACGGCCTCCTTGCGCACCAGCAGGTCGCATGCGGCCGGGATCTTCGCCGCGAGTGCCTCCGGGATGGTGACGGCGCCATGGCGGTCGGCATGCACCAGATCGCCCGAGCGCACCAGCATGCCGGCGACGCGCACCTCGCTCCCATAGCCCGCAAGATGCACGTGGGCATGGCTCGGCATGATCGAGCCGGCGAGAACGGGCAGTCCTGGGGCCCACTGGTCGATGTCGCGGATCGAGCCGTCGGTGACGACGCCGACCGCGCCGAGCCCCCTGTGCACCGCGCTCTGCACCTCGCCCCAGAATGCGCCGTAGCCGACGTCCGCGCCGTCCAGATCCTGGATCACCACGACGGCGGGCGCCGGACCGCCCGTGGCGACGTACTCATAGTAGCCCACGCGCTGGGCGCGGGCAGATTTACCGTCGAGTTCGTTGGCGTGCGTCGCGCGAATGGTGGCGGTGCGCGCGTAGCCGACGAACGCCGGGGCCGTCGGAAAAGGCGCCACCAGCGGCCTGGTCGTGAACCCGGTCAGCCGGCGGCCCGGATCGACGATCTCCAGCGCGTTGCATATCGTCGGTGTGTCGAACGTCGCGAGCGTCGCGAGCAGGCTGGCATCGATCATCGGAGGCTCCGTATTTTCTAACCTCCTCTCCCCGTCAAAACGGGGAGAGGGGACAGGAAGTGCTCTCCCCGCGAAGGGCGGGGAGAGGGTAGATCATGCCATCGCCGCCTTGATGCGCTCGTCCGAAAGTCCCTGCGCCTTGGCGGTGCGTACGATCGCAGCCCAGGTCTCCTCGGGCAGCGGCACGCCGTTCGCCTCGCGCTGCCGGCGTTTCATGATCTCGGGCTCGCCCGGCACCAGGACTTCCGAGACGCCCCGGGTCGGCTTTGACGATTTGTAGAAGTCGACGTAGCGCTGCACGTCCTTCGGGAAGAAGCCTTCCGGATCGAGCCGCTTCGGGTCGATGTAGATCGACAGCATGCCGTTTGCCCACTTCGGCTGGCCCGGATCGGCGGCGCCCGTTCCGGTCAGCGAGCCGCCGAGCACCTCGACCATGAAGGCGAGGCCGGAGCCCTTGTGCTCGCCGAACGCGCGGATAGCGCCGGGGCCGGTCTTGTAGTTGCGCGGGCCGCCTTCGGTGTAGTCGCCGTATAGCGTGTGGGGATCGCCGTTGATGTCACCGTCGGGTGCGATCAACGCGTCTTCCGGGAGTGCCTTGCCGCCCTGGCTCGCGACCAGCACCTTGCCCTCGGCGACGACAGACGTAGCAAAGTCGAGGATCAACGGGTCCTGGCCTGGCCGCGGAATACCGCAGGCATAAGGCGCCGTCGACAGCCGCCGTTCCACGCCGCCGTAGGGCGCGACCAGCAGCGAGTTGACCGCGTTGACGTGGTGGATCGAGACGAGGCCTTCCTCCGCCGCCATCTCGGCCCACTCGCCGACACGGCCGACGTGTCCAGAGTTGCGCATCGAGATGCAGGAAAGGCCCATTTCCTTGCACTTCTTGACACCGATCGCGACGGCTTGCGGCGCCGTCGTCTGGCCGAAGCCGTACTTGGCGTCGATCACCGCCAGCACCGGCGTCTCGCTCACCACCTCGACCGTAACGCCGGGGATGAACGCGCCCTCGTCTTTCCACTGGATGTAGCGCGGCACGCGCACGACGCCGTGGCTGTCGTGGCCCGAAAGGTTAGCCGAGACCAGTGATTTGCCGAGCTGGGTGCCTTCGGCCTGCGAGCAGCCGGCGGCGACGAAGATGTCGCGCACGAGGTCGCGCAGCGCTGAAGCGCGGATATCGGGCATCGTTTCTCTCCCCGGGATGGCGCACCTCGCGTCGACGGGTGCGCCGTTGTTGGATGGCCATGCTGGCTGATCGGTGATGATTTTCATAGCCCCCGGCGTGGCGGTGGCAAGCCGGGGTGTGCAGGGCAGCCATTCCTTGCGGGCAGGCGGCATGTATGGTGTCCGGGAGGCGGCGCGGTGCGATCGCACCCGGCGGTTCGCTGCGCCTCGCACCCGGAGGCAATGTATGCACCTCGTCCAGATCCTGCTGCCGCTGACCGACAATGAGCGCCACCCGTTTCCCCGCCAGGCCTTCGATGCCGTGGCGCACGAGATGACCGAGCGGTTCGGCGGCGTCACCGCACACACGCGCTCGCCGGCCGAGGGCCGCTGGGCGCCGATGGGTGCTGGCCGCGCCGAGGAAATGGTCGTCATCGAGGTGATGATCGACCACCTCGACGAGGCCTGGTGGCACGCCTATCGTGCGCGGCTCGAGAGCGAGTTTCGCCAGCAGCGCATCATCGTGCGCGCGACGGCCGTCCAGTTGCTCTGAGGGGTACGGGTCGCTATTTTCCGACATCCGCCAGAGACCAATCGTACGTATAGGCCTCGATCGTTTTGAGCGCGGTGAGCCTGGTCCTCAGCGGCGCCTCGGCGTACTTGGTCATGTGCGCGACGATGCCTTCGAAGCCGCCGAAGTCGGCGTCGAACCACTCGTAAACGCTCGACGCCGTGACCTTGCCATCGGCCCCGAAACTGATGGCGCGGGGGTGATTGATGAACTCACGCGACGCACTTTCCAATTGGGCCTCGAGGTTCGCGCCGGTCAGTGCCACTGCTCGCATGTTGGGGCAGCCGATCGACAGGCAGTTCAAGACATAGTGCGCGCGTGCATCCTTGAACACGGCGCGCACGATCGCGTTCTCGATATCGTCGAGCGACAGCGCGACACCGGCGACGGTGACCAGCTTTGCCTTCCACGGACCCGTCTGCATCTGGCCGGCCGGATCCGCAAGGCTGACGTCATTGATCGACGCCACCGGATAGCGTGCGAGCACCGCGTCCAGCCCGACCACATTGTAGAGATTGATCCAGAAGGCCTGTTGCTCGGACCGATCGAGCCCGGCAACGTCGACCTTTTCGAGTGCCGCGATGTAGGCCTTGAGCCGGCCGTGCGGTGCCCCTTTCAGCCGTGTGTAGTCGAGCCGATTGATGCCGTCCGCGCCCGCCACGAGATGAGCCGCGAGCAGTTCACTCCACGCGCTGTGGTCGACGGTCCTGGCGGACCCCTTGGCATGAGGCTCGAACTTCGCCGTCACGGATGCGGCCCGCGTCGGAGCAGCCCCGAGCACCAGCGCGGTGACGAGTATCAGCGCGGAAGCGATGCTGGCGCCGCATGACGAGAATGTCCCGAACCGCTTCATGAGTCTCCCCTCGTATCCGATAGCGCGGCGAAGTGTGAGATCGGCTCGTGTGATCCGACTGCCAGCGCGCCCTGACATTGGACTCCGCCGCCGAAGGCAGGCAAAGCACGTTCCAAGAGCGTATTGACACGAGTGCGTGATTGCTTCGAGGACTGGACAGTCGCTGCCTCCACGCACCTTCGGCTTCCCCCTGATACGGAAGGACCACCATGCACGACGCCACCCTTCCCTCCGCACATCGCGCGCTGTTCGACGAGGTCCGCGCCTTCGTGAAGGCCGAGGTGATCCCGTTCGAGGCCGATCCGCGTTGGGGCCATCACGGGCCGTCGGACGACCTGCGCCGCGACCTCAACGCCAAGGCCAAGGCGGCCGGCCTGCTCGGCGTGCACGTCTCGAAGGACTATGGCGGGCGCGGGCTTTCGCATGTCGAGAAGGCGGTAGCGCTGGAGGCCGCCGGCT
>Ga0247831_1008676_pt1 | contig 10584 bp, 3 predicted proteins | sample LaCruzMarch2015__9_FD_192406 | JGI IMG/M metagenome (GOLD analysis project Ga0247831, IMG submission 192406) | Freshwater microbial communities from meromictic Lake La Cruz, Castile-La Mancha, Spain - LaCruzMarch2015_1m | ecosystem: Environmental > Aquatic > Freshwater > Lake | place: Spain...
ATAGGTGGTCAATCTAATACATTATGTAATAACTCTTGTAATTCTGCTATAATTGGTGGTATTGGTTTAACACTATCTAATGAATGTAGTGTAGTTTATGTTCCAAATTTAAAAATAGCATCTGCATCAAATAATGATTCAGCAACTAAAATACTTGTTTGGGACACTAATAACTATGTGAAATATCGTGATGTCTCAACTATTGGCGGCGGAGGTGGATCGATTAGTTTGAAATCTAATGCGGGTCTTACTAATTCTGGGGTTACTTATGGAACAACATATAATACAACTGTACCAGAATTAACAAAAGTACCTTCTGTTAGACCAGATGCTACTGGTTCGTCTTTCTCTCTTAGTTGGTTGATTGGGTTAACTGCTGGATATTTCAGTCAAAAAAATATAGTTGAGGTGTTAGATATGATTTTGTTTCCGACTGTTCCTTTTATATATACTCTACCTAGTGTTACCTCTATTTCATCTTTACCAGTTTTGTTTAATACACTACAATCGGTTAGTTCATCTGATTACACATCAAACATAACTACCAATTTTAATAAAGGAAATGCATTTGCTACTGCAAGTACATATAAGTGGTATTGTAGTAACGGTACCGGTTTTTCACAGGTAGGAACTTCTGTTTCCTCATCAGCAGATTCTGCGACTACCGCAGCTTTGATTAGCTTTTCAGCGTCGACACCAAAATCATATTGTATTTGTAGTTCAGTAGATCATCAAGCTGGAACTCCTCAACTTGATTCCAGTGGTAATATTCAACCTGGAGCACCTAGTGCAGGAACAAAATTTAGCAATAGTTGTAATTTCAGTATCATCTTCCCGTATTACTTTGGAACAGTTTCTGATGCTTGTACTTCAATTACAGCTGCAAATATTATAAGTTGTGGAACTCCACAGGTAGCACAAACAGCAAATGGTATAATTGTGAATTTTAATACACAAAATGCACAAACAAAAGGATTTTTAGCCACTCCGAAATCACCCGTTAATCAAACTGTAGTAACTTATGCTAAGTGGACAGAAACAACGAACGATCAGAACTATGGAGATATACCAGGTGCTTTATTCCCAACGATATCAACTGTTACAGGAGTTCTTGTAAATGGTATTTCACAAACTTATTCAGTTTACTTATTTTCTCAGGGAAGTCAGACGCCTGGTCCATTTTGTTTTACTACATAAAAAATTAGCGATAATAGAATATAGAATATATAGAAAATGGCAGTAACATTAAACACGGACGGATTCGCAGTAAATTTTGCAGCATCAATTGACAAACGCTTAATTGTCGATAGAGTTGATGGTACAACATCATCTTTAGTTAGTTTAGAACCAAATTACAATTACAGAAATATGTATGTATGGGTTCGTGAAGAGAAATCATTTTATTATCTTATAGATTCTCCAGAAGAAGGTGGAGCAACTGTATCAGATTGGACACAAGCTTCAGGTGGTGTTGGTGGCAGTGCTTCGGCAATTGATTTAACAGAAGTAGCATTTGGAACAGGTACTGGGATAACATCATCTAATAATTTCACGTTTATAAACGATAAGACTAATCTAATGTCTGCTACGGGTAGCACTATTTCATCATCATATGTGTATAATTCTTCTATAATTGGTGGTGATACTAATCAAATATTTCCTAATAGTTATAATTCTTCTATAATAGGTGGTAAATATAACAAATTAGGAGCAGAAACTACTTACAATTCCACAATAGTTGGTGGTACTAAAAATTGTCTTGGATATCAAGATTTCAACAATTCTATTCTTGGTGGATGTTGCAATTTTAGTAACTGGGCATATAACTCTTCAATAATTGCTGGGTATTGTAATAAGATTAATAGTGGTGGTGCTGAATCTGTATATATGTCCACTATTCTTGGTGGTAGTAAAAATAAAATTATTGGAACAATTAGTAATTCTTCTATAATATCAAGTGAGTATTCTTGCCTAGAACTTTCTAATAATTCTACGATATTAGGTGGTCAATCTAATACATTATGTTTTAATTCCTGTAATTCTGCTATAATTGGTGGTGTGGGTTTAACACTTTCTAACGAATGTAGTGTAGTTTATGTTCCAAGATTAAAAATAGCAACTGCATCAAATAGTGATTCAGTAAGTAAAGTACTTGTTTGGGACACTACGGATAATTATGTTAAGTGGAGAAGCTCATCTACTCTTGGAAGTGCTTCTACAACACCAGATAGTTTGATAAATGCCAAAAAAGTTGCGTGGGAAGATGATAATTCATTTCCTACTATGCCAGGACAATTATCATCTTGGGGATTAACTGCTGGTCAAGATCCAAACACAGTAATTTTCTATAACGGAAACAACCGGGCTTTTGACTCACCACAGGGTGATATAGTTGTCTCTCTAAATCCAGCAACTGCAACTCTTGGCCTGAACAGAGATTTTAAATTAATACTTGGAAATGGTGGTAGAGTTGAAACTGGAAATACTTGGTCTGTTGCTTATAATGGAACAAGACTAGTTGAATATGGTGAGGGTAGGATTGAGCCACATGTTTTAGATTTTAGTTGGGCCACAAGTAGTGAGGTACCTAATGGTGAATATTTATTGACTAAATATGTAGTCGATGTACCAGTAGATGACTTTACAACTACAGGTGCCGCGTTTGGACGAGATTTTACAATCAAAAGACAAGATCTTGCATTTTTCACAGGTATAATTACTGTATTTAATAATATTGGTGTTGGGTCATCAGGTATTTTTCCAAAAGGATCAATTCTTTTTGTAGATGAAAGTTTTGTTACTTGTGAAGGAATTACTGGTTCTGTGACTGGTGTTAATGTTTCATTCGGATTATCAACTGTTACCTCAGGTGGTAGTATAGGATCAGCAATTAGTAACTTTGAGCCACAATTATCAGAATTCGGGATTTCAAACTCCTATGAGATGTTATTTCCACCAAAAGCACTTGGTGACTTTTTCACAGGTAGTATATTTTATAGTAAATCACCAATAGGGATAGTTAGACTAACACAACCAGCGATGTTAGTTATTAGACCAGTAGGTGGGAATATCGCAATAGGAACTCGTCTAAAATATAGGATTCCTTACATAGTTGATGAGGCTTCGGTAAATAGTATTTCTGGAACTAATTTTATAGCAGCACCTGCCAATAGTTCTACCGGTTGTGCTAAGTCGGGTTATGTATCTGGGACATCATTTGCAGGCACAGGTACATCATCTGTAAGTGTCGTATTCTCCACACCATATTCTAGTGCAAGTTATTCAGTAGTAGTTACTTCACAAGCTTTTACTACTACTGATTATGTATATTCTGTAACAGATAAAACAGCATCTGGATTTATTATCAGAACTCCATCAACAGGACCTATTGGAGCAACTGCAATGTGGATAACCAATTGTTATGATGGTAGTGGATTATCTAGTGGTGGAGGTGGAGCTCAAGGACCCACTGGGCCAGGTGGTGGTAGTGTAATTGATTTAGAAGAGATTGCCTTTGGAACCGGAACTGGTATAACTTCTAGTAATTTATTCACATTTAATAATACTAATACAAGCTTGATATTAGGATTTGATAATACAATCACAAATAGTAGGAGTAGTGCGATTATTGGCGGAACTGCCAATACCATAAACAACTCAACAGCAAGTTCAATTCTATCAAATAATAATACAACAATCCACAAATCTTTCTATTCAACCTCAATTTCAAATTATAGTAGTACGATATGTGGATCAAAGAACTCGAATATAATATCTTCATATTTTGGGTTCATGACTCAATCTAACTATAGTTCAATTATTAGCACTTATAACAGTTCAATTTGTGAAAGTAATTTTTCTGTAATACTTGGTGGAGGGTGTGGAAATGTAATATGTAGTCCGAATTTAGGAAGTCCCCATTACGGTGGAATAGTCTTTGGTGGTGGTAATTTAATTTGTGATTCACCACAATCAGCGATTTTTAATAGTTCTAAATCTTGTATAGCGGGTTCTATATCAAATTTAAATGGTCAGAATAATATATTAGGCGGTGTTTGTAATGAAATTTTTTACTCCAGATCAAGTGGTATTATCGGAGGATTCTGTTCTTCATTATCTTCTACTACACTCGTGACTTGTTTCAATTCTATATTTTATTCAAGTCATTCTCAGATAATAGGAAATACTTCCAGTAGATTTAATATAATTATGGGATCTACTGGAAGTTATATTCAAAGTATGATGTGTAGTGGTAAGGGGGGTAGTGATAGAAATACTAATAACTCATTGATCATTGGTGGTAATTGTAATACTATATTAGGTGCTTGTAATTCGTTAATTTTAGGAGGATCTGGAATAACGATTATTGGTCAGACGACCAGTCTTTCAATTGTGGGAAAAAACAATAGAATTGATAATGTTGTGGCTGTTCCAAGCTTGCGCGGATTCGGATCTTTGTCATTGAGCGTCTCGACGGCATCTAATACGACTTACCCATCAGGAGTATGTTTAGATGATAATTTCTTCACACTGATAGCTTATCCAGATGATCCTGGTAATTTAAATGTTTGTCTTCCATACGCTGATGCTTTAGGAAGACTATATGTGATTAAAAAAGCAGGAACGAGTACATATTCAACTGTTACAGTGAGAACCCGTGGTAGTGATTGCATAGACGGATACTCTGGTGATATTGAATTAATAAATCCTTGGGATTACTATATGTTACAGGCCGATGGTGTAGATAATTGGATAAAACTAGGAGGAGCTGTTGGTATAAACTTATGATTTTAGATATAGTAAGTATTTTTTTAGATTTACTTCCTGAATTAATTTTAGGAGCTGGACCATTCTGTATTTTCAAAGGCATGGGAACTGGTAAAGATTCTGGAAAATTGATATTTAAAAAGATTTATTCGGATGGTGGATTAACTATAACTGAGAACTCTACTAGTTTAGACCTAACATCAGTTGGTGGCGGATCTTCTGCGATTGATACTTGTGAAATAGCTTTCGGAAATGGTACTGGTGATGGATTAATATCTTCAACTTTTAAAGTATCTGAAAGTGATAAGACAATTTATGGTCTTTCTTGTCTAGGAAATGCAAACGCCGGTGGCCCATATAAGGGTCATCCATACAAAAATTGTAGTGGTGTTAGTGGTAATAAGTCTAGTATTGTGGTTGGTGGATATGCTAATTTTATTGAGTGCAAATCTATAAAATCTGTTATTGCAGGTGGTTGTCTTAATAAACTAAGAAATTATAAGGATGATAGTTCCACTCTATTATCACAATGTTCAACAGTTATTATAGGTGGTGGAAAAAACACTATAAAATCATCAGTATTTGAAACCGATAACTCAAGTATAATAGGATCCTATGAAACATGTTTAAATTCAAAATCTTCTTCATTAATTGGATCCAAAAATTCATGTATAACGGCGGAAGGAGTAGTTTCTAATGGTAAACAATCTCGGTCATTTTTTAATGGATGTGGTAGTTCGATAAATGGAAACAATTATAACACATCGGTTATTGGTGGAAAAAATAATGGTGTTGGTATTTCGATTACCACGAATTCTACTAAGAAGATAACTGAATCTTTAATTATAGGATCGGGATTGATTAGCGCTAATGAAGCTGTCTTCGGTGGTTCTGGTACAGGAAATTCTAAATCAGTAACTATAATCGGAAGTAAAAGTTATATTTCGACTTCTGTTAACACCTCTGTGATTCAAGGATATTCTAATTGCATAATAAATTCTGAATATAGTACTATTTTAAATGGTTATAAAAACTGCATGGATAACCTTGGATACTACAGCTCTATAAATTCATTTATTAACTATAGTAGTTCAATTTTAAATGGTAAGTATAATTGTATATCTTTTGATCCGGTATATTATAGATCTAATTCAAACTCTATAATTGTTAATGGTGAAAGTAATACTATTAAAGGAGAAGATTCGAATGCAATTTTAAACGGTTGTTTCAATAGTATAATAAATACCGGAATAAAATTTCCTTGTAATAATACAATTGTAGGTGGTAGATATAATTCTATGTGTGGTTCTAATGTAAATTCAATGGTAATATCTGGTCACAATTTAAATCTTATTGATACAAGAAACTCTATTGCATTCTCATCAGGTAAATTAGGTGGAGACACAACAGTTCTTGGAGATAATAACTCAATATTTCAAATTGTATGTGGCGGATTTGAAAGATTTATATCTATGTATCTGGCAGGGAAAAATAATTCAATAATGGGTGTTGATGGAGATACAAAGATTCAAAAAATATTTAAAAACACATGTAATTCTAACATTTTATCTCTGAATGATAATTCTATTATAACAGGAACTGTATCTAATAGTTCAATCATAGGTCCTAGTTCTATTTTCTATAGAACAGAATTAAATAACCTACCAAGATCTCTAGTAACATGTAATTCTGTTATTGTTGGACAGTACGGTAGTCTCAATAATACTTATAATTCTAATATATTAGGTGGATCATTAAATAGAATTGAAGTAGCTAATAGCTCTGTTATAATAGGTGGACATACAAATACTATAGATGGATTTACTATATCTGATTCAAATAATTGTTCGGATTGGTGTAGATCAAAAAATTCAGTAATTTTAGGAGGTCATCATCATTCTTTGCTTAGAAAGGGTGATGAATGGGGTGTTATAATTGGTGGTAGTCACTCATACTCAAATGGTGGTCAATCTTTGGTACCTAATTTAGATTCTTGTGATAAATTTTCAGCTTACTCATCATCTACAGGTGTGAAACATGATGGTATAAGTGGATCAAAATCTACTTTAACATCTATTACAGTTTGTAATGGTATCCTAATAGCATGGGCAGGTACTTAAATCATGCCTAGAAGTAATCTATAAAATATGTTATTTGAATAAAATCTCAAGTAAATAACTTAATATAATATATATCATATGTTTATAGATTTTTTTGATATTATTTTGTTTTCTGGACCATTTATAGTTTTTGGAGGAATGGGTCAATCGAAAAATTCTGGCAAATTAACATTTAAGGGTCTTACTAGCTCAGATTCAACAGTTAGTATAGTTGAAGATGCTAGCTCAATAACCTTCTCATCTAACTCATCTGCATCATCTCCAATAGACCAATATGAAATAGTATATGGTACGGGAACAGGAATAACATCATCAATTTTTTGCGTAGATATAAGATCTGGATATGAATCAATAACTGGTGTTGGTGTTATTTCACCTAAACTTAGCTTGACTAAGAATGATAATCTTAATGTATTACCTAGCGCATGTAATAATATAATAATAGGTGGCGCATCAAGCTCCATGACGATAAGTAAAGATTTCAAAGGTTCTTCTTCTATGAATAATATTTTGATAGGTGGTTGTACAAATTGTGATCTTGGTGCTACGATTTCTAATTACGGTAATTATAACTCTATTGTTGGTGGTGAACTTAATAGTATTTGTAATTCAAATTCATCTGTTATAATTAGTGGGTATAGAAATGCATTGAGAGGTAGTCCTATTTCGAATTCTTCAATAATTTCATCTGATAACTCACAGATAAATGGATCAACTATTAACTCTAGTATAATTTCAAGTAATTATTTTGTATTGGGATTAACAAATAGCAATAGTACTATTATATCTTCATCAATAGATCCTCTTTCATCACCAATTGTGAGATCATCATATAATTCAATGATGGCATCATCATATAATTCAAGTTTAGGAGGATGTTCAAATATATTACTATCAGTTTCAAATTCTGATTTTGCAACAAATTCTCGGCACTCTAGTATATTCTCATCAAGTGCATCACAGGTTGGTAATTTATATCACTCATCAATAATCAGTGGTGTTAATAATTATATGGTTGGTAGAAATCAAGGCACCACTTTTAGTAGAATACATGACTCAAGTATTTTTGCAGGTTGTGATAATTGCTTATATTCGGGAATTAACTCAAATGCACAATCACTTTGTTCATCTGCTATTTTTTCTGGCAGAGGAAATAACATATCAGCGATTTGGACTCCTCCTGGTGGTAAAAGTAGTGTAGCTGAGTCATTCAAGGGTTCTGCAATTTTAGGTGGATCTGATAATCAAATTTTAGGTAGATTTATCGACAGTTGTATATCACCTATCAACGCTTTAGTCATAGGTGGTGGAATGAAAAATAGAATTTCTTGTAGTTTCAATAATAGTATAATTACAAATGGTGAGTATAACTATATAAGTGCCGGAGACTCCGCAATTTTAGCGGCTAGCTCATCATCAATTGTGACCAGCTCTTTTTCATTAAAATCTAATAAATTTACTTCATCAAGAAACATAATTATAAGTTCGAATAATTCTAATATCAAACCTTTTACAGATTACCATGTTCACCCGTTTATCGGTTTTGATAGAAATATACCTCTCTTTAATTCCGCAATAGTTTCAAACGATCAGAGTTATATATCAAGAGGATATAATAATGTAATATTATCTGGAGAGAAAAATTCTATTCGAGATATAGGTAGCGGTCCAACAACTCAAAATAATAATAATGTTATTATTGGTGGTGGTTCGAATTATTTATCATCGGTAAACTCATCTATCTTAGGGGGTCAGAAAAATTGTATTTCTCAACCAACCAATAATTGTCTCAATTCATCTATATTAGGTGGTTTAAATAATACAATATGTGGTCTTAGCTTGGAGGATAATTCAATTGTAGGTGGTAGATATAATTCTATATTAAATATGGGAGGAGACTCTCCTGTATATAGATCAGTTATAGTAGGGGGAAAGTCTAATACATTTGGTGTCTCAATCGGAGTTAATAACTCTGTAATCGTAGGTGGTGATGGTTTAATGAATTGTTGGAGCAATTCTGCGATGATTAATCGTATTTGTATAGGTCGCAATCTATACTACCGAGGTATAACTGGATTTAGTGGAGTTTGGACAACCTCAGCATTCACTCTGTGTGCTAGAGGAGGTATAATAACAATTTATTAATATATAAAATTATGATAGATATTTTTTTTGATATAGTATTTGCAGCAGTAATCTTCTCCAGAATGGGTGATGGTAAAAATTCAGGAAATTTAATTTTTAAAAAAATATTCTCTGGAAGTAATTTTAATATCATAGACGGAGAAACCGGTATAACATTTTCAACAACCGGTGGTTCTGGAGTTGCAGTAGATAAGATAGCATGGGGAAAAGGAACTGGAATAACATCATCTACTTTTTATGTCTATAACTCTACAAATAGGGAGACTATATCAGGACTATCATCAATTAGGAACGATCATAATCTATTAAAAGGATCTTTTGTCGATTCAGCATCAAGTAATTCTTTTATAGTAGGAGGAGAGAGTAATTATATAAAGTACTTCAATAGTGCTTATTCAATTATACTGGGCGGGAAAACACACTCAGTTAACACTTCAAGAGCTGGTGTTATTCTATCCGGGTGTAATAATTCTATTTATAATTCATCCAATTCAACGATTATAGGAGGTATTGATAATAGTATTTGTAATGGAGGTGGTTTAAAAGATACTTCACTTAGTGTGAATTTCTCTTCAATTATATCATCTAGTGCTAGTTGCATCACAAGTGGTAATATATTTTCAAGTATTATATCTAGTAGATCTTCTAAAATCTGTGGTATTCAACTATATTGTTGTAATAAGTATAACACAATTATTTCTTCTGATGATAGCATAATTGGAAACGAATCCACTGACAGCGCCAAAAACGGACAGGCTTATTCTGAATATACTTGTCTTAGTGGAAGTACAATTTTAGCATCTGTTGGTAGTTGTATAATTTTAGGAGCATCGAGATCTGGATCTGGCGGGGTTGTATATTCTAAGACATGTGATTGCTTAGGACAAAATGTTATAATGTCTTCAAAAGAATCTTGTATAAATAATAGATATAGTTTTCCTTGTACTAATTTTAATATAGCATTATCATCTGAAAAATCCATCATATCATCAAACTTTTCAAATATATCTGGTAGATGTAATCGAATACGATCCATTGACTCTGGTTCTAAACCAGGAGATCCCGGTGCTACTCCTACTGGAGTAATCGGTAAATATAGTCAAATATTAGGTGGGTGTGGAAACTTTTTACAAACTCGATTCTCTAGTATAATATCTAGTATTAACTCAACTATGTCTGTCGGAACTGTTTTATCATGTCCAGTTGGATTTAATCAAATAGTAGGTGGATCGAACCACTATATACCACATGTTAATGGGAATACTGGGTACTTACCATTCTGCGGTATGTACCACGCTAGTATAATAGGCGGGTCAGGTAATAAAATAACCAGTCTAGGTGGTGATAGATATCCTAATTCACATTTTGCCACTATATTAGGTGGATATTCTAATTGTGCAAATGGATACTCTATAATTGTTGGTGGTAAGTTTAACAAGACGGGAGTATTCGATCACAATGCAATAGATGGTAAGATACAAGTTTTTGGTGTAACTACTAGTAGTTATCTAGATAGATATCACTCAGGAATGATTTTCGGAGGATATAAAAA
>Ga0247831_1008677_pt1 | contig 10584 bp, 6 predicted proteins | sample LaCruzMarch2015__9_FD_192406 | JGI IMG/M metagenome (GOLD analysis project Ga0247831, IMG submission 192406) | Freshwater microbial communities from meromictic Lake La Cruz, Castile-La Mancha, Spain - LaCruzMarch2015_1m | ecosystem: Environmental > Aquatic > Freshwater > Lake | place: Spain...
ACGCTGACGAAACTCGTCAACCGCTGGCCGGCCTCCCGCATCGACGACCTGATGCCTTGGGCCTACGCGAAGGCCGAAGCCGCCTGACCCGTCAACGTGGGGCCGGTGCAGCGCTTACGGACAACCAACCCCGGTGTCAACAGCAGAGCATCATCGACGCGCCTGCCCGACGGGCGGCGGCGAGGCCTGCTCGGCTGGAGTACTACCACCATCTGCAGACCGGTCTCGATTGTCGAACCGCGGCTGGGAGAAAACCCGGTCAGCTGCCGGTCGCAGCGATCGGCGCACGCTGCGACGTGACGACATGCGCCGCCGCGCCGTCCACTCCGGGGACGCGAACGCTGGCGCCCTCGTCGTCGCCCTCGACACGGACCGAATTGCGCGCGAACTGGATTCCGAGTTCACGAAAGCGAAGGAACAGCCGCTTCATCACCTCGCGCCTGACGACGGTTGGCTGGATCGGCTTCGCCGTGAACTTGAAGCGCAGCACGATCGCCGTCTCCTGCACGTCAGCGACGCCCTGCAGCTTTAACGGCAGCAGGAACTCCGGGCCGAACTCCTCGTCGTTCAGCAACTCCCGGCCGAGCTCCTTGGTAACCTTGCGCACCTGCTCGATGTCGATATTGCGGGCGAGCCGCAGATTGAACTTCATCGTCACGAAATCGCGGCTGTAGTTGGTGACGGCGCCGAACTGGCCATAAGGCACGTTGTGAAAATGGCCGTTCTGATGCCTGAGCTTCAGAGAGCGCAACGATATGCGCTCGACGGTTCCCTTATGCCGACCTGTATCGATGTACTCGCCGACACGGAACGCATCGTCCATCATGTAGAACATTCCGGATACGATGTCGCGGACGAGAGCCTGGGAGCCGAAGCTGAAGGCGAGACCGATGATGCCGGCACCGGCGATCAACGGGCCGATGCTGATCCCTAGCTCAGACAGCGCGAACATGAGCGTCACCACCAGGATCGTAGAGCCGAGGAAGCCGAGCGCAATTGGCATCACTGTAGCGAAGCGGGTCTGCGCCTCGGGCTGGATTTCCTCGCCCGGCTCGACGATCACCTCGGTTGTTCCGAACCGGACCCGCGCCCAGGCCTTCAGGCCCTCCGCCAGCGCAAAGCCGCTGACTAGGATCAGAAACGCGCTTGCATAGCCGCGCTGGATCGTCGCCCACGCCGCGGGCGTTATCACATGCAGACCTGAGACGAGGACCAGATTGGCGAGGCCGAACATGACGCTTGCCGCTGTCACCAGCCAGATCACACGCCGGATCGCGGTGGCGTAGACCACGTCGATGCCGCCCGATCCGACCACTAGCAGCCGGTCGAGGGTGTAGGCACCAAGCAACGCCTGCAGGCATTGCAGCGCCGCATGGTAGACTGAGAACTCGAGCCGCAGCACAGCGACGGTCCAGATAAACATCAGCAGAACGACGGCAGCCGGCGCTGCGATGCGGAACCAGCGTGGCGGTTGCGGAGTGCCTGAGAACAGCGAGCGGAGCGCTAGCAGCACCAGGGCCCCCTCGACGATGCCGACGATCAGAGCCAGCGCACGAGCGGCCGGAGCCGAAAGCCCACCACCGAGGAGCACGGGCGCCACTGAGATGAAGACGATTCCAAGCGCGAGCGCTAGCGCCAGAGTGGCGAACGCGACGCGCACCGCGCTGTCGGCGGCCGTGATCAGTCGTGCCTGAGGCCAGCCCGGCCGCAATAGCACGTCCAGGAGCGCCAGCGTGATGCGCCATCGAACAACGGCCCAGACGATACCTGCTGCGAGCTTGTCGAGTGGTGCCTCGCCGGGAAACAGCAAGCGCATCGCAAGAAAGGACAGGATCGTAAGGGCGGCAACGTCGACTGCATCGCGCAGCACCAACAGGAACACAGGCGTGTCACCCTCGACGGTGGCGGCCGTAATTGCGGTTCTGAAAGTCCCCCGGATCACCAGCGACAGCAGCCCGAACGTCATGATCACAGCCGCCACCAAGAGCATCTGGGACACCGCATCACGACCCTCCGGGGTCGTAGCAAGCGCAGCCGACGTTGATGCCGCGACTTGCCTGGACAGCTCTGGTAGCCCGGCCACGACGCCTGCCAATGCTTCCTCTAGTGCCTTCGTCGATTGGCCGATCACCCGTAGCCATCCGCCAGCGTCAAGCGAGGGCTTGACTTCGCCCCGTCCGAGGGCCGCCAGAACCGCAATGCCGATCCAGGCAAAGGCCGCGACCGCAAGGGCGGCGAAAGTGGTGAGGTGGCGTTTCATCAGATCTCTTGCCGGATAACGCAGGGAGGAAGCTAGTGCGGCGCCAATGCCGGCCGACGCGCCACCGTCGAAATCTACGATCACTTCATTACTCGACAGCGGTGCCCGCGTCACGTGCCTGGACCACCTAGAATTCTGGGCGGCTAACAAGGTTCGCTCCAAATTACGGCCGACGCGCAGAAGGCCTCCGGCTGCCCGACTCCGCCGGTAACAGTCCGAGTTTCGCGATGACGGAAGTCGAGATCGCTAACGGCATATCGAGGTCGACCTCGCCGCACGCATCAACCGCAAAGGCCAGCCGAAAGCAGGCGGCTTCATCGGTCTGGTGGGTTTATCGCCGATGACCTCAGCACCTTCGAAGCCGTGTATCTGCGCATGACCACCGGCAACCGTAAACGTGCCGCCGCCAATGGCGCCGCGTAGCGGCAAAGACGTGCAGTACATCAGCCATCCGGTTCAGCAGTAGCTCTCACACCCAAAGCTGCCGGATCGACCCAGTTACACGATTGCTAAAACGGTTAGGACGCCCGGTATCGGGGTGACGGTTGTGCCGGCAATGCTCGATGATCGCCCGCAATGGCCGTTCGGTCCTGAGCTTTCGCTGCAGCGCAAATAAATCGTAGCTAAGAAACAGTCAACTGATGGATCCGAAAAGCACATGCCATCTGATGATCCGTTTCTGGCTCGTGTCGCTATTGGCCCTCAACGTCGGGGCACCAACGGTCGGTCTCGCGGGACCGCGTCGATCACGTGGATCGCGAGTTTCGAAGCGAGACCAGCGCGAGGTCAGCAGAGTGTCTGCTCCCTGAAGTTGAGCGGTCATAGCGGCTCGATGATCATGGGGTGGACTACCACTCCGGCGCGAGTTCGGCTGCATCTGAACGGCCACCGTCCGGGTCAGCAAGTTGATCCGTGGTTCATGCCGTTGTTAGCGATGTGATACCCCCGCCGACCTACGGGCGTTGGCCAGACAAGACCTGACGACGGCTGGCACCACCTACCTCGCCGACGAGCCTCGCATACGCGGGGGCTGTGCGAATCTTTGTTCGAGTGGACAGCAGGTGGACATCAACGACAAACGGCGCCAAGTTTGGCGCCGTACAAATCCAGCTAAGTTGTTGATTTTAATGGCGCACCGGAAGAGATTCGAACTCCTGACCCCCAGATTCGTAGTCTGGTGCTCTATCCAGCTGAGCTACCGGTGCTGTGTCCGCACGAACCGTGCAGAGAGTCGAGCGTGCCGCTCGACGCGGGGTAAGAGTGCTTAGAGCGGGTCACGCCGGAAGGCAAGGGCTTTATCACCGCTCACTGGAAGATGCCATATCATCGGCATTATGACGCTGATGCTCGCAGTCACGGAGGTTTCCGTAGTGCCGGTTCGATTGATTTGAACACTTTTTGTTCTTTTTAAGTTCTATTCCTTGCGCTAACAGGTATAGGTGCCGGTTTCATTGTGGGTCGGCGCTACCATGCGCCTGCCACCTGACGTTTACCCACTAGCGCAGGCGGCCGAAGGCGCGAGAGCGGGGCGACAGGAGCTATCGCGTGAGAAATCTGCGATCGTCCGACCAGGGAGTTGTTGAAATTGCTGCGGAGCGGCGCCGCGGGCGCGGCGCTCGTTCCAATGCGAGTGGGCGATACGAGGGTGAGCGGCGCGAACAGATCGACGACGGCTGGGAGTCGCAAGATGAAGTGATACCGTTCAAGACGGAAGTCTCACATGAACTGGCCCGATCGATCATCGCGACCAACGACAGTCCAGACATTTCGTTTGATCAGTCGATCAACCCATACCGCGGCTGCGAGCACGGTTGCATCTATTGCTATGCGCGACCGACGCACGCTTGGCTCGGACATTCGCCGGGTCTCGACTTCGAGACGAAGCTCTATGCCAAAGTGAATGCCGCTGAAACGCTCGTGCGGGAGCTTTCGCGTGCGGGTTACGTGGTCAAGCCGATCGCGCTCGGAGCTGTGACGGATCCCTACCAGCCCATCGAGCGGCGATTCGCGATCACGCGCCAAGTGCTGGCCGTGCTGGACGATGCCCGACACCCGGTCGGCATCGTGACCAAGTCCGCGTCGGTGGTGCGCGACATCGACATCCTCTCTGAAATGTCCAGTCGGGCGCTGGTGAAGGTGGCGCTGTCGGTCACCACGCTTGACGGCATTCTGGCGCGCAGCATGGAGCCGCGCGCCTCGACACCAAAGCGGCGGCTCGAAGCGATGCGCAGGCTCGCCGACGCCGGTATACCGGTAGGCGTCATGGTAGCGCCGGTGATACCGGGCCTCAACGATCACGAGATCGAGCCGATCCTCGAGGCGGCGCGGGACGCCGGCGCGACAACAGCCGGATATGTGCTTTTGCGGTTACCTCTGGAACTCAAGGAGTTGTTCCGCGAATGGCTCGCGACCGATCATCCTGGCCGAGCACGCCGGGTCATTTCACTGCTTCGGAGTATGCACGGCGGTCGCGACTACAGCAGCGCGTTCGGTCTGCGTCAGAGGGGATCGGGGCCTTATGCAGAACTGGTGGCGCAGCGCTTTCGAAAGGCCATGGATCGGCTCGGCCTCGGTGAGCGCTCATTGAAATTGCGCTGCGATCTTTTTCGTAGGCCAAGTCCTGAAGGCCGGCAGTTGAGATTGCTGTAATGCGTTCAACAGAGTCAGGTGGCGGAAATCGTCGGCGGTGGGGTGATCTCGAATTGAGGTCGCCGGACGCGGTCTTCGATCAGGGCCAGCAGCGCAGGCGTAGCGCGAACCCCGGTAGCGCGCTCGAATCGTGCCAGCGGAGGGCGCGTTGATACGGCGGCGATCAGTGGACCGTGCGCGCTCGAGACGACATGAACCCCTGCGATCGCAAGGCCGAGCGCGCGGGCGGCACGCTGGGCCAGAGCAACCTCGGCTTCGATGCTGCCAGGCGGGTGCTCCCGCGTTGTCGATCCGCAGCCATGGCTCTTAGGATTTGATGGCAAGGCGGCCATCATACGGCCAGCGATGAGGAGGATGAAAAGACCGTCGAGGCGAGGCGTAGTCGCCGCGCCAGGAGTGCACCCGACAAAGGGAGCCACGGGCACACCCTGCCGGTACAAGTGTTGCGTCAACGTCAGCGGATCGGAGCAACGCGCCAGTGCATCGGCCGGATTTGGAGCGAAGGCACCCATCAATTCGAGCTGACGCACAACGCCGACGCCCCGGCGCCCCGCGGCACGGCCGACCCGGGCGATGACGGCATCGAAGTGGCCGCTCGTACGGCTCTCTATTTCGAGCAGAGCTTCGCCGCTGGCGAAGTGTGGGACAGCCACGCGATAGTCGAGGTGCTCGATGCGGTGACCGCGTCGCATTGCTTCACGCGCGATCGTGCGATCGCTCGGCTGCTCGCTGCCGTCGCCGACGATCGCGATGGTCAGCGGTCGGGACGGTTGTCGGCCGCGCCCGGCGCCGCGATAAGATCGGTAGGAGAGGCGCGGCTGGCGGAACGATGCGGTCGGATCCACGACGATATCGGCGCGGATCGCGCTGCGGCCTAGCAGCATCCGGTAGGACATTGCGCTTCGGTCGGTGAGTGTGATCTCGATCGGCCACTCGCGCCCACCGATCCGCACCGGGGTCGCGATGACGTAACGCAATTCGCGTTCCCCATTGGACGAGGCCACCTCACGCCGGTCGACGACCCGTGCCGCGCAATGGACAACGACATCGTCGCGTGCGCGAACCGGGTGGACGCTGAAGCGAACCATGCTGCGCTCGATCGGGCCGAATGTTTCGATGTCGAATGCGTGCAGCGCGGACGTACGGGCACCGGTGTCGATTTTCGCCTTGAGGGCTGCGAGGCCGAGGCCGGGCAGTGACAACCACTCCTCCCAGCCGAGAACCAGGGTCTCGGCAGGATTGAGGTGGTCGACAGCGTTCATGGTGGGTCCAACCGTTGTCAGGCGTCGCGGGTCGGAGTATCCGATGGCGGCCGCAGGCACAATGGCTGGCGTCGCCGACGCGCAGGCCTCAAGGCCACGACTGCACCGCGATGGACGCAGGAGCCCGTTCACCCCCAATGCGTTCTGATCATCGTATCGCCGTGGCGATTCCGGCACTCGACGAGGCCGAGGCGATCGGCAGTGTCGTCGGCGATGTCCCTGAATGGGTGGACCTTGTCGTCGTTGCCGACAACGGCTCGCGCGACGGCACGCCTGAGCGGGCGTCGGCAGCGGGCGCGGTGGTCGTCCACGAGCCCGAGCGGGGATATGGAGCCGCATGCCTTGCGGCGCTCGCTCGCATCGCGGCCGATGCGGGCGGCCCGGCCGATATCGTCGTCTTCGTCGACGGCGACTATTCCGATCATCCGGAGGATATGGCGGACCTGGTCGATCCGATCATTGCGGGGAAGGCCGATCTGGTGCTCGGCTCGCGGGTGCTCGGCGAACGCGAACGCGGCTCGCTCACACCCCAGCAGGTGTTCGGCAACTGGCTCGCGACGACGCTCATCGCGTGGATCTGGCGCACCCGCTACACCGATCTCGGCCCTTACCGGGCGATCCGTCGTTCCGCGCTCGACAGACTGGCCATGGCCGACCGCAACTACGGCTGGACGGTCGAGATGCAGATCAAGGCTGCAGAGCAGGGGCTCCAGATTCTCGAGGTCCCGGCGCGCTATCGGGTACGCATCGGCCGCTCGAAGGTATCGGGCACGCTCAAAGGGACGGTCCTGGCTGGCTACAAAATCCTGGCCATCATCGCCCGCCATGCTCTGGCAGTCCGCCGCACGTGACGTTCGCGACGTCCGTGCGCGGCGTTCGGTGCTGTTGGACGTCGTAGCACCCGACGGATGGACGTTTGACGGCGCTGCAGATTCTGCTTGATTAGCTCGCCAGAATTCGCAGCCAAGGACATGGCAGGAGCACTGCATGGGCGATCAAGACCGCATTTCTCGATCGGCTGTCAGCGATGGTCGCACCGGGCCACGCTATTGCGCCCTGGTCGCCGATCTGCCGGCGAGCGTGCCGTTCGTCGGTCCCGAGACGCAGGAGCGCCAGCGCGGCCGCCTCTTCAAAGCTCGCGTCGGCGCCAACGAAAGCGTGTTCGGTCCGTCACCGCAGGCGGTCAGGGCGATGCAAGCTGCGGCCGGCGAGATGTGGCTGTACTGCGATCCCGAGAATTACGATCTCAAGGTGGCACTCGCTGCCTTCCACGGTGTTTCGCCGCATAACATCCTCGTCGGCGAGGGCATCGACGCGATCCTTGGAAACGCCGTGCGCCTTCTGGTCGAACCGGGCGACCCCGTCGTCAGTTCGCTCGGCGCCTACCCGACCTTCAACTTTCATGTTGCAGGCTTTGGCGGCCGCCTCGTGCGCCCGCCCTATCGTGAGGATCGCGAGGATCCCGAAGCCGTGCTCGCAGAGGCGCGGCGCCACTCTGCAAAGCTCGCCTATTTCGCCAACCCCGACAATCCGATGGGCACATGGTGGGGGGCCGGCGAGATGCAGCGCCTGATCGAGGGCGTACCGGATGGCACACTACTGCTGCTGGACGAGGCCTATTGCGACACCGCGCCGGCCAGTGCGCTGCCGCCCATCGATGCCACCGATCGACGCGTGCTCAGGCTGCGGACCTTCTCGAAGGCCTACGGGCTCGCGGGACTGCGTGTCGGCTATGCGATCGGCGAGGCTGGGTTGATCAAGTGCTTTGACAAGATCCGCAATCATTTCGGCGTCAACCGGATGGCGCAGGTCGCCGCACATGCGGCACTCCACGATCAGGACTACCTTGCCGACGTCGTCGAACGGATTGCCGCGTCTCGCGCGGCCATCGCGGGGATTGCGCGGAATTCCGGACTCGCGCCGATCGCGTCGGCAACCAACTTCGTCACCATCGATTGTGGCGGCGACGCATCATTCGCGCGCCGGGTGCTGCAGGGCCTGATCGATCGCGACGTATTCGCGCGGATGCCTGGCGTCTCCCCGCTCGATCGCTGCATTCGCATCAGTGCCGGTACGCCGGTCGACCTCGCAGTGCTGTCGGAGGCGCTACCCGCAGCGGTCGCCGAGGCGCGGTCTTGCCACGCCGGATAAAGGGTGCCTGGCGTCCGGATCAGGGAGCGCGCGCCGTCGTGACGCCCGACGCGGACTTCAATACGGCTGTCACGTCGATGTCAGGTGGATCGTCGTGGCCGATGTCACGCTTGGGATCGAAAAGTTCGGGAAGCGACCACCCCATGGGCGCGCCATAGGTGCGAACGAGCTGATTACGCAGGCGGCCCTGTGCAACGTACCACGCCTGCTTGGTCGCATCGTCGCGACAGGTCGCAAGCTCGGCCGGCTCGCTGGCGCCCCAGCGCCGCTCCGCGCAGTGATGAGGATCGAACGACATCAGGAACAACCGCTGCCGGACCTCGTCGAAGGCGAGTCGCTGCGTGCTGCCATCACTCCGCCGATAGGTGATCGGGCAGAGGGCCGCCTGCTCGGCGTAGATTTGCGACAGGTCACGCGCGAGATCGACGCCCTGGTAGGCGACGACAGGGCTCGCCGCAGCCGTCAGCTCCAGGAAGCGTTCGACCTCGTCGCGGAGTTCCTCGAACGATACCTTCAGGCGGGCATCCCGCGAGGGCGTCGAATAGAGTTCCCAATCGCCATTGGTCGCATAAATGTTGGGGGGTAACCGCGGCGGCTGCGGGCGCTGAGCAAGCCCCGCCTCGATCGCCCGTTCGACTGCGTGCACGCGGTCACGCAGACCATCGCAGAGGTGGCGGATCATGCTGCGTGTCTCGGCGAGCGGATCATAGCGAAAGCCCTTCGGGGCCAGTCGCAATCGCAGGAAATCGTAATAGTCGACCGTCTGACCGTCGACGAAATACTGGGCCTCGGGTCGCGCCCGGCCCGGCGCGCGTGGCTGATCGCGGCGGTTGATGCGTGTCCGCGCTGCTGGCTCGGGGCGCGTCGAGCGGGCGGCTAGCGGGATGAACTGTTCGTCCGACCAGTCGGCGAGTGCGCTATCGGCAGCGAGTTCCACGCGACCACCGACCAGCGTGCCGTCGGCGGCCGCCGTCGCGCCGATCAGACGCTGTGGCCGCCAGCGTTTGAAGCCGGCGCCGATATCGGGCGGGGTGCGCACGAAATCGCGCCCGTACACGCCACGCGTCAACGAATTATCTGGATGCGCATCGATATAGTGGATCCGCCCGTCGTCGCTCACCTTGTAGACGACGGCGACGTGACCGTCAGGGTCGTAGATCACGGCGCCGGCGCGAATACTGTCGCGATCGAGGCGTACAGGATAATGGTCGGGCAGAACGGTGCCGCGGTAATGGGCGGGCACGCGGAAATGGTTCGATGTGACGTAGTCGGATATTGCCTTCATCAGCTGGCGATAGTCGGGTCCCGGGCCGACTACGTCGTGGCGCTCGGTGACCTGGTGGCCGGTCTGTCCGGGTGGACTTTTTCCGGTCGGCGGATGGCCAGCGAGACGGATCGAGAACGAGAATGGCAGGCCGGTGCGCCAAGCGAAATACGCGCGCAACGAGAACGGCAGATCGGCGCAGTCGGAATAGAACTTGGCACCGGGCGGATTGGTGGCGGCGAATGCCGGGTTGGCGGCCGGGCTCGTCAGGCACTCTTCGACGGTGCGGCAGTCGCTCTCGCCGATCGCCCGTATGAACGCTTCGTAGTCAGCCTCGTGCGCCATCGTCCAAGCGGCGTGCCGGACAGGCCATGCCCAGGCGCCAGTGCCACGCGTCAGTTGCGGGCGCGCAGGCGGACTTGCCGGGCGTTCACCGTCTCGGCTCTTTGAGCCAGCCTTCCGCCCACGATCGACGTCGGCGTCGCCCTCCTCGCGGTCGGCGGCCTCTCGCGCGGGCGGACGACGGCGCGATTGTTGGCGCGATGAAGGATCGAGAGCTGAAATCTGCGGCGGCGCGGTTGGTTTGCCCGCACGAGCAGTTGGCGCAGCGCGGTCACGGAATGCCGAACTCATCCACTCGCTGTGTTCGGTCGCGCCGACCGACGGCACACCGAGCAGTAGAATCGACACGGCTATCGCTGTTCCGCGCAAGCTCTACCCCCTGTTTGTCAATCGAACGACGCAGCTGATCCCCAGAAATTGAGATACGCAGGGCCGCGGTCGGGGTAAATCGAATTACTCGATGGACGTGAATATTTCGCTCGTCGATGCCTGGAGACACCAGCGCGGCTGACGGCAGGCGACCGAAATCACGCACGCGGGAACGCTGCAGTGAGGTGAGGGGCAGAGCGATCGGCACCTGATGTCGCAGCATGTGCGCCGTATCGACGGGATTCGCGCTGACTTGGCCGTCAGCTCAGATGGCGGACTTTGAACAT
>Ga0247831_1008679_pt1 | contig 10582 bp, 8 predicted proteins | sample LaCruzMarch2015__9_FD_192406 | JGI IMG/M metagenome (GOLD analysis project Ga0247831, IMG submission 192406) | Freshwater microbial communities from meromictic Lake La Cruz, Castile-La Mancha, Spain - LaCruzMarch2015_1m | ecosystem: Environmental > Aquatic > Freshwater > Lake | place: Spain...
TAGCCACCAGGGAATTAACAGAAAGAAGCCGGTAGAAATCTACCAAAAAGTTGCATGATGAAAAGAGACGAGAAATACATTCGAGCAAGTGTGGAAAACGAGAATAATTCTATCGAATTATTTCCCTTTTCCCACAACTACAAGGTTATGATGATGATTAATTTTAATTATTAAATTAACTTCGCTGGTGACATGAATGGGGAGTAGCACAATTACCAGCGGCTTAATTTTAAATCTGGATGCTTCAAATACTGCTAGTTATCCTGGCTCTGGTACTACCTGGAGAGATTTAAGTGATTCATCAAATAATGTGAGTTTATTAAATGGCGCAAGTTATGATCCAAGTAATCGAAACAGCATCCTTTTGGACGGAGTAAATGATTATGCTGGTAAGTCTTCTGCTATAAATACAGGGCAAAATTTTACGGTTTCGGTTTGGATGTACGCCACACTTTTAGGTTCCACTCGTACAAGTTTAGTTGCAAACAGCTATAATTATAGTAGTGGCAATGGATGGTTTTTTTGCACCAATGCTGGAGGTACTTCTAATTCTTTTTTCCTGTCGATAGGTAGTGATAATCCGGTAAAGGTTTCCAGTGCAAATATACTTACCCTAAATACCTGGAATTACCTGACCGCCGTAATAAGAAGCGGCGGGAGGTATATTGATTTATATAAAAACGGTGTGTTAATTTCAGGTTCTAGCACAGACTTTGGAGTTAGAACTATCAATTATACCTATGCTAATTTTAGTGTCGGATTTCGAGATCCAGGGGGCACTACGGATCCTTTTAAAGGTAATATAGGAAGTACCCAAATATATGACCAGGCACTTACAGCAGCTGATATTCTGGCTAATTATAATGCAACTAAGGGACGGTATGGACTATAAATTAAAAAAATGATTAAGAAATATATTTTAACAATATTATTATTTTGGGTTTGCAGCATAGCCACTTCCCAAATAATGCTGCCTGCTTATCAGGGGGTGTTTTCTACTAATGATGTTAAATTTAAAATTAGCGTAGGTACTATCGAAGGATGGATTAAAACAGGCAATGCAGGTTCTAGCTATCGTGCTGCATTTGGTAAACACCGCGCTTATTGTTTGTATCTATATAATAATACCCTCGCCATTTATGATTGGGGAGGTGCAGCAAATCGGTCTACTGGGATAACCTTAAATGATAATACCTGGCAAGGCGGCATTGCCAATGTTAGAGCGTATAACAAAGCGCTCTCGAATTCAGAAATCATGAATTTATACATTTCAACTAAAGGAGTATTTGGTTAATAAATCAATATATTTTTTTATAAATAAACTCTTTCAAATATGAAAGAGGCTCCTACCATTTATAATTTATGGTCATTTGAATGAATAAAAAATACATTATGAAAATACTCCGAAATGCCCCACGTTTATTAGTTGAGAACCATTTAATTATTTTTACAAATCAACTGGTATGAAAAAGGGAGCTTTCTATAATTCATTTAAAAGCAGATAAAAAAAATTGTACAAAGGTTTGAATGTATAGGGGGAGATGACCAAAGAAAGAATGAAATCACAACGCTCTAATGTGAACAGCGTTCAACAATTTTGTTGAAACCATAGAGCACTAAGAAAATCATATTTAAAAATAGGAGACAAATTTAACTAGTGAATATAAAATGAAAAAAAAACAACTTCAAAACAGAAATTACGATTTTAAAAAAAGAAAAAAAGGGTAACATTAATCGCACAAATTGAAGTATCAGACTTCTCAAAATAGAAATTAGTCTTTGATGTTGTTGAAACGAATCGCGCAAAGTTTGGCATGAAAATATTTAGAATTTTTATTTAAATGATGCATGCAGTAAATTAATTCCTGCTAATTCCTGTCCGATTTGGTGAATTCCACTCAATATTTTCTCAGTTTGTTTTGGTGATGGTTTTTTTGTTCCGGATACATATTGAGAAAGCAAAGTAGCATTCATTCCAATTTTTTCAGCTAAGAATTTTGCATTAATCACTTTATAATATTTAAAAAACTGTTTAAAATCTATTTCAAATTTAATGTCATTCGGTTCGACTTTTACACTTTCTTCCTCAAAATAAAATTCAGTTGCTTCATAAGCGCTGTTTATCAATTCGGGAATTGATTTTCCATTCGTAAAAATCGGATAATTTTCAGCATAAGCAGAAAAACCAGTATTGGTTTTCTCAACAATAAATGTTATTTGCTTTTTACTCATAATTTTACCTTTTAATGCCTGCGTCTTTTAGTAATTTATTCTCTAATCCTTTACCCATTTCTTGACTTCCGTGATTTGGAAAAATAATTGTTCCTTTTTTTATCTCGTGTCTCATTTTTACGTGTGAACCTTTATGCGAAACTACATACCAGCCATCTTTCGTCAATATTCTATAAAGTTCGGAACATTTCATTCAAATTTCCTTTGATTAAAGCCCTAAAGGTAAACTATTATTTACTTTTAAACAAGGTGTCCGTCTGACCAAGTATATTTTCCAACTATTAACCTGAAAAAAGTGCTGCAGGGTTTGCTGCAGGGTTCGGAAAATAATCTTAAATAAATCTAAACTTGTATATATAAATCATTGATTTTTAAACGAGTGGTCCCGACGGGAATCGAACCCATATCTAGTGTTTAGGAAACACCTATTCTATCCGTTGAACTACGGGACCCCAAACCGTTAGGAAGCAGTTCGGGCGCAAATATACACAATAGACTCTTAAATACTAATAAATTATTGATTTCCTGAAAAATCAACCCTATCTGAATTATTTCTGTTTTTATTAAGGCTTAGAATTTTAACTTTTATTCTCTCCCCCTAAATATTCCATTTCATCACATAGTTTTGGAACCATAAATTTTAAGAATATTAAGTTTGCCAATTTAATGTTATATTAGTTGGTACATTTAAACCATTCGCGTTCTAAAACTGAAATGATGAAAATTTTCAAAATATTCTTATACATTATGGCAGCCTTTATTTTTATGATGTTGCTGCCCCGAACTATAGGATTTTTATTTCCAGAAAATGCGCCTATCGCCTATCATTTCGAAGTACTCGATTACCTCGCTATTGGCGTGGGTCTTGAAAAACTTGCAAACCTGGAGCCTGAAATTCCAAAATCTATAGAGGAAATTAAAAATATCGAATATAAAAAGGTAAATGGCAGATCGCTCCAACTAGATATCTACAAACCTCGAGATCTTAAAAAACCAGCGCCTCTTTTAGTTTTTATTCATGGTGGCGGTTGGAAAAGTGGCAAACGATCTGATTATCTCGTTTATCTGGTCGATTTTGCAAAAAAAGGGTATATCACGGCGACCGTTTCATATACTTTGAAAAATGACAGTATTTATCCGGCTTGTGTTCAGGATGTTTCTGATGCCATACATTTTCTCTTTAATAACAGTAAAAAATACGGATATGACCCAGAACGCGTTGCCATGATTGGCGGATCAGCAGGCGGTCACCTGGTCTTGATGACTACGTACGATTTTAAAAATCCTACCATTCCACTCGATAGTTCCTACCTTAATGGTCCACCGAATAAAATTAAATGTGTCGTTGATATTTATGGTCCTGTTGATATGACGACACCTTATGCTCAAAATCAGGATCTTGTTACAAGTTTTATCGGTCATTCGTTCAAAGAAAGACCTGATTTATACTGGGAGGCCTCGCCAGCAAAATATCTTCGTAAGGGATTGCCCCCTACCCTCATTTTTCAGGGAACTTCCGATAATCTTTTACCACAAAGTCAATCAGATACTTTAAAAGCTCGGCTTGACCGGCTAGGTGTTCCTGCTGAATACTACAAACTCCCTCTTTGGCCACATGCTATGGATATTGCACAACGACCTAATCAATATATGCAAAAGAAAATGGATGCATTTTTTGAGAAATATTTAAAGTGAGATGGAATTTAATAAAATTCTTTTGCCATTTTTAATATTGATCCTTATAAATACGCTTATTCAGGGTCAGAAAAAAGACTTACTTCAAACAGAAGATTTAGCCTTTCTTAAACAAATGGTTAAAGATGTGATGGATTCTTCCCGTATCTATCCAAACCAATTAATTTCTGATAACTTTGGGCCTAATCAGACTGGTGGTATATTGATTCGACCTGGGGGTAGAAATTCCTATCCCGCCTTTTGGATTCGTGATTATGCAATGTCCATACAAAGCGGTTTTGTTACACAGGAGGAACAAAAACACATGCTTCTCCTAACAGCAAAAACACAATCGGACGAATTTAAATTTACAAAATGGGGCACCTTTATTCCAAAAGGTGCTGTCGCAGACCATATCAGATTACAGCACAAAAATTAGCGTCCGAATATATCCAGGATCTACGTGAAGGGGATTTCAGGAAAGGGGGAGATTTTGGCGCTCCGTGGGAATGTTTTAATGGCAATGCAAAACAGAATCCTGTTTATTTAATCTCTGTAGCCGTTCCATTCATCCTCTTTAAAGACAGATAATTCTCAAAATTTCCAATTTTCAATTGTAGGTAAATTAAAACCCTTTTCGTTGAAAAAGGGGTAATATTGAATGATATTATTTCAGGTTAAAATATTTATCTTTGTTAAAATTTTTAAAAACTTTAACCTACCTTAGTAATGAGTGTAATCAAATATCAGTTCAGGGAAGTGGAACAAATAAAAACAACTATTTGGCCTGACGCCAGGAAAGGTTCCATTCATATTGCTCAGGTTATTGCCCAAGCCATTAAAGAAAAAGCAGCAAAGGGGGAAAATATTTTGTTGGGCCTATCCACAGGTAATTCACCCGTTCAGGTATATAAGGAATTGGTGCGAATGCATAAGGAGGACGGTCTGAGTTTTAAAAATGTCATTTCTTTCAATCTCGACGAATACTATCCCATGCAGCCCGATGCATCTCAAAGCTATGTGGCCTTTATGAAGCATCACTTATTTGATCATATTGATATTCAAAAAGAAAACATCCATATACCTGATGGCACTCTTCCTTTGGAAGAAGTTGAAGCCTATTGTACAGCGTATGATAAGAAAATAAGTGACTTAGGTGGCATCGATATTCAATTATTGGGCATTGGTAGAAATGGCCATATCGGATTCAATGAACCAGGATCATTCGAAAATTCCCCTACCCGCCTGGTTCGCCTGGATGCCACCACCAGAACTGACGCGTCAAATGATTTCGGTGGGGAGGAAAATGTTCCTTATCGGGCCATTACCTTAGGTTTGAAACCCGTTATGAACTCGAAAAAAATTCTACTTTGCGCATGGGGATTAGGAAAAGCGAGTATTGTGCAAAAAGCGGTGGAAGGTCCTATCACCAACGATTTACCCGCCAGCCTGTTACAACGTCATAAAAATACGGAATTTTTTATAGATTTCCCGGCAGCTGAAGGCTTGACCCGATTCAAAACGCCTTGGTTAGTAGCCCTTTGTAACTGGACGCCAGACCTCATTTGCAAAGCGGTCGTATGGCTTTCCCTCCAATCAAATAAACCTATTCTTAAATTAACCGCAGAAGATTATAAGTCCCACGGATTGAGCGATTTATTAGTCGAATACGCAACAGCTTACGAGATAAATATTGTTGTTTTCAATCGATTGCAACACACTATTTCTGGCTGGCCTGGCGGAAAACCTAATGCCGATGATACTACCCGTCCTGAAAGAGCCGTTCCAGCAAAAAAACGGGTCATCATTTTCAGTCCTCATCCCGATGATGATGTGATTTCAATGGGTGGCACTTTCCTTCGTTTGGTCGATCAGGGACATGAAGTCCATGTGGCCTATCAAACTTCGGGAAATATTGCCGTTCACGATCACGATGCCTTCCGATTTATAGATTTTACCATAGATTTACTGTCAAAAGGGGAATCAAATGCAGCTATTCAAGCTAAAATTGCAGAATATGAACAGCTAAAATCCATTTTAACTGATAAAAAACCGGGTGAAAAAGACCATCCTGGTATCCTTCAGGTAAAAGGGCTTATCAGAAGAGGAGAAGCCAGTGCCGGTGCTCGTTTTTGCGGATTAAATGATGATCATATCCATTTTATGGACTTACCCTTTTATGAAACCGGAGGTACCAAAAAAAGCCCGCTTTCTGACGCAGATGTCAACCAGACCGCAGCATTTATAAAAGAAATAAAACCGCATCAGATATTTGCTGCAGGTGACCTTGCCGATCCCCATGGTACCCATAAGGTATGTTTGGATGTCATATTAATGGCCATGGAATCCCTGAAAAATAAAAGTTGGATTGCTGATTGCTGGCTTTGGCTTTACAGGGGTGCCTGGCATGAATGGCCGGTAGAAGAAATTGAAATGGCCGTTCCCTTAAGTCCCCAGGAACTTGTTCGTAAAAGAAAAGCCATTTTTATGCATCAATCGCAAAAAGATACCCCTCCTTTTGCCGGAAATGATCCCCGTGAATTTTGGCAAAGGGCAGAAGAAAGAAATAAAGAAACCGCTGATACCTATCATGCTATGGGCTTTGCAGAATACGAGGCAATGGAGGCTTTCCGTCGCTGGAAATTTAATTTTTAACGTCGTTAACAACTTGGGTAGGTCTTTAATCAGGAATAAAAATTATTTCCTCTTTTCTTTTTCTTTGCGTATATTGGTACGACAAATTGTTTAAAGTACCGTGAAACCTATATGAAAACAAAATTAACTCACATAATTCTTTCGGTCATTATATCTATAATGCCCCTATTTTCATTATCGGGTCAGGTCATCATACCCCTTCCATCACAAGTAATTTCTGCCCCTGGCTTTTTTTATTTTTCGGGCAGTACTACCATAAATTCAGACAAAAACACCCCCATTCCAACCTATTTACAAACCTATTTAAAGCAAAGACAAACCGCTTTGAATGCGAATGGAAATGCAAATGAGATCGTTTTTACTGTGTCAAACCAAGGTCTTTCGGAAGGCTATGAACTCAAAATCAGTCCAAATAAGATTCATGTATCGGGTAATGACGAGAAGGGTTTGTTCTATGGAATTCAGAGCCTTATTCAATTCCTTCAGCACCAGCCTCTATCTAATGGTAGCATCAGCATACCCTGCCAAACCATAACGGATCAACCCCGATTTGGATACAGAGGTATTATGTTGGATGCAGGTCGATATTTTCAACCCGTTTCTTATATTAAGGAATTATTAGATATGATGGCTACCTATAAATTCAACACCTTCCACTGGCATTTGACAGAAGACCAGGGTTGGCGGGTAGAGATTGAAAAATACCCGAAGTTAATGTCCAAATCTGCCTGGAGATCGGAAACAGTCATAGGTCATCACAATAAAAAACCCCGCGTATATGATGGTGAAAAACACGGCGGATATTACACTAAAGCGGACATTAGAGAAATCGTTGCTTATGCTGCAGAAAGAAATATAACCGTTATTCCTGAGATTGAAATGCCAGGTCATGCTACGGCAGCCATTGCTGCTTATCCCGAACTTGGCTGTACAGGAAAGGACTTAGAAGTACCAAGAGATTGGGGTGTGAAAGAAGATGTTTACTGTCCATCGGAGGCTACCTTTACATTCCTTGAGGACGTTCTCACGGAGATAATCCCTTTGTTTCCCAGTCAATATATTCACATCGGAGGAGATGAATGCCCTAAAAAACAATGGAAAGAAAGTGCTTTAGCTCAGTCAGTTATGAAACGGGAGGGGCTAAAAGACGAGGATGCCTTGCAGAGTTATTTTATAAAACGAATGGAAGCCTTTCTTAAAACCAAAGGCAAAAAACTCATTGGCTGGGACGAGATTCTCGAAGGTGGTCTCGCTCCCGACGCTACGGTTATGTCCTGGCGAGGCATTAAAGGAGGTATTGAAGCCGCCCATTTGGGTCATGACGTTATCATGAGTCCAAATACCTTTTGCTATTTTGACTATTATCAGTCTGATGCACCTGGAGAACCCTTAGCTATTGGTGGTAAATTAACGGTGGAAAAAGTATATTCTTTTGATCCCATTCCCGATGAATTACCAGCAGAAACGCATAAACATATATTAGGGGGGCAAGGAAATATCTGGACAGAGTATATTTCAACGTTGCCAAAACTCCGATACATGGCCTACACCCGTATGCTTGCTCTTTCAGAGGTACTTTGGACACCTGTTGCAAAAAAAGAATTTTTACCTTTTGCGGTAAGACTTAATAAACATATTGACTATTGGAAAACTAAAAATATTGAGTTCGCCAATCATTTATTTGAAATCAAGCCAACTTTAACATCAAAGGAAGTAGGCTTAGAGGTAGCGTTGACTCCATTGGTTCCCTGGGGAGAAATAAGATATACTCTCGATGGAACGGAGCCAAAAAGTACCTCCGCTGTATATACTAATCCTTTGCTGTTAACTAAAAAGACGATTGTAAAAACACAGTCTTTTGTCCAGAACCAAGCTAAAGGACATCCCATTTCAATAGATTTCTTGCCTCATAAAGGCTTACAAGCGAAGATACTATCAAAAACTACCCCTTCAAAAACATACAAGGGAGCGGGAGAAAGAGGATTAATCAACGGGATTTCTGGTAGTAAAACGCAGTTTAACGATGGGGAATGGCAGGGCGTTACGCCGGGTGAACCGTTCAGTATGAAGTTAAGCTGGACGGAAAAACAATCTATTAAAGGCATTCAATTCCATGCCTTTAACGATCCTGAGTCATGGATTTACTTACCATCGGAAGCTACTATTTATACCTCACAGGACGGAAATACATTTTCCAAGGCCTGCGAAACCAAAATTACTGAAAACAAAGATACTAAGACCCTTTCGGTGGATATACCCTGCAAAATTACATCGCAGTTTATCGAAATTAAGATACCTGCCAAGGGAACCATTCCTGTCAACAAACCAGGTGCTGGTAACCAGGCCTGGTTATTTTTAGATGAAATACGGGTCTATTAATTAACTGATAATAAAAACATTTTCATGCATTTATCTATGTTGGACTGGGGCATCATTTTTGCCTTTTTTGCCGTCACTTTATTCATTGGGCTTTACGCCTCCCGGGGCGCTGGAAAGAGTTACTCAGAATTTTTTCTTTCAGGAAGAGACATGTCCTGGTGGCTTTTAGGGGTTTCAATGGTAGCGACCACTTTTTCTGCAGATACCCCCAATCTGGTTACCGATTTGGTTAGAACGCATGGTGTAGCTGGTAACTGGTCCTGGTGGGCATTTCTATTAACAGGCATGCTTACCGTATTTGTATACGCACGACTTTGGAGAAGGTCAGGCGTTTTGACAGACTTAGAATTTTATGAACTTCGATATAGTGGAAAACCAGCTGCCTTCCTTCGTGGATTCAGAGCCATTTACCTCGGTGTTTTTTTCAATGTCATGATTATGGCCACCGTTTCACTGGCAGCCATAAAAATTGGAGCCGTCATGCTCGATTTGGAACCAGTAGAAACTTTATTGATTACTTCAATCATTACCGTTATTTACACTTCTATTGGTGGATTAAAAGGGGTCGTTTTAACAGATTTTTTTCAGTTCGTTCTTGCCATGATAGGCATGGTGGTCGCAGCGGTTTATATTGTTAATCTGCCAGAAGTTGGCGGTTTAAGTAAGATGTTAGCTCACCCAAATGTGTCAGGGAAATTAAATTTTTTACCTGACTTTTCAGATTCCAAGCAATTAATACCCTTGTTTCTAATGCCTTTAGCTGTACAATGGTGGAGTGTTTGGTACCCTGGTGCAGAACCAGGCGGTGGAGGTTATATTGCGCAAAGAATGTTATCGGCAAAAGATGAGAAAAACGCGGTAACGGCTACCCTGTTTTTCAATATAGCGCATTATGCCCTACGTCCATGGCCATGGATTCTTATAGCACTGGCAAGTTTGATTGTTTTTCCTGACATAGCTTCATTGCAAGCGGCTTTCCCCCATCTTGATCCCAAAGTGGTAAAAAATGACCTTGCTTTTTCGGCAATGCTCAATTTATTACCCGCTGGTTTGATTGGCTTACTCATCGCTGCTTTACTTTCAGCTTTCATGTCCACTATTTCCACGCATTTAAACTGGGGATCAAGCTATGTGGTAAATGATTTTTACAAGCGATTTTTAAGACCTGATGCGCCTCAAAATGAACTGGTTAACGTTGGACGAATCTCCACCGTTGTCTTGATGATTATGGCAGCTTTGCTTGCATTAGCTTTAGAAAATGCGCTTCAGGCTTTCAATATATTATTACAAATCGGTGCAGGAACAGGCTTAATATTTATCCTTCGTTGGTTTTGGTGGAGAATTAACGCATACAGCGAAATTACCGCTATGGTTGTTTCCTTTATGCTAGCCTTATACTTTGAACTTGGCATGGAAAATCCGCTTCCTGAACACATCAAATTATTGGCCGGCGTTGGTATAACTACTTTAGCCTGGGTTGCAGTTACTTTTTTAACAGCACCATCTTCACAGGAGACGATGCTCCGATTTTTTAAATTAATTCAACCTTCACCAACTGGTTGGAAACCTGTTATTGAAAAAGGTATTGCCTCAGGTGAACTCGATTCAAATGAGATTATTCCAGGCAAACTTCCAAATCAGA
>Ga0247831_1008683_pt1 | contig 10578 bp, 10 predicted proteins | sample LaCruzMarch2015__9_FD_192406 | JGI IMG/M metagenome (GOLD analysis project Ga0247831, IMG submission 192406) | Freshwater microbial communities from meromictic Lake La Cruz, Castile-La Mancha, Spain - LaCruzMarch2015_1m | ecosystem: Environmental > Aquatic > Freshwater > Lake | place: Spain...
CTGGACGCCGCCACCCTCACCCGCCGCTTAGAGACCGACGGCCCGCTGGCCCCCGAGTACCGCCGCACCGACGTGGTCGAGGCCTTGCACAAAGAGGTGTGGGGCCAGGGCTTTGCCGCGCCCACCTTCAGCGAAGAGCTCGACGTGGTGTCGCAGCGGCTGGTGGCTGAAAAACACCTCTCGCTCAAGCTCAAACACCAGGGCCAGGCGGTGGACGGCATTTGGTTTGGCCGCACCGAGCCCCTGCCTGCGCGCTGCAAACTGGCCTTCAGGCTGGACGCCGACGAGTGGCAGGGCGTGCGGCGGGTGCGTTTTTTGATAGAGGGCGCCGAGCTGTAAGCCCGCTGCATCCACCGTCCGACGACTGCGCCCCCTGCGCGCCTACAGTTGTGCCCCTGACCCTCTTCCATGATGGTGGCCTCATCAAAGGCTTGTCCATGAACCCCATCATTTACATCGTTGGGCTGGTTGTCATCATCGGGGTGATCTTGTCGTACTTCGGTTTTCGCTGAAGCTTGGGATGGCTCTGTGCGGAACAGACGCGGGTGCTCATGCGGTGTGAGCATACGGAGTCTAAAATCACGCTTGTGAACGCCCGCAACATCCTCAACGCAGACCTGCACTGCCACTCCGTGGTCTCCGACGGCACCTTGACGCCAGAGGCTTTGGCCGAGCGGGCCAAAAACGGCGGGGTCGAACTTTGGGCGCTGACCGACCACGACGAGATTGGCGGCCAGCACCGCGCTGCCGCCGCCGCCCACGCCCAGGGCATGGCCTACCTCACAGGCACCGAAATCTCAGTCACCTTTGCGGGTGAGACTGTGCACATCGTGGGCCTGGGGTTTGATGCAGACAATGAGCAGCTGCACACCGGCTTGGCCCGCACCCGCGGTGGTCGGTCCGAGCGCGCCAGAGAAATGGCCGAGGGCCTGGCCAAGGTCGGCATCCCAGGGGCTTACGAGGGCGCCCTGCCCTTTGTGGGCAACCCAGAGCTGATTTCCCGCACCCACTTTGCGCGTTTTTTGGTGGAATCTGGCGTGTGCAAAGACACCAACGAGGTGTTTCGCCGCTTCCTCACCGAAGGCAAGCCCGGCTATGTGCCGCACCGCTGGGCCAGCTTGTCCCAGGCCGTCAAGTGGATCACGGACGCCGGCGGGGTGGCCGTGATCGCCCACCCTGCGCGCTATAAATTCACGCCGAACGAGGAATACGCGCTTTTTTCCGAATTCAAAGCCCACGGCGGCCGCGCGGTGGAAGTGGTCACAGGCAGCCACAGCGCGCAGGAATACATCAAGTACGCTGACACCGCCCGCGAATTTGGCTTGGCCGCCTCGCGCGGCAGCGACTTTCACAGCCCGGCTGAAAGCCACACCGACCTGGGCACCCTACCCTATTTGCCGGGCCAGCTGACCCCCGTGTGGGAACTGCTGGAAGAACGCATCCGGTGAGGGTGTTGGGTCCCCGCACCGCCCCGGCGCTGGGCGGCGTGGCCATGGTGGTGGTGGCCATGGCCTGCTTTGCCACGCTTGACACCACCACCAAGGTGGCCACGGCCACGGTGCCGCTGCTCATGGCGCTGTGGTTTCGTTACTTTTTTCAAGCAGTGGTGACAGCCGCCGTGATGCTGCCCCAACGCGGCTGGGGCATGTGGCGCACCCGCCGACCGGGCTTGCAACTTATGCGCGGGCTATTGCTGCTCAGCAGCAGCGGCATGGCGTTTGTGGGCCTCATGCACATGCCGGTGGCCGAGTTCACGGCCATCGTCTCGCTCTCGCCTCTGGCCATCACGCTGATCGCCGCCACCGTACTGCGCGAGCGGGTGTCGCTCTTGCGCTGGCTGCTGGTGGTGGGCGGCTTTGGCGGCGCCATGGCCATCATCCGGCCGGGTCACGAGCAGTTCAGTCCCTACCTCCTGCTGCCGCTGGCGGTACTGGCCACCAACACCTGTTTTCAGCTGCTGACGAGCCGCATGGTGAAAACCGAAGACCCCTTGACCATGCACCTCTACACCGGCTGGGTGGGCACGCTCATTTCTTCACTGGCCCTACCCTGGGTTTGGCAAGTGCTCAGCCCGCTTGAATGGGGCTACCTGGTGCTGATTGGCTTGTCGGCCGCAGGCGGACATTTTTTGCTGATTCTGGCTTACGGCCGTACCCCTGTGGCCATGCTGGGACCTTACATGTACACGCAAATTGGCTTTGCGGTGTTGGGCGGCTGGTGGGTGTTTGCCCACACGCCTGACGCCTGGGCGCTGGTGGGCATGTGCGTGATTGCCGCTTGCGGCGCCGCCGCTGCCTGGCTGACACTGCGGGAACACCGACACCTGCGGGCAGCGCCTGTGTACCCCGCCGAACACTGACGGGCACTGACAGTTGCTAAAAAATGGCCCAGTACTTTGAGGTTCACCCCGACAACCCCCAAGCTCGCCTGCTCAAGCAAGCAGCGGCCTTGCTAGAGCGCGGCGGTGTGGCGGCCGTGCCCACCGATTCGAGCTACGCCCTGGTTTGCCACCTGGACGACAAACCCGCCGTCGACCGCTTGCGGCGAATCCGCGGCGTGGACACCAAGCACCCTCTGACGCTGCTGTGCCGCGACCTCAGCGAGTTAGCCACCTATGCACGGGTGGACAACCGGCAGTTTCGGTTGATGAAAAGCGCCACGCCCGGGCCTTACACCTTCATCTTAGAAGCCAGCAAAGAAGTGCCACGGCGCCTGAGCCACCCTTCCCGCAAAACCATAGGCCTGCGCCTGCCCGACCACCGCAGCTTGCAGGCCTTGCTCGAAGCCCATGGCGCACCCTTGTTGGCCACCACCTTGATCTTGCCCGGCCACAGCGAGCCGCTCAATGATGCGCAGGCCATTCGCCAGGCGCTGGAGCATGAACTGGCCGCAGTGATCGATGCGGGAGCTTGCCCCTTGCAAGCGAGCACCGTGATCGACCTCACGCCCATGGGCACGGGTGGCGAGCCTGTGGTGCTGCGCTTGGGCCGGGGCGAACTGGCGGCCTTAGGTCTGGCTTGAGTGCGGCCTGTTTCAAGCTGAGCTGGCCAAAAACCCCCGCACCTCCAAAAACAAGGCCAGCTTGGCTTTCCATGTGCTCACGATGCACCCTCTGAGACAATCTTCCAATGGATGTCTCAGAACTGATCCGAACCGTGGCCATTTATGCCTTGCCCGTGGTGTTTGCCATCACGGTGCACGAGGCTGCCCACGGCTACGTGGCTCGCTTTTTTGGCGACCCTACGGCCTGGCGCTTGGGCCGGGTGACGCTCAACCCCATCAGCCACATCGACCCCCTGGGCACCTTGCTGATACCGCTGATGCTTTACTTTGCCACTTCAGGTGGCTTTGTCTTTGGCTATGCCAAACCCGTGCCTGTGAATTTTGGCCAATTGCGCAGACCCAAGCAGCACATGGTCTGGGTGGCTCTGGCGGGGCCGGCGTCTAACTTTATGCAAGCACTGGCCTGGGGCGCTGGCTTGGTGGTGCTGGGCGGCCTGGGGGTGAGCGAGCCCTTTTTCTTGAAGATGTGCCAGGCTGGCGTGCTGGTCAACGTGGTCATGTGCGTCTTTAATTTGTTTCCGCTGCCGCCCTTGGACGGTGGCCGCATTGTGGTTGGCCTCTTGCCCTGGCGGCCAGCGCAGCTGCTGGCCCGTGTGGAGCCTTGGGGATTTTTCATTGTGCTGGGCTTGATGCTCACCGGCGTGGTGACTGCGCTGTGGATGCGCCCCCTCATGGGCCTGAGCTACGACACCCTGGCCCTGCTGCTCAAGCCGCTGGCTTGGGCGGTGGGCCGCTGAATTCATTTTTTGATTTTTTCAAGAGAACACCCCCGATGAGCGACAAGCGCGTCTTGACCGGTATCACCACCTCCGGCAGCCCTCACCTGGGCAACTATGTGGGCGCGATTCGCCCGGCCGTGCGGGCCAGCCTAGAACCCGGCGTGCAAAGCTTTTATTTTTTAGCCGACTACCACGCGCTCATCAAGGTGGGCGAGCCTGCGCGCATACAACGCTCCACGCTTGAAATTGCCGCCACCTGGCTGGCTGCAGGCCTGAACCCCGACAAGGTGGTTTTTTACCGCCAGTCCGACATACCTGAAATTCCCGAGCTCACCTGGCTTCTCACCTGCCTGACCGGCAAAGGCCTGCTCAACCGCGCCCATGCCTACAAAGCCCAGGTCGACAAAAATTTAGGCTCAGGCCACGACGCCGACGCCGAAGTCACTGCCGGCCTGTTCATGTACCCGGTGCTGATGGCCGCTGACATCTTGATGTTCAAGGCCCACCGCGTGCCCGTGGGGCGCGACCAGATTCAGCACATCGAGATGGCGCGCGACATCGCGGCCAGCTTCAACCACCTGTACGGTGAGCTTTTGGTCTTGCCCGAGGCCCAGGTGGAAGCGTCGGTCGCCACGCTGCCCGGCCTGGACGGCCGCAAAATGAGCAAGAGCTATGACAACACCATGGCCTTGTTTGCCCCGCGCGAAGTGCTGCGCAAACAAATTGCGGGGCTGATCACCGATTCACGCGCCCCGGGCGAGGCCAAAAGCACCGAAGGCTCGGCCTTGTTCGACATCTACCAGGCTTTTGCCAGCGAGGCACAAACACAGGCCATGCGCGAGGCCTTTGCCCAAGGCATCTCCTGGGGAGAGGCCAAAAACCAGTTGTTTGATTGCTTAGACGCCGAGATTGCCCCCATGCGGGCCAGCTACGAGACCTTGATGGCGCACCCGCAGAGACTAGAAGAAATCTTGCAAGCCGGTGCACACAAAGCCAGGTTGTTGGCCACACCCTACATGGCGCAGCTGCGCAGCAGCGTGGGCTTGCGCCCCTTGCAACAAGCAACTGCTCAAACCTCCAAAGCGGCGACCAAAGTTGTGTTGCCTCAGGTCAAGCAGTACAAAGACAAAGACGGGCTTTTTTACGTCAAGCTGGTGGACTGGCAAGGCCGGCTGCTGCTGCAAAGCCTGGGCTTTGAGCACCCGCGAGAAGCTGCTCTGCTTGTAGATGGCCTCCAACATGGTGACACTGAGGCTCTAAAGCTTCATGCGCACCGCTTGGTGCCCGTGGAACCGGCACTTCAACCCGCCTTGGAACATGCGCTGAAAACCTTACGATTACCAAAAATAGCGTAATTTTCCAAATAAGTTAACATTTAAAACACAATTTAAGCTAAAATAAATTCCAAGAGTTTATTTTTTTAATTCAAATTGCCAATTAAAGTGGCAAATTGACTTGAGATGTGCAACCTTGCGGCTGTCACCAAAAGCTCACATGCCATGGTCATTTCGAACAAGCAGCTCGGTAAAACGTAAAATAATTTGAACTTTTGAGTGTAATTGTCAACTGGCATCAGTTAAGATAATTAATCTTCAAATAACACAAAAACTGCTAAAGATGAGTATTTTTGTAGTGGACGATCATCCGCTCATGCGTGAGGCGGTGGTGATGTTGGTTCGGCGCCTGAACAGCAAGCTCAGCGTGGTTGAACTCGATCGCTTGGCTGCGGTGGGCCCGGCCGTGCTGGCCCATGGCGCGCCTGAGTTGATTTGCCTGGACCTCAAATTGCCCGACACCCACGGCGTGTCTGGCGTGCGCGAACTCAAGCAGCAGTTTCCTGACGTGCCCGTCATCGTGCTGTCGGCCGCGGCGGTCCAGGACTACGAGGACTTGTCGCTGGAGGCAGGCGCTCAAGCCTTTATTTCAAAGTCTGCGGGTCCGGCTGAAATCTCAGGCGCACTGCGCGCGCTCTTGCTGGACGAAGAGGGTGAGCCCGGCGCCCCCCCTGAAAAACTCTCCAAACGCCAAAAGCAGTTGTTGGTGATGCTGGACAAGGGCTTGAGCAACCGCGACATTGCCGACGAGTTGACAATCAGCGAGCACACTGTCAAGGTTCATCTCTGGCGCTTGTTCAGGCGGCTGAACGTCAAAAGCCGCTCGCAAGCCAGTCACTTGGCCAGAACCCAAGGCTTGGTCTGAGCCACACCTGAGCCTAAAGCGAATACTGCGCCCTGGGCTCAGGTAGAAGCTTTTTGCGACACACCGCCAAAGCGTCGGTCGGTTTGCACGAACCAGGCGAGCGCACGGTCAAACTGCTCTGGCGAGAAGTCTGGCCACAACACGTCGGTGAAGTACATCTCGGTGTAGGCCAGTTGCCAGAGTAAAAAATTGCTGACGCGCGACTCACCGCCCGTGCGCACCAGCAAATCGGGGTCGGGCGCGTAGGCCATGCTCAAAAATGGCTTGAGTGCTTCTTCGCTCATCTGTGCATCAGGCGCGCCTTGGTGCGCTGCCTGCCAGCGGCCCATGGCCTGCACCAGGTCCCAGCGGCCGCCATAGTTGGCCGCCACCGTCACCGTCACGCGGCTGTTGTGTGCGGTGTTTTCTTCGGCTTTGCGTATGAGTTTTTGCAGCCGCTCATCAAAGCGGCTGAGGTCGCCAATGACCTTGAGCCGCACCCCATTGCTGCGCATGTCCTTGACCTCTTTTTCAAGGTAAAGCACAAACAAGCTCATGAGCGTAGAAACCTCTTCCAGCGGCCGCCGCCAGTTCTCAGAACTGAAGGCAAACAAGGTCACATAGGGAATACCTCGGTCAATGGCATGCTCAACCACCGAACGCACCCGTTTGGCGCCGCTGGCATGGCCAAAGCTGCGGGGAAAGCCCCGGTTTTTGGCCCAACGGCCATTGCCATCCATGATGAAGCCGACGTGGCGCGGGACTTTGGCCTCCTGCAAGGACCGGTGGACATGGGGGTCGTTCAAGAGCGAACCTTGTAATGAAAAACCAACAAGCTAGAATAAATAATTGTCATTTTAACAAGCACGCATTGAGCAAGTGATGCAGCATCAGGCTTTGGGCAAAGTCACGCCGACCTGACCCTGGTATTTGCCACCCCGGTCTTTGTAAGAGGTTTCACAGACTTCATCGCTCTCAAAAAAGATCACCTGGGCACAGCCTTCGCCCGCGTAAATGCGCGCGGGCAGCGGTGTGGTGTTGGAAAACTCCAGCGTCACATAACCTTCCCACTCGGGCTCGAAAGGGGTGACATTGACGATGATGCCGCAGCGCGCATAGGTGCTTTTGCCCAGGCAAATGGTCAGCACATTGCGGGGGATTCGAAAGTATTCCAAGGTGCGCGCCAGCGCAAAGCTGTTGGGCGGGATGATGCAACTGTCGCCGTGGAAATCCACAAAGCTCTTTTCATCAAAGTTCTTGGGGTCGACCACGGTGGAATGGATGTTGGTGAATACCTTGAATTCAGGCGCGCAGCGGATGTCGTAGCCATAGCTGCTGGTGCCGTAACTGATGATTTTTTGCCCGCTCTCGGTGGCCCGCACCTGGGCCGGCTCAAAGGGCTCGATCATGCCGGTGCTCTCGGCCATGCGGCGTATCCACTTGTCGCTCTTGATGCTCATGTGCTTGTCCTTAGGCCAGCGTTTTTTCAGTCAACCTGCAATTGTAGGCAGTGGCGGCTGACTGCCCGCCCACACACACCGCTCCACCACCCGGTCGTCGCCCAGCACAATCAAGCTGAACAGCAACTCGTCCAGGCTCTGGGCAGCGGCCGAGCGGCGCGCCAACAAGGGCGTGGCCGCCGGGTTGAGCACCACAAAGTCGGCCTCGCAGCCCGGCAGCAGGTTGCCCACGACCCCCTGCAAGCCCAGGGCGCGGGCTGCACCGGCCGTGTGCTGAAACCACAGCTGCTGCGGGCTGAGCGACAAGCCCATTTTGGTTTGCCCCTCTCGGCCCACCACATAAGCCGCCAACATGGTCTGAAAAGGTGAAAAGCTGGTGCCGCCGCCCACGTCGCTGGCCAGGCCGTAAAGATGACCGGCGCGGTCGGCTGCGGCGTAGTCAAAAAAGCCGCTGCCCAAAAACAGGTTGCTGGTTGGGCACACGGCGGCGGCCGCACCCGTCTCGCGCAGCAGGTGGCGGTCAGTCTCGTCCAAGTGAATGCAGTGCGCGTACACACTGCGCGGGCGCAGCAGGCCAAATTGCTGGTACACCGCCAAGTAGCTGCGGGCCTGGGGGTGCAGGGCTTTGACCCAGGCGATTTCGTCCTTGTTCTCAGACACATGGGACTGCACCCACACCTGGGGGTAGCGCGCGGCCAACTCGCCGGCGCCGGCCAGTTGCGCATCGCTGCAACTGGGCACAAAGCGCGGCGTGATGGCGCAGCCCAGCCGGCCTGTGCCGTGCCAGCGCTGGATCAGCGCCTCGGTGTCGAGCAGGCTTTGCTCGGTCTGGTCGCGCACGCCATCGGGGGCGTGCCTGTCCATCAGGCACTTGCCGGCAATCAAGCGCAAGCCCCGCGTCTGGCCCGCCGCCATCAGGGCGTTGACCGATGCCGTGTGCGAGCTGCCAAAGACCAAGGCCGTGCTCACGCCGTGGCGCTGGAGCTCGTCCAAGAAAAAGTCAGCCACCTCGCGCGCATGCAGCGCATCGTCAAAGCGGGCTTCTTGCACAAAGGTGTAGTTCTCCAGCCAGGGCAGCAGGCCCTCGGCGGGAGAGCCAATCACGTCCACCTGGGGAAAGTGAATGTGCAGGTCCACAAAACCGGGCGCAATCAAGCGGCCAGGCAGTTGGGCCACAGGCACATGGGCAAAGCGCGCCTTAAGCGCTTGCCAGGGGCCTGTGGCCAAGACCTCTTGGATGCCTTGGGCGTTGGAGGCGGTGACGAGCAGGCCATCGGTCTCGTAAACGGCTGTGCCGTCGGACTTGAAATACAGCAAGGCAGCGCGGTAAGCATTCATGCCTGCAAGGGTAGCGCAAGGCCGAGCCCGGGCCTGGAAAGAGACAGGCCGTGCTCTTGTGCGTCAGTGCTCGCCTCTTGGCGTCATCGCACAATGGCGCGGCCGCCTCACCGCGCCCCTGGCAAGCTCCCCTGCACGCCTTGCACCAGGTAGTTCATGCTCAAAATTTGCGCGTCGCTCAGGGCGCTGCGGGCGGCAATCACCAGCCGGCCGGTGTTGTCCAGCACCGGCTGGGCGCCTGCGGCAAAGGGCTTGAGCTGGCCTGCGGCCATCTCTTGCTGGCGCGCCAGCACTTCTTTTTGCACGGCCTGGGGCACCTTGGGGCCAAAGTCGCCCACGCGGACCATGCCTTCTTTGATGCCGCCCCACACCTGGCCGCTCTTCCAGTCGCCTTGCAACACCGCGCGCGCACGCTGGGTGTAGTAGTCGGCCCACTGGTGCGTGACCGCCAGCAGCTGAGCGTCGGGGGCGGTTTGCCGCATGTCGGAGTGGTAGGCCACGGCCAGCTTGCCGCGCTCTTGCGCGGCCCGCATCACGGCAGTCGATCCCGTGTGAAAGGCCAGCACGTCAGCGTTTTGGTTGAACAAGGTCATGGCCGCGTCGCGCTCGCGGGGGGGGTCGAACCAGGCGTTGAGCCAAATCACCTTGACCTCGGCTTGGGGCTGCACAGAGCGCATGCCCAAGGTAAACGCGTTGATGCCCTGCAACACCTCAGGAATGGGAAAGCCCGCCACATAACCGGCCACACCACTTTGGCTCATGCGCCCGGCCGCAATGCCAGCCAGGTAGCGGCCCTCGTAGTAACGGGCGTTGGCCACCGCCACGTTGGCCGTCGTCTTGTAGCCGGTGATGGACTCGAACTTCAGAGCCGGGAACTCGCGCGCCACCTTGAGCGTGGGCTCCATGTAGCCAAAACTAGGCGTGAAGATGAGTTGATGGCCTTGCTGCGCCAGGTCACGGATGACGCGCTCGGCGTCAGCACCTTCGGACACGTTTTCTACATAAGTGGTTTTGACGCGGGCGCCCAGGTTTTTCTCCAACGCCAGCCTGGCGTTTTCGTGCTGGCGCACCCAGCCGGCCTCGGTCAGGGGGGCGACGTAGACAAAGCCGATTTTGAGCGGCTCGGTGACTGCAGCGGAGGTGATCGTTGTGGAGGGCGTGGAAGCAGGTGTCTGCGCCACAAGGGGAAAAGAAAAACAAGCGGCCGCAAGCGCGGCAGAGAGGTTTTTATACATGGTGTTCCTCGACATGGCCCTGAAAAAGAAACTCGCCTGGCACGGGCAGTGCATCAAGCGAGGAAACGATTGTAAAGACCGTCAAAGACCTTTGTTCACCACTTCACTCAGGGCTTCAACAAGTTGGCGCCTGGTTCAACCTAAACCCGGCACTTGGCCGCTTGCTTGCGCAACAAACACTTGATGAATCAAACACTTGCGCCCACGACAGTCTTCACCTCATGGGTGAAGCGCTACACGGCTGCAGGTCTGCCGCCTCAGGCCTCTGGCCTTGTTGCTCGCACCCCCCGGACAGGCAGTCCCGGGGGCACTCGCACCTAGCCTGAAGACCTGCTTCGTCAGCCCCTAGTCCGCGCCCAACTGCCGGATTTAGGCTCAAAGAAAGCGCTCCGCCCGGTAGGGTGTGGGGTACAGCCAGGGGGTCTGGCCACTGATCAGCTCAGCCACCAAGCGCCCCGCCACAGGCCCCAGCGTGAAGCCCTGGTGCGCATGGCCAAAGTTGAACCACAACCCCCGGTGGCGCGGCGCAGGCCCCATCACGGGCAGCATGTCGGGCGTGCAGGGGCGGCTGCCCAGCCACGGTGG